>Ga0210400_10000552_pt1 | contig 41522 bp, 32 predicted proteins | sample IncBWH26MmetaG_FD_155456 | JGI IMG/M metagenome (GOLD analysis project Ga0210400, IMG submission 155456) | Forest soil microbial communities from Barre Woods Harvard Forest LTER site, Petersham, Massachusetts, United States - Inc-BW-H-26-M | ecosystem: Environmental > Terrestrial > Soil >... | reverse complement strand
GCTTTCTATGGTTTTCTCGGTTTGCTCCTGGCCTTCCGCCTGGCGCGCCAGTACGTCGAAGAACGCTGGGCGCTCCTCGCCACGCTTTCCATCTGGTGGGCCAGCTCGCTACCCGTCTACATGTATTTCAATCCTTCGTGGTCCCACGCTCATTCCTCCTTCGCCGTGACCCTTTTTCTTTGGTATTGGCACCAGACGCGCTCCTCGCGCTCGCTCGCACAGTGGATGATTCTCGCCTTGATCACCGGCCTTATGCTCAATGTTTACTACCCCAACGCCATGGTCCTCGCCGTTCTCGCGGTCGAAGCCCTCCGCCAATATCTCTCCGCGTTTCGCCGTGATATCCAGGCCGGGGCCTCCGCGAGCCCACGAGTCCCCGAGCTGCTCACGCGCCATTTTCTATTCGGCGCGGTCATCCTCATCTGCCTGCTGCCCACGTTCATCACGCGCTATCTCATTTACGGAAGCGCTTTCGAATCCGGATATGTCCATCTCCGCGATTGGCTCTGGTTCTCGCCCGCCTTCCTCGACGTGCTCTTCGCGTCCAATCACGGCCTCCTTGCCTGGACGCCCATTCTTCTTCTCGCAATCGTCGGACTCTTCCTCTTCTGGCGCCGCGAACCGCTCGTCGGCGCTCCGCTCCTTGCCGGCTCCCTCGCTTTTTATCTTTTCATCTCTTGTTACCCCAATTGGGACGGCATCTCTTCCTACGGCAACCGCTTTTTCGTTTCTCTCACTCCATTTTTCATTCTTGGTCTCGCCGCTTTCCTCGATCTCGCCGCTCAACTCTTTCGCCCTCGCCGCGCCGCCCTCGCCGCTGCTTGCGCTCTTCTCGCCGTCTTCGCCCTCTGGAATGCTGGCCTCATCTTCCAATGGGGTTCACATCTCATTCCTGCCCGTGGCCCCGTCTCTTTCTCCGAAATTGCCCACAACCAATTCTTCGTGGTCCCCCGCCAGCTCTCCGCTGACCTCCAGCGCTACCTCTTCAAGCGCAAAGCCCTCATGCAGCAGATCGAAGATCGCGATCTCCAGCAGCAGAAGGAGCGACAGCAGCCCTGATCGCCAGCCTATCGGCCCCGGTCCTCTTCTCTGGTACTCTAATTACCGGTAGGTCGATCTTTTTCTCGGAGTTTCACTCAGACCAATGGCTTCCGTCACTACGCGTCCGCCGGACGGCCCCGACCTGGCAAGGGTCGCACCGGAAACCATGGCGCTTCCTTTACCCAGTGGTCCCGCCACGGTGCGCGCCTCGACGAAGTTTGGCAATGCCGCGAGTTCCTGTGAACAAATACTTACCTAGAGAATTCTGGACACGACTGGCGAAAGATTTTGGTGAAAGCGACTTAACGGGTTTCGCTCCTGTATTGCACCCCGGAACTCCCCGGTGGTTCAATGAAGTAATTGATCGATTGCAAAGAAGAACATGGAGTCAGATCCTGAATTACTGTTCTCTCCCGCAGGGCGCACGTGTACTTGACGTAGGCTGCGGCACCGGGAGGTGGGTCCGTCGACTGGAGGAACGCGGGCTGTCCGTCGTAGGAATAGACCAATCATCCGAAATGCTATCCCTCGCGCGAAAAAGAGGAACGCTCTCACCCATGGTTTCCGGCGAAGTACAAAATCTGCCCTTCCGCGACGAATCCTTTGAGTGTGTGTCTGCAGTTACCGTTATTCAGCACATTCCGCCCCAAGAGCAGATCCGTGCACTTTCGGAGATGGTTAGAGTTCTGCGGCCAGGAGGATACCTGTTTCTTATCGAACTAATTCGCGGGCATGGGTTGCACGTGTTTTCACGACTCCCGGACGATTGGATAAGGCTAGCGTCTACGCTCGGGGTCAGCCTGGTTTCTTGGCGCGGTCACGAGTACTTTCTTTTTGACAGGTGTTTCGTGTACTCGGTGCAAAAGCTTCGTGCTCTTGCGGGGTACCCCGTCTCGGAAGACTCTTCACCCCACTCCGGTCCTGCTGGAGGAGATCATGAATTGCCCGATTTGGCCCGACGCGTGTACTGGATGCTTCGAGGAATTGCTGTGGCTTTGTCGGTTTGTGCTGAACCCCTTTTTGAGAAAGTCTGCCCTGGTAAACTCGCAACCCACGGGGTCTTTCTTTTTCGGAAGGAACAAACTCTTGACTAGGATTCCGTTGGAAGTCGCTGCACGACCACACCTTAACTATGTAGTCCGTCTTTCCACAAAGATTTCGCGAGCGGTAGGACAATTCGGGTTAGGTCACGCGGAGAATTCCCAAGTAAACCAGCGGAGGCAACCATGAAATGGTTCCTGCAGAACATTCGACAACGTGCAGCATTTGCCGTGAAGAATCCTCGTTACGTAGTAACTGCGATGATTCGAGAACTCACTCTCGCCGATGAGAGATTCCTCGCTCGAATTACAGCTGCTTCACCACGCCTGATCCGCAGCTATTTGGACGAGCCCATCAACACGCCCGAATTTGCGAACCACATTCGCGGGGCACAAGAACATTTCCGCGCACTTTCCGTAGAGAGTGCTGATCTATTCGCGAAAAAGATACTGAACCAGTACGCTGCCGTCCGAGCCCTTGCGCCTGATCTCGTCGTCGAGACAGGCGTAGCCAATGGGGTATCGTCAGCGTACCTGCTTCTCGCTCTACAGAAGAATGGCAAAGGTTGTTTACACTCCATCGGCCTTGCCGACCCAGCTTTTCTACCGCCCGAAAAGCATCTTGGCTGGCTCGTTCCAAACTGGTTGCGTTCTCCTTGGCGGATTCATGTCGGTGACGCCCGAGAAATTCTTCCCAACTTGCTTACTCAACTCGGAAATATCGGGATATTCATCCACGATAGTCACCACACTTACGACCACATGATGTGGGAATTCGAAACCGCGTATCCCAAGCTTCGGCATGGTGGTCTTCTCGTCTCCGACGATGCGTTCTGGAACAACTCCTTCTACGATTTTGCTCGCAAGGTATGTGCAGGTGAGGCTCAGATTCTTCGTGGAGTCGGATTTTTGCGTAAGAATTCGGTATTGGGGATCAAAGCGGCGAACTCTCACATTGGTAGGATTGCCCCGTCAATATAGAATGGCGTACAGCGCATCACATTAGCCTCTCGTTTAGTGGCAAATCTTCATCCGACGAAATATAACTTCAACGGTGCTGATGCGGGTGAGTTTGCCGGTGCTCAACTCGGAGACGATCACCCACAACGTATTTGCGTAGGTTCATTCGAACATAGAACTTCCAATTCATCGCGTGCAAAAATCTCCAGCTCCGTGTCTAAGTTCCGAAAATCATCCATGTCTCGTAAAAAGTGCTCTTTCGTCACGAATGTAGAGGGGGCAATTTCGTAGCGGGACAATGCTGGATTGTCCGCGGCCGCACAACCCTACGAACGTAAAAATCAGCGAAAGGAAAACGCTCTGCTAAAACAGCAATAGCAACAATCCTGTCGCAAGCGTCGCCCATCCCAGAATGGCGAGGTCGTGAGAATTCTTCTAGTCATCGTAGTCAATATCAGCCCCATTCTGAGGACTCCGAAAACGGTCGGGTCCGACGTAACCATCATCCGTTCCAGAAATTGAGAAATTGAGGGGGCATAACGCTGAAATTGCCTACTTTGATGTTCTACTGGTAATTCAGACGCTCAGACGGCTGGGGCCCCGGCCGTAGCTGCAATGTCCAACGGCTTGCGATTCGGTGCCGTTAATCCGCACAATATGGTGTGAGCGAGTCTTTCGACATTCCCTGGTAAGACATGTCTGGATTCCGATATCGAACTCTCATCATTTGTTCCCATCCTGTTCAGTACATGTCCCCTCTTCTTCGGCGGATGGCTCAACATCCCCAGATCGATCTTCAGGTTGCCTACTGTTCCTTGCGGGGCGCTCACTCCAGCTACGACCCCGAGTTCGCAACAGCCATTCAATGGGATGTTCCTCTTCTGGATGGCTACAGTTGGGTGGAGATTCCCAACATTGGTACGGGCGCCGAATCGTTTCTCGGCCTTTGCAATCCCGGCCTCTGGCGAATCATTCGGCGGGGCAGCTTTGACGCGGTCTTCTGCCACACCGGCTACCTGAAGGCCTCCTTTTGGATCGCCTTTCTGGCCTCAAAGCTCTCGAGGACAGCATTTCTGTTTGGTACGGACACGACCTCGCTTTCGCCACGAGACTCTCGTCGGTGGAAGATCGCTGTCAAGAAAATCCTCTGGCCGGGCCTCTTTCGCTTGGCAGACCAGGTCATCGTCCCTTCTTCGGCTGGTGTAGCACTCATGCGCTCCCTTGGAATTCCGCCGGAGCGCATTACGTTGACTCCGTTTGTTGTTGACAACGATTGGTGGGTCGAAAAATCCAAGCTTGTTGATCGCGATGCCGTGCGCTCCGATTGGGGCGTGACGCCGGGTCAGCAAGTCATTCTTTTCTGCGCCAAGCTCCAGACCTGGAAGCGCCCCGCGGATCTCCTTCGAGCCTTTTCGAGTTTAAATCTTTCGAACGCGATTCTTGTTTTTGCCGGCGAAGGTCCGCTTCGCGCGCAACTCGAAGCGGAGGCAAAGAAACTGAGAGTCGCTTCGCGTGTGCGCTTTCTTGGCTTTGTCAATCAATCCCGGCTTCCCGCGGTCTACACCTCGGCAGATCTTTTTGTCATTCCGTCCGGCTATGATCCCTGTCCGGTCGTTGTCTGCGAGGCAATGCTCTGTGGATTGCCTGTCGTTCTCAGCGACCAGATTCGCGGGCGCTTCGATCTCGTCCGGCCTGGTGAAACCGGCGATATCTTCCCCTGTGGCGACATCAATGCCCTTGCTGCATCGATTCAAAAACTGTTGTCGAGTGCGGTCACCCTCGCAGAAATGAAGATGAACGCTCTCCGCCGCATGGCCACGTGGTCACCCCAAGAAAATGTCGGTGCAACGGTTGAGGCCATTCGAATCGCCAAGTTCAGCAAGACCGCGGGCAAGAGATAGAATGGTGATCTCTCCACCACCGACCTAATAGCTCTCGTGAATCCTGATTTCGTCTTTCCCTGCGACGATGTTCCCGCTCCTGCCGAACTACAACGAAGAGCGCTTTCCGATCCAACTGAATTGGCCCGGCGCGGCCAGGACTCTATTCGAAGGATGCAGTCTTGGTCCACCCGGGAGAATATCAGCGGAGTCTTGGAGGCCGTCGAGCGAGCTCTCTGACAAGCCAGAGCAAAGGGAGGAGTTTCTTAAGATTCAGGACAGCCTTGTTTTTTCACGGCCACCCAGCGTTCTCGAATGCTAAGATCAATCCGGCATGGTCAAGACAGATTCATCTGGCATTACAAAGGTCTCCTTCCTAAAGAGGGTGCGCTACCTTCCCCGGGCTCGCACATGAAAATCGACGCGTTGAGAGGTTCCTTCGATTTTTTCTACAATAGCGGCCGCATTCTGCTCACTATGGCCCTCATCGCGCTGGCAGCCTACGAGTGTGCAAACTTTATCATCGAAGACAATCTTCTTGCCTTGTATTTTGTGGGGCTGGTCGTCCTTGGCCTTGCGGCACTTGTGGCGATCCTTAAGGACTGGAGAAAAGGAGTGTACTGCTTCGTGGCGTGGATCGCTGTCGAAGACTTGATCCGCAAGTATCTCGGCAACAACATGATCGTATACTTCGCCAAGGATTTCTTCGCCCTTGCGCTCTTTCTCTCTTTCTTCATTGCGCGCAGGTCCACTTTGACGAAGCTCTACAGACCCCCTTTTTTGATTACACTCTTACTCTTCTTCTGGTATTGCCTCATTCAAGCTCTTAATCCAGCGTCAACCAGCATCTTTTATGGGCTGATGGGATTGAAGCTCTGCTTCTTCTACGCGCCCCTCCTCCTCGTGGGCCATGCCCTCGTCAATTCCGAAAAGGAACTGCGCCGCTTTTTCTTCTTTAACTCGATACTCATTATCGTGGTGGCGGCATTTGGAATCGCGCAGTCCATTTTGGGACATACTTTCCTAAACCCCGAAGTGATCCAGGAAGACCTCCGCAGCTTAAGCACATTATATCGCGTCTCCCCCATCACGGGATTGGTTGCTTACCGGCCCACATCGTTCTTCGTCAGCGCCGGCCGGTTCCAGAATTTCTTGCTGGTCTCGTGGATTCTGGCTCTTGGTTTTGGCGGGTTTCTCTTGATGCGCAGACAGACTGGTCGCTTGCTAGCGTTCACAACCGTCGGCATTGTCGCTGCGGCTTCTCTGCTGACGGCTTCGCGGGGCGTCATCCTCTGGGCTCTCGCAACCGCCATGGTCGTTGCTCCTGCCGTCATCTGGGGTGCATCCTGGGCCGGAGAGCAGCGAATCCGCGTAATGCGAGCCGTCCAGCGGGCAGCAGTTTTCGTTGCCATAGCCCTGGCCATTCTTGTGGGAATATTCCCACAAGAAGTTGCTAGCAGGCTGGCGATCTACACTGAAACTCTTTCCCCTTCCAGTTCCAAAAGTGAGCTCGGTTTTCGATCCTGGGACTATCCCCTGCAGAATTTCGTCGCAGCGTTTGACTATCCACGCTGGCCTTACGGCTATGGAACTGGAACCGCTTCCCTGGGCGTGCAGTACGTAACTCGCCTTATGCATGCTCCGCCGATGAATGTTGGCGTGGAAAGCGGCTATGGTCAACTGGTCATCGAGCTTGGAATTGTAGGCCTGCTGTTGTGGATTTTACTGGCTTATGCAATCACCCGTTCCGCGTGGCGAGCCACCAAGAATCTGAAAGGAACGGTGTGGTTTCCAATTGGGTTTGCAATTTTCTGGTACGCCTTTCTGCTGGTCTTCCCACTGAGCTTCTACGGTTTCGTTGCTTACCAGGACTTCGTCCTAAACGCCTATTTTTGGCTGATGCTTGGCATGCTGTTCCGGGTTTCGGAATTTCCAAGAGATCTTCCTGTCGCGCAAACAACCGCGCGAAACTGATAAGCAAACGGGGGCCAGTTTGCAGATTGTTGTCGTCTCGCCATTTCTAGATCGTTACCATGGTACTGAGCTTTGCATCATCGAACAGGTCGAAAGACTGTCGTCGAAGCATGGCTGGGGGATCCATCTGTTCTCCCAACACGTCGAGAACATCAACGGTCTTCTCACAGAAACTCCCAAAAGTTCAGCGACCGGGTTCATCTGTTGGCACAAAGTTTCCGAGATTCCCGGCCCGCATCTGCTCAAATTCTTGTGGTGGTTTTTTGCGAATCGATCCGCAAGGAAGACCACACTAAAGCACGTTGAAGACCGGTCCTTGCTAGTCTACTCGCCCGGAATCAACTGTTTGGATGCCAATGCCATTACCGTCCATATTGTTTTCCACGAATTCTACGCACGGGTCCGCGATGAACTCACACTCTTCAAAGTACCGGTCAGCAGATGGCCTGTTACGCTTCACCGGAGAATATACTACAAACTGACTATGGCTTTGGAACGTCGCATCTACGCAAACCCTAAAGTCCGTTTGGCAGCCGTCTCAAAGCTTGTATCCGCTCAACTTGAAAAGCACTTTGGAAGAACCGATTCGGTCGTTATTCCTAACGCCGTCGACACCGGGATTTTTAACACCGAGGCTCGCCTTGCCCGCAGGTCAGTTTCGCGCCACAGCCTAAAGCTACACGACAGTGACTTTGTCGTTTTGTTGATTGGCAACGACTGGAAGATAAAGGGACTCGACCAATTGCTCCGGGCTTTGGCCATCATCAAGATTCCAATCCGGCTCTTGGTGGTCGGAAAGGACGATCCGGGACTGTACCGGTCTGCCCTTCGGCAACTACGGCTAGAAGACCATGTGCGTTTCCTGGCACCTTCTGCCGATGTGCTTTCGTTCTATGCCGCCGCCGACGCTTACGTTGCGCCGTCTCTCGAAGACGCTTTCGGCCTGCCTATATTGGAAGCAATGGCTTGCGGATTGCCCGTAATCGCTAGTGTCCAAGCAGGGGCAAGCGAAAACGTCGTTGATGGAACGACAGGATATCTACTGCGAGATCCGATGAACCACGCTGAACTCGCTGATCTCATTCGCCGCCTTGCCAGCGACAAGTTGGCAGCGCAGAAGATCGGAGCTGCCGCTGCCCAGTTTGTGAAGTCTTCGGTCAGCTGGGACCACAATGTCTCGGCGACCCGCGAGTTCTTGGAAAACGCGTTAGCTTCGAGTCAGGATTGAAACTCGGCGCTTTGACGCGCGTCACCGATAGACTGTAAATGTTCCCTTAAGAGATCCCTCCGACACGAATCCCATCGGACCTCAACTAATCTCCTCTTTCCTAGTTTTCCTCCTGTTCGTACCTGCGGGAGTGATCGAGAATCAAAAGCGTAGATTTGAAAGTCACAATTAAGCTGCAATGAGCCTACCAGGTCCGAATGACCGCCATATCGCTGGACTTAGGAGCGCATTCGCGCGGTTTGGGTCCATCGTAGCGAGGTAATTTGGCACTGGTCCGAAAGCCGGGTCGAAAATGGGTTGAGCATCAGGAAGACAACGAACTCTAACAAAGAGTTCCTGAAGTCCAAAAATTGAATATCCATTCGACTGTAGATATTTGTGAGTAGGGGCCGGGAACGCAGCCTCTTCTTCAAAAACAATATCGCGCACGGCATGTCGTTTGAGAAGCCGTGTCATGCCTTGAAGGACGCCCAGCTCGTGTCCTTGTACGTCCATCTTCAGAACACCAATTGTTTCGCCTGCGTCTAGAAGGCTATCCAGATTCTGAATCGGGACCTCAATTACTTTGAGGTCTGGACTGGCTTCTACTTTGTCAGAAATCCATGCTGTACCGCTATTGGTCTGAAACCAGTCATTTGTATAAAGCAACGCTCGCCCGTTCTCTGTACCTAGAGCTGCTTTGTGGAGAACAAAAGAACCGCACCTACAGTTTTTCCTCCAAATTTCTACGTTCTCCCTAAGCGACTCAAAAACCTCAGGATGCGGCTCGAAGCAAATGACCTTTCCCTTTGGACCTACTCGGATGCCGAGAATACTAGCCATGTATCCTATGTTTGCGCCCGCATCGATAGCCAAATCCCCTGGTTCGGTTAATCTCCAAAGCGTTTCCGTCACGCCAATTTCGTACAATCCCTGGCTCGCAATGTCAAGCCCGATGGTCTCACGTAAATTGATCTTTATTGGCAACCCCCAAGGAAGTGTTACAAATGCTTCTTGCTTGGAACGCCAAAGGTACTCGAGCCTAAGTCTCCGCAAGACTTGCAGGGGTTGAAAAAGGTATGGAGGTGTAGCTAGCTGCAGAATGCTTCTTGGCGTAAACATGTGTACTCCCCCTCACATTTTGACACATGGGGCCTCGAAAGTTTGCATAACTGCGGACGCTGACACGTGAGCGATGCCAGGTTCTACCACTGGAATGCCCAGCAGGGGGGTGGAAATGAACGATGCTCGGCGGCTGCGGCAGCCTTGAGGAAGAGAACGGACGGCTGAAGTAGATCGTGGCGCAGCAGCCGCTGGACCTCGATGCGTTGAAGGTGGTGATGTCAAAAAAGTGATGAGCCCACTGGTGAGGCGAGGAGCGGTGCGGGTCGCTCGCGAAGAAGGAAGGCTGCCCAGAGCGCGCGTGGTGCAGATGCTGGACGGAATCGCGCAAGAGTGGGGCTATCCGGAAGCGATTCAAGTGGACAATGAGCGCCGCGGCGCGACTGGCGTCTTATTATTTTCTCGGTTCGCTGAGATAACAACCGACAACCTCAGTCAAAGACAGATACGCTCCACCGCACACCCGACTTACGCAGTCGAATTGATTCTACCCGTTCCCCTCTCAAGTCTTCAACTTCACCCCCTTCGGCACTTGGGGAACCGGAAAGAGAGCGGTATTATTTCGATTGTACTGTGGAAACTACAGTATCAGTTCAAGCGCCAGAAACAACTAATGCTATAAGGCGGCACATGTCAATCTTCCCAGAGTTTATTATCAAGCCATTTCGTCCATACCTGCGGGCGATCCTAGGCGTTCAGGGATCGGCATCCTTGGCGAATACCGTTCTCTATTCAATGTATCGCGAATCGCTTTTGTCGTGTGAGCGCAATCGCGATCCTAAACGGCTCCTCAAATATGGATTCCGCGCGTACTCACAGCATGACGAAGATGGCATGATATTTGAGATCTTTCATCGGATTGGTGTTTCAAACCAAACGTTTCTTGAATTCGGGGTCGGAGACGGTACCGAAAACAATACGCTCTATCTTTTGCTCGCTGGTTGGCGAGGCTTATGGATGGACGGCAATGACACGAATGCCGCCTCGATAAGCCGACAGTTCTCGTCTTTTATTCAATCAGGTAAATTGACATTTCTACATCGGTTCGTTAATCGCGATTCAATAAACGAAATTATAGAAAAGGGAAAGCTTGCGGGAGAAATCGATCTCTTAAGTATCGATATTGATGGAAATGACTATTGGGTATGGGAAGCCCTCTCTCAAGTGCAGCCACGCGTTGTAGCCATCGAATATAACGCGGTGTTCCGCCCCCCCATCGCGGTAGTTGCCGACTACGACGAAAACTTTGTGTGGAACGGCACAAGTTATTACGGAGCAAGCCTCAAGGCGCTCGAATCGCTTGCCTCACAGAAGGGTTACGATCTCGTTGGCTGTTCGCTTTCGGGGATAAATGCCTTTTTCGTTAAGCGTGATCTGGTCGGGGATAAATTCTGCGCTCCGTTCACCGCAGAAAATCATTTTGAACCACCACGATTCGGATTCTACAAAATTGGAGCATATGAAATGCATCCGCCTGGTATTGGGAAATACCAAAAGGTGTGATTAGCTTTATTTTCTACCCACCAATCAATCCGTTGCGGCTTTCCATCATCACATGCCCCGCGTAACTCAGCTTCGCTGCTTTCCCGCGCTCTTCTTCGCCAGTAGCACATCCCCATCCTTAGTCGATTCGTGCATCTCGTTGGACCGCTTCACTCCGTGAAAAGTCCACCGTGAGGTTGCTGCTGCCCTCCTGCGGTTCGCTGTTTCCATCCTTGCGCTGGAAACTCGTGGCTCGTAGGCCTCCAACAGCGTCTCATCCACGGTGAAGTGCTCGTCACTCAGCAAATGCTTCTCCCGTAGCCCACCATGCCGTCGAAGAACCCGCTGGCGATGTCTCCCGCTAGCCGCCGCTCGCTCGAATCCCTTATCCTCAAAATCTGCAAGACGGATGCACACGCCTTCCCGTATCATCTCCACGAATGGTTTTTCAGCAGCCTGCCAAGGACTCAGGCGTTAAATATGACAATTCGACTACCAACTGAGTTCGCAGGATTATCCAAAGCTCCGAATGGAAAGCCGAGAATCGGAGCGGACATTTCACCAAGTCCTTCCATGGAATAAAGCGTTGTGTGACGCTATTTCCTTGAAGGAGTGAGTTGACATGTCACGAGCGCAACTAGACGGCTTTCCACAATTCACCGAAAGAGGTATTTAACATACTTGGCGAATGAGATCTTTATTCTCACCAGCAGCCCAATAGAGCGACTGGGCGGGATGGAGCGATTCTTACAGTACGTGGCGAGTGGGTTTCAAGAACGCGGTTATGGGGTTCATGTTTTTCATGCCGAGAACTCATGCCCGGAGCGATGGCAGCACTCGAGCGTCGACAACAAGCTTCAATCCTTAGTAGCCTCGGGGCTTCATGGCTATTACATCGGCAGGGCAGCAAAGCAGGCGCTCCATCCTGGGGTCCGGTTGGTGCTTTCAAATTCCACAGTGGGCTGGTACCCCCTTGGCAGAGGGGTAAGACACGCTCAGTTTTTTCACGGCACGTACAGAGGTCAAGCCGAAGTCATCCGACCGTTCATCAAATACCGGGGCTATTTAAGACTGAAGTGGTGGGATTCGATGCTCCTTGAGCGGCTTTCGGGGAAGAATCGGATTGCGCTATGTTGCTCTGAGCAGATACGGGCAGAGATTCGCCTCTACTTTGGATATGAGGCTCAGGTCATGTGGTATCCTATCGATCTTAATCACTTTCGCCGACTTGATATGCAAGACTGCCGGAGGCAGCTGGGAATCGGGACGGAGGCAGTAGGGCTATACGTGGGGAGCGCCCACCCGATGAAGGGCTTCAGTGCGGTCGTTCACGTGGCAAAGAAGTTCCCTCAAATGACTATGTTGGTGGCGGTGCGTGGCACGGTACCGGAAGAGATTGAGAAGCTTCCGAACGTACGCGTGTTTCACAACGCCACTTATGAACTCTTGCCACTCCTATATAACGCTGCAGACTTTTCTATGTGTCCTTCTCGCTACGATCCGTTTCCCTTTGTGGTGGCTGAGGCTCTCGCTAGCGGGACTCCAGTTATCGCTTCGCCGCATGGCGCCAGCCTGACCTTTTACAATGAAGCCGTTCTAAAACCGCTACTGATATCTTCAACGGATGATCTTGAGGGATTCGAACAGGCCGTGCGGCAGGTACTTTCAGACCCGCAAGGATGGCGCGAGTTGATCCAGGTTAGGGTGCGCCCACGATTGGAAGAAATGATGGCCCCGGAGAACTGGTGGAGCCGATTTCAGCGCGTTGTCGGCATGTGAGACGCGCACGATTCATCGGAGGATTGCCGAGCCTCGTGAAGCGTTCGTATGTGATGCCGTGTGGGAGAGGATGATTTGAGATCGACGGTAGAGATAGACATGCCTTTCAGCAACGCTAGAAAAGAGTTCAGAAATTTTGTATTACTATCGCAAGAGCGTAGCTCTCACCCCTCTCACCTCCAGCCTGTCCCGAATGCTCTGATCGTGAGCATCTGCAGAGAAACAAGCGGCTTGCAAATGCCCGATACTCCGGTTGCTTTGCCAACAACTATGCTCAAGCGATTCTCTGGCCCAACGATTGCCTCCCCTGGAGGGAGCAGATTCCCGATGCGAAGATTGGTCCACACGGAGAAATCTACCTGCCAGCTGGCAATATTTATCCATGAAGTCGCTGGGCTAGTTGACGCTGGCCTTCCGCAACAACAATAATCAATCTAATCTCCAAAACCTCACTGAGAAGTCTCATTTACCGTCACCGCCGGGTGACCCGGCATGTTACAGGCGTCAAGGCCTCACCTGCATGGGAGGACCGATCGAATTTAAAAAAGTGGGGTTGCCGTACCAGATAGTCGGCCCGTTCACGCTTGTAAATTGGCCCCACTGAAAAGTGGCTGCCGCTTGTTTGTAAGTAGCCCGCGCTCCAATGCTCTCGATGACGCCTTGCAAGCCATTCGGAACGCTGGCCGGGTCAACCAAACTTTGGCCATCATTAATGCCGCAGTTGCGGATGGTCAGCGATGTTCCAATCTTTTTGTTTAGCACCAAGTAGGCTGTGCCTACAGGATCGGCAATGCGGATACTGTCGAGAATAATGTTTGATCCTCCGTGATCTACTGTCAGCCAAGGGAAGTTTTTCAGATTCTCGGAAAGCAAATCTTCAAATCGGTATCCATCCATCAGTTGAATCTCTGGCGACCCAATGATGGCCGCCGAAGTGAGGTAGCCTCCCCGCACGGTCACGTATCCATAGTTGCTAATCAAGAGTGCGGGACCATTCCCAGTAGAAGATATGGAGGAATCAAGAATACGAAGGTCGAAGCCTGCGGGGATGTTTCCCTTGGAAGAATTGATCACAAATGGCCGCGCACTGCCACCAATTGCACAGCGGATAAATCCCAAGTTTATCGAACCGATTCCTTTGTTATCGTGTATGTGAACCGTAGGAACGGCACGATATTGCTGTTGGATGTTGAGGCCCTCGAAGTAGACTTCATGGACTCCATTCAGGTCAACGAAAGAATCCGCATTCGTCGGCCTTCCCCACTGTACCCAACTGGCTGAAGGACCGAAGAGGAACGGCCCTGACAGCCCTTGGAAATTGCTGGTGCGTCCAACATAAGCATTGAAGCTGCCGATGTTGATGCGGTTCGCGTATAACCCGTTGTCGAAAAGGGAGTACAGCCAACCATGATTGACACTTGGCCAAGTGAGAGTGTCTACCTTGCAGGAGTGAAGCGACGGTGGAAAGTAAATCGGACCTGGGCTACCTCCGGCTTGGAGCATGGCCGCCGCGGCGTTGATTGTTTTTTGGACAGCGGAGGTGTCGTCGGTCACGCCGTCACAGACTGCGCCGCCGTAAGTTTCGACGTCAAACTTATATCCTTGCTGCGCACCGGCCGTCTCTCCGAGTGCGAGAAATGTGCAGAAGATAAGCGCTATACTCGCGCTTCTCATGTCGCAACGTAGGCTCACGATGCGTCTTCTATTCATCTTGACCATTCTGTTTCTCGTATTTGTGTATTTCCATGAGTTTTGGCCTGTAGTCAGCGTCATAGTTGCTGACTGCACGCCGTCGCTAATCATGATAAGCGGAGCCGTTGCGAAAGTGGTTGTGGCAAAAGAGGATACCTGGATAAATATAATTTGATAGTTTGGTTTTGGTCCAGCAAATTATTACAGAGCGTATACGCCGTTGCGTTCACGATTGGAGTGATGGTCAGGTGGCAGGTTTTCGGCGCGTGCGTGACAGTCGCCTTTGGGACAATGCCTCCATTAAATCCTAGTGTCGCATAGTTTGCTGGAATAACAAGTGGGCGAGGTGTTGCGTCCTGACAGTTGCGGATATCATTTCCCCCATGTCTACGAAGATTGCCCGCCGGGCCGGTCACCCCTGACAGCCGTGGTGATTGCGGCCCTATGTCTGATTTGTCGTTTCGTCTCCGTCTTTGTTGGTAAGCCAAACCTTATGGCGTATGTTGGGTCATATGCGGAGATATGACGCACTCTTTAGCGGCGTGCTCATCAGCCACTTTTATCACTTTCGACCGGCAGCGCTTGAAATATGGTCGCTTTGCAGTTTATTTTGTAGGAAGTCGGGTGATTGGCATTGTAATGTCGAAATTGATTGAGTACCCAATCTTTCGTCTGCTTCGTCTGCGCGATCGGATCTTACCGGCTTCCTACATTGTCCCCGTGGCGGCGTAGGTCGAAATCGGACCGGCGCCCACGACAACGTCAGATGCCCCCGTTCCGACGACAAGAGAGGGCAGCAAGTACTTTCAGACCCGCAGGGATGGCGCGAGTTGATCCAGGCTAAGGTGCGCCCACGATTGGAAGAAATGATGGCCCCGGCGAGCTGGTGGAGCCGATTTCAGCGCGTTGTCGGTATGTGAGACGAGCAGGATTCACCGGAGGGCTACCACCGAGGTCTTCAAGGTTTAAAGGTCCCACTAGGCGCCTTATCCCCCTACGTCCGATTTCGGTCGCGGGTTACAATGGACAATCAAATGAGCTTACGAAGCGACTACGACCTCTGGCACGACCGAATTGACCGCGGTAATCCCGAGCATGACGATGCGACTAGTCCCTGGTATCTGCTGGTCCGCGAATACCTCGTTAACGTGGATGGCTTGAAGGTCCTGGAAGTCGCTTGTGGCCTCGGAGGCTTCGTGCGAGCCATGGCACGCGCGGGCGCTAACGTCATTGGCTGCGATTTTTCCCTCCGGGCCCTGCAGGCTGCACGCAAAAAAATCGCCAGTGGAGAACAAACGCACGCGGCCACTTTGGTCCAAGGTGACGCACAGAATTTGCCCTTCGCGGCCGATACATTCGATTTGGTGGTGAGTTGCGAAACGATTGAACACCTACCCGACGATCAGAAGGCGCTCGCTGAAATGTTTCGCGTCACCCGCGCGGGCGGAAAACTGTTCCTTACTACACCCAACTACCTGAACCTGATTGGTCTCTATGATGTGTACGCGAAGTTTCGCCACCCAAACAAGGTGGATGATCAGCCTTTTGATCGGCGTCAATTGTTTGTGCAAGTGAAGCGCAAGATTCGCAGCGCGGGTTGGTCTATTCTGCGAACCGATGGTACTGTGCACCAGTTTCCTGTAATACCAGGCCACAATCCAGTGCGTTGGGAAGGTCTAGAATTGTCGCCGGTAATTCGTAAACTGCTCAGCCCAATTTCCTTGCACTATTTTGTGATGGCCCAGAAAAACTCTTCACTATAAATTAGCTAGCTGAAGGTTAGGATCCTTTGTACAGCAAACCCACTTTGGTGAGACAGGACGCGACACCGGAGAGGCGAACACATTCGCTGCTCCGGCACTCTGTTTTTGCTTTGTTGGGCCTTAGGCCTATCTTGGGGCAGCATACGCATGCAGAAGATGCTGCTTTGAGGGAATGGGCAGCCGGAAGGTCGAGATTGGTCGAGATTGGTGTTGCAGAGGGTGCCTCCGCTGTCACGCTACGCGAGGTGATGTCGCCGGAGGGAAGCTTTTGGCTGATTGATCCGTTCCATCTGAGTCGTGTGCGACGCCTTAACGCCATGAAACGTTTGGCATACCGGGCAGTAAACGAAATTAATAATGGGCGCGTTATTTGGATAGACAAATTTAGCTTCGAGGCGGTAAAGGACTGGGCCGACCAAATAGACTTTTTATTTTTGGATGGTGATCACTCTGAACCTGGGGTTCAGAGGGATTGGGATGACTGGCATCAATACGTGATCCCAGGCGGGGTGGTTGCTTTCCACGATGCAGCGATATTTCAGGGGGGGTGGCCCCAGTCAAATTGGGGCCCAGTCAGAGTTGTAGATAGACTCTTTCGCTCGCGGGCTCTCTACGGGTGGAGAATTGTTCATGAGGTCGATTCGCTGGTAGTAGTTCAGCGATCCTGAACAGCGCTTGCTTAAGCCCAGCCAAAATTGAGTTCAAAATACTTCCTTTCTGTGATCATTGGTGGTGCTCTATTGCTTCTTTTTCTTGTGTATTATGGAACTGCTGGAACCGGCACAGATTCTGATAGAGCTCGAGGAAGCGGACAAGGTTAAATAGAGTTGTTATCTAACGATGAGAGGAACTGATCATTTGCATTTTTGTCCACGAGATCCGGCAAATCCTGTCGGGTCGAACCTGTGAAGATAGCTTTCAGCTATAATGCCTCACGCCGGCATGTGACCGAGAAATATCTTTCCGATACACTTGCTCCTGGATCCGCAATTCATTTCGATTTAGATCTGTTCAGGCCCAATATCAGCGTCCTTCGGCTGCTCGAGATTGCACGGAGTCACGACCAGGTTCCGGACGCATTTGCCCACCTCGTCCATACACCTGGCCTACCGAGTGATCTTACTCTTGCTCCAGTGCCTACAGTATCTTTGGACATCGATTCGTTTGGCTGGACTGCTTCGCGTATCAGGTGGTCAATGTTATTCGACTACGTATTTGTGTGGCATAAGTCATTCGTGCCTCTGTACCAAGCGGCTGGTCACCCAAAGGTATTCGCTCTTCCGCACGCCGTTGATCTAAACTTATTTAGTAGGGGCGACTCCAAGACAGCTCGCCCATTAGACTTGGGGTGGATCGGTGAGTTCGGCTATGGTCACTACGCTAGGCGGCGAAGAATCATTGAGTCGCTTGCGACTCGATTCAAAATGAATGACTTCCGGAAAAGATATACCAAAGAGGAGACCGCTGAAGTCTACCGCCAATGTAAAATCGTAGTGAACGTCAGCCGGGACGATTTTCCTTCAGAGGCGAACATGCGTTGTTATGAAGGGATGGCCGGTGGAGCTCTTCTGATCACTGGGATACCCACAGAGCTAACTGAATGGGGTTTCTGTGCGGGCACACATTTCGTAGGGTGGCGCAACGAGCAGGAAATTCCCGATCTCGTTGACTATTATCTCCGCCACGAAAAAGAGGCTTCCGAAATTTCTCGCGCTGGTCAAGAATTGACGCTCAGCAATTTCACGTTCCAGCGTTGTAGAGACGAGATGACAAGCGTGCTTGAAGAAAATCGCCGACAGTTCTTTTCGCCTGCGCGAAGCTGGCCGGCAGGCGATGTCTGCTTAACCTATCTTGAGTATTATTATCGATATCAGTTGCTTGACGCTGCGTTAGAGGAATTTACTAAATTGCGGAATGTAAGTCCAAGAGCTTACTATAGGGGGCTCCCGATGGTGCTCAAGACTATCCGCCATGTTCTAGGTCGTGGCTTGTTCTGAGTGCCAAGATGAGTATCCGTTTGGGGTTAGAGAGGAACTTTTCATGCGAGCCTTGGTAACGGGTGGAATCGGTTTCATTGGGACAAATCTCTCTCATCGGCTGTTGTCCGATGGCAACGAAGTTATTCTTTTTGACAATCTTAGCCGCGCGGGTGTTCAGCATAATCTCGATTGGCTTATAGCGACACACGGCAAAAAGTTGCAGTTTGTTCAAGGTGATATACGTGATTTCGATGCCGTTCTGAAGGCGATACAAAATATAGACGCAGTATTCCATCTCGCAGCACAGGTGGCGGTGACCACGTCGGTCTCAAATCCGAGAGAGGATTTTTCGATAAATGCTCAAGGGACTTTGAACGTCTTGGAAGCAGCCCGGCGCCAAGAACCAATGCCTGTCGTGCTTTATACATCAACGAATAAAGTATACGGTGGTCTCGAACATTTGGGCGTTGTTGAGGGTTCTTCCCGATACGAGTTCGAGAATCTTCCCGAAGGTGTGTCGGAGGCTTGCCCGCTCGACTTCCATTCGCCTTACGGGTGTTCGAAGGGTGCAGCGGATCAATACGTACGTGATTATCACCGCATTTATGGTTTGCCCAGTATCGTCTTCCGGATGTCCTGCATCTACGGGCCACACCAGTTTGGTAATGAAGACCAAGGCTGGGTGGCGCATTTCTGTATTACTGGAATTCGCGGTGGGCAGTTAACAATCTATGGCGACGGAAAACAAGTGCGCGATTTACTCTACGTGGACGAACTTGTAGAACTTATGCTTCGCGCCTACAAAAATATCGATCGGGTGGCTGGTCAAGTATTTAATGTGGGTGGGGGACCCACTAACACAATTTCCATTTGGACCGAGTTTCGGGATGTTTTGCGACCCCTTGTCGGTGAGCTGCCTGCGATGAATTTCGCCGAATTTCGTCCAGGAGATCAGAAAATTTATGTAAGCGATATCCGTAAGGCGAAAACACTGTTGGGTTGGGCTCCGAGTGTGAAGATCGCGGAAGGCTTAGGGATGCTGGTTGATACTTGGAAAGTAGTAATGACGGCCAAAGTTGGGTAGCAGACTCTGACCCCGATGATTTTCACATCTGGTTACTGTCTCCTTTCGAGGCCCATCGCGATTAATAACAGGCATTTTGTGTAACGGCATAAACGCAGACCTACTTCATGAACTGTTGTCTGGAATCTTCGTTGCACACTGGCAGGGGCCTTCCTCAGACCCTCTGGCCGGGGAAAGTGATCTTGATTCTGACCGAATTTTTGGCATGTCGGCATGTCTGACGGCCCTAAGTCTTGTTCACAAGGAAATGCCGTCGCAGTCCGAGCCGATGACGAATCCGTCGAGTAGCCTTTAGGAAGGAACCCCAAATCCAGTAGAAGCTATGAATGACACGAGATTTGATAGGGCCGAGCCATGCCAATCGATTAGCCCTGAGGTGCCCTCGCAGAAGCCTGTCCGTCGCAGCATCGACTGTGTAGTAGTGCCATGCTGCGTCGTCTCCAAGACTCCAGTTGTAGCTCGCCTCTGCGTTGCCGTGTAAAAACGCGGCTCCCTGCTTCAAGTAAGCGTAATCGTGGTTTTGATGGACCGCTACCACCATCCGGCTCGCATCTATCAATCGCGCCTTACTCTTGCGGGCATGCCACGTCAGCCAGGGATCCCAGCCGTTGCGGCCTATCAAAAACGGCGGCATCTTTCCATAGAAGAGATCGCGGGAAAAACAAAAATAGTCCACCCAACTCGGACCGTTCTGTTTGCCTTTGAGCAAGGCCAGGGATCGCAACTGCCGGGCCCAATCAGGCTGGCTGAAGTCCCACGGTTCGGTGATGTCCGTATCCCAACGCCGGCCGACCATCAGAAACGAACTGTGGGCCCTCGACACCAGCTCGAGCCCTTCAAGGAAATCGCCCGTCAACATGATATCGCAGTTGGCATAACAGAAATATTCATGGCGGGACATATCGCGGGCCCGGTCGAACAGGTAGTTCAAGTATTTAGTGCCGTGCTCATTCCGGCGGACTTGGGGCTCGTGCCGGATGCCGAGGTCCCGGCACGCCTCCGCAGCGCCTTCCTCGTCTCCAAAGAGGATTACTTCCGCGTCCGGATGGAGAAGTGTCCAGCTCTTGAGGGCGTTCCTCTGAACGATGTTGCTGTGGCCAATAAAGGGCTTTGGAGTTGAGAAGACTGTCAGCATGTATTCCTCATGCTAAATATTCGGCTGCTCGGAACCGATCCAGTCACTGCTTACCCGGTGACATTTGTTGAGGCGCATGTATCTGTTCAGTTGGCAGTGCCAGATCCTTGCCCAAGACGCGTCTGTTTTCCCGATGACCGCCACAAGCGAACCAAGGGTCTGAGAACCCGACGAACCAGAGCGACGGGACCGTGATGGATCGTCCAAGGATCTGGATCCGTGTGCGGTTCCGCTGCGCGAATCAGCATCTTGAGCGAAAGCTCGCCAAGCGCCGCGACCAGCATTGTCCGGCCCTGTTTACGAACCGCAGAGCCTTCGTATTCGCGCAGGGCTGGCCTCGTCCTTAAGCGATACACGTGTGAAAACCCGGAGCAATAGAGTAGCTTTACGAGGCCATTTTCAGATGGATATAGGGCGACGTGGCGCAACCCCTGGTCCTCTGTCGGCCCTTCGTCTCGCACAGCGAAGATTGGTTCATCTCCGGGAACGCACATCCCTTCTAGGACAGCAACCTTGCCGGTCATAGCAAAGAGATTGCGGATGGCTAAGAAAGGATTTTCGAGGTGATACAAAAGTCCTAGACAGAGGACAAGGTCGAACTTCCCAAGGACCTGAATTCCTCTATCTTCCGCGTTTGCCACGTGAAATTCAATTTCGGGCGCGCGACGTTTCGCCTCATTGACATTTTCTTGCCGGCCATCGAGCGCGAGCACATCGAAACCGAGATTGCGCAGAAAGACCGCAAAATGGCCGAGCCCGCAACCGACGTCGACAGCATTCTGCAACTCAAGGTCCTTCCTCAGGGATTCGAGCAGCTGACGGAGAGTGGCTTCTCGCGCGGTGTTCAGCGCGTCATAGTGAGGCTGGTCAAAGACGAAATTGCTGCCCATCTCTAATTTCCCCCGCAGACTTCGAACTGACATGGCACATTCAAAATCCCATTCCACTCATCCTGAGGGTGTTGGTGCCCCTCGGTGGCGATGATCATATCCGGCGCGCAATCCCACATGTCTAGCACCTCCCCGTCTTCCCACAAGCTGACCTGCCATGAATAAGGGCCCGGTCGGAGCGGTAATGTTGGGAACGTATAGCAGAACTCGTGCATGCTCGGACCGAGTTGCACGTTTTCCTTCGCCCAGCCCCACATCAATTGCCGCTCGCCATTGTACAGCGCGATACCGTGATGGCCATTTCGAATCGGGGCGAGAACCTCTACTTGAAAACGAATGGTTACGGCGCCCATGGTTGTGAGGAAATTCGATGAATCCGATTCCGTACCATCAATCTGCCATCGCACAAATCTCGCTTTGGTTCGGGTTCCCGTTGATCGCTGACCCTGGTTCCGCTGCCCGGAGCTGAGTGCACCTTCGTACTCTCCCAGGATCGCGGCTGTCGGACCGCTCCTGTAAATCTCGCCCCCTTCGAGCCAGAGAACGCGCTTGCAGAGACGCCGGATCTGATTCATTTGATGGCTCACAAAAAGAATCGTGCGGCCACTGCCGGATACTTCTTCCATTTTTCCAAGGCATTTTTTTTGGAATTCGAGGTCGCCGACGGCAAGCACTTCGTCCACCAGCAAAATGTCGGGTTCAAGGTGAGCTGCGACGGCAAAGGCGAGGCGCATCTGCATCCCTGTGCTGTAGTGTTTCAAAGGGGTATCGATGAAGCGCTCCACTCCGGAAAAGGCAACGATGATGTCAAATTTTCTTTCAATCTCTCGCTTGCTCATGCCCAGGATGGCACCGCTTAGGTACATATTCTCCCGGCCGGTCAGTTCAGGGTGGAAACCAGTTCCTACCTCGAGTAAGGTCCTGACACTGCCGGAGACTTCAGCGCTGCCTGTTGTCGGACGCGTGATACGGGAGAGAATCTTGAGAAGCGTCGTTTTTCCAGAGCCGTTGCGACCGATGATGCCAATCACTTCCCCATGTTCCACCTGGAGAGAGACATCACTAAGGGCCCACATTAACTCCGTTTGGGCTGGCCGAAAAAAATTCAGCGGTGACCCGACTACCTTCATGAGAACATCCCGCAAAGTGAGATACCGCTCCCGCTCGCCAACGCGATATTGCTTGCCCAAGCCTTCGGCGCGAATGACAATTGAACTCATCGTTCAGACGACATCAGCGATCGTTGTCTCCATTCTTTGGAAATACACGAGTCCGGCGCAAAAAATCACTGCCACGATCCCAACGGATGCGAGCAACAAACCGCCGTGTGGTTTACCGTGGCCGGTCAGCGCCCAGCGAAATCCTTCGATCACTCCAGTCATCGGATTCAAACCGAAGAGCCACCGCCAGCGCTCCGGAACAAGGCTGCTCGGATAGGCTACAGGCGAAGCAAACATCCAAAGCTGAACCAGAAAAGGCATGACGTAACGAACGTCGCGATAAATCGCGTTCAGTGCAGAAAGCCACAGGCCGACACCCAGGGCCGTAACCACGGCCAAGAGCAAAAAGCCCGGTAGCAACAGGATCGTCCACGCAAAATGAATGCGGTAGTAGAACATCAGGACGATGAACATCAGGAAAGAAATGCCAAGATCCAGCAGACCGGAGAGGACCGCAGAAAGGGGCAGAATTACGCGCGGGAAAAAAACTTTTGTTACCACCCGCTGGTTCTCGACGATGGTGTTAGTGGCGTTTTGCAGGGCGCCAGAAAAATAGGTCCAGGGCAGTAGAGCGGTGTAAAAAAAAATAGGATACGGAAGGCCTTCCGAGGGCATGCGCGCAAATTTTCCAAAGAAGAGACTAAAGATCACCATGGTCATGAAGGGTTGAATAATCGCCCACGCGGCCCCTATGGCGGTCTGCTTGTAGCGAATTTTGATATCCCGCCAAACAAGAAAATAAAGCAAGCCCTTATAATTCCATACTTCACGAAGATTCAGGTCCAGAAAGCCTTGGGGAGGAGCAATCCGGTAAAAAGGTTTTTGCAATGAAAGAGCAGATGCAGGCAGCGCCCCCCCCACAGAGGGGGAGCTATCCACTGTGGCAACCTGAGGCGTGTTTTCAGACCCTTGTGTCACGGTGATTTCCTCACGGCCGGCACGGGCCCAGACAAACGGCAAGTCTGAGGAACCGATTGTGCGGCCGGCCGCAGAATGCTTTTTGGCGTAAACATGTCTACGGCTCCCTCATACATTTTGACACATGGGGCCTCGAAAGTTTGCATAGCTGCGGACCCTGACAACGGGTCGTGAGCCGTTCGAGGGCGGCGGACCCGACAAAGATACAATCAATCGCTTTGGGTCAGTGTCTCAAAATCTGGCCAATAAACAGGGCTCGGTTCTACCACTCGGAGGCCAAGTACGGGGGGATTGGAGTGAACGAGGTTCGGCGGCTGCGTCAGCTTGGAGGACGAAAACGGACGCTGAACTAGACCGTGGCGCAGCATCATGCCTGCCGTGGCTATCGCTTTCTCCACGACCTTCAATTGGCTTGTAGAGTTTGAAATACATGATCTCCCAAGGTTCTGTTTCTTTGCCCGAAAGGTAGCGCTCGACTTCGAGTTTGAATCCTTCCTTAGGTAGCTCCTTGGCCTTGTGCAACCAGGTTGCACAGTCAAACCCTCTCCACCACGCTTTGCTACCCTTAAAAGAGTGGATTGATGGAAGCACAGCTTGTCCCGAGTAGATCATCTAACGTCCGGTGATCAACGAACTGGAAAATCACGCGCGGCTTGGACGCGACCCTCGAAGAGATCATTGCGTCGCAACGCGCGCAGTTGGCGCAGGCCACGGCGAGATGATCTGCGGTCCGTTTTCCTCGGTCGTCTTACAGGGTGAGGAGATTTATGCGCATCCATTATCTTTCTATTCTCCTTGGGCTTCTCTTCGGGATGATTTTGTTGGCGCCCTTGATCATCCTTCTGCTGTATAGGTGGTTGGTCAAGGAAGATGAAAGAATGTTTCGCATCCAAAAGCGATTGGACGACTTCCAGGAAGACGACGTATCACGCTAAATGTTTCAGCGCATATAGCATCCAGCACTAAGTTTGCTTTGCGCCGTGCAGTCGTCGGTAAAGCCGCGCGTGCGCTTCTATCATACGGCTCTGTGGGAAGCTTTCGAAGATGCGTGTTCGAGCGCGGGTTCCAAATGCAGACGCAAGCGCCGAATCATCAAGAAGACGCGCTATCTGCCGGGCAAGGTCCTTTGCATCCCCCACGCGAAACGTAAGACCAGCCTCACCCAGAACTTCGGCGAAGCACCCAATATTTGATGCAACGACCGGGAGACCTCGCGACATGCTTTCAGCAAGGACCAAGCCAAAGACTTCGCCACCGAGCGACGGCACCACGATAATGCTTGCCCCTCGAAACGCGGAATCGATGTCGGCGGTTGCAATACGTCCCACAAAGTGTACACGCGAAGAGAGCTGCCGCTTTCTCGCGAGCTCTTCAATGGCAATCCGTTCTGGGCCCTCGCCGATCACCAGGAGCTCGAATGCTCGATTCTCTAAACGAAGAATGCTCGCTGCTTCCAACAGCACGGGCAAGCCCTTGGTAGTTACTAATCGACCTTGGAAGATGATGCGAGGAGGTCCGAAGGAATGCGGGGACTCCGAGTCGCGGGACATCGTTTCGATGCCGTGAGGAATAGATACAGCGTTCGGAAGGTGAATTAGCCCGCCGAGCCATTCCGTGGGCATGATGTTTGCAGAAACGCGCGAGCAAAGGAATCGCCGAACAAAGGTTAGTAACCAAAGCTTCCCGGAGGCCAGCCAGTTGTTGTCGGAGCGGCAGCGTAAACACTCGCGGTGACGCCCAGCCATGAAATGACCGGGACAAGGGGCGCTACTCGGCTCAATAAGGAGCTGGCCTGTGGGGCAAATCGTTTGAAAACCATGATGTTCAATAACAACAGATTTGCGGGCCAGCAGCCCGAGCAAAAGAGGAGTTAGGGCCGGACCAGCAACGTGAATCACGTCAGAGGAGCGGATCATCCGCAGCAACTGGGAAAGGCTGGGCTGGCGGAGAACACGAAATGGAAGTAGGCGATCATCAAAGTCTTCGGCAGGTGTCTCCGTTACGAGAGTGAGCTCAAATTCATTAGCCCCGCTCGGAGTGCGCACCTCTGCGAGACCGCGGGCGAGTGAGAGTACGATGGTCTCGACTCCACCGATGCTGGGTGCAAAATAGTGAGAGTAGAAAAGAAGCTTCACGCCAAATTGTTCCTTCTATATATGGTTTGTTCCGTTGGGCATCCTCGGACGAAAGTATCGACCGCGAGCTCGCGAAAGAGAGGTTTCGGGCCGAGCAGGAATTGAGATGGCTACGGCGCTCCGGCGCAAGCGACCTCGTCCCACACCCTGCACCTACAGAGTTTGATTCCTCCGATGTTCGCAAGCTTCCTGCTGACACCATCTCACGCTAAACCGCGCGCGGCTTTACCGTTCACGCTGTCGATCTGAATCCACAGAAGGCGGATTCCATGGCCCGTGGGGTGCGCCCCGTCGTCCGCTTCCTTTCCGGCCGCTGGATGCTGTAGGACGTATATCCCCAGTCGAGGAGTTTCCCATGAGTGAACACATCCCTCACAAGCAATTTCCCATTTGCTCCAGTTGCGGCAGTCACAAAATTCACCGGTCGCTGAGAAAAGGCCCCAATGATTGGGTCCGTCACAGCCTGCTATTTCAGAGTCCCTATCGCTGCGAAGCCTGCGACCACCGCTTCTTCGGCTTCCGGGTCCCCCGCCATCCCAAAAAGGATCTTCACCAACACCCCATCTGACCCGTCCACAAACGCTCGACGATCTAATGTTCCGACGGTCCCATCTCGTCTTCTGACGTGTAACGTTCCAACGCTCCCCACCCTAATTTACGATGTTTGTCACGATGTCTGTGCCAGCCGCATATTGTCGCAAGAGCGTCCCAAGCCTTTGCGTCCAGCGTTCGAGGCTTTCTGGACCTCCGAAGGAAACAATGATCGCCAGTACTTGCGTCGTTGCCGCCGTCACCATCGTTCGTTCCGAATCGCTGGTGGCGCTGCCGTGCGGGCCAGCGGCATCACAAAATACGGGCAATCCTTCCAGATTCAAATCGTATTTGCCAATGCCCTTATAGGTTTCTGTTGCGCGCCCCGCGCGAAAAACAATCTCGCCGGTCACATGCGCCAGGTCATACAGCCCAATCGGCAGGCGGCTTTCCACCGACGCGAGATTGATCGCGTCCACCACGGCGTTGATTTGCGGCAAGCCTTTTCCCGTCACCACGCGCCTCAACAGCGCTTCCGCTGAACCGCGGTACCTCGACGGATCTTTTCCCAGAGCCTTGTAGGCCATGCGCGTCGATTCCACCTGCGGAGACGCCAGTACGCTGCGCGGGAAGGGCAAGTTCTGAATTTCCGCCTCTCTCGCCTTCATCTCATCGAGCAGCGCCGCAGGCGATACGCCCGCTTGTACGCGCGCTGTCACGCATCCCAGCGCCGTTCGCGGGCACTTCGTTTTCAATTTTGGATCAATCGTTACATTCATCGCGGCCTCAGCTCGTAACCGGTTTCAGACGAGCCGAGAAGTGCCGCAAGAACTTTGCCTGGTGGGTTATTTCGTAGCCGAGGATCTGTTCGCGTTTGCGCCAAACGTCCAGAATCACTTCCACGACGTACTCGATGTGGCTCTGCGTATACGCGCGCCGCGGAATCGCCAGCCGCACCAGATCCATTTTCGCGTGCTCGCCGAACATCAGCGTTCCAATCTCCACCGAGCGAATCCCGCCTTCGAGGTAAAGCTCGTTCGCCAGCGCCACGCCCGGAAACTGCGCCGGCGGAACGTGCGGCAGGAAGGCACGCGCATCAATATAGATGGCATGCCCGCCCGGCGGTTGCACGATAGGCACACCTTCGCTCGCGATGTGATTACCGAGAAACGCGGTGGAAGCGATCCGGTATTTCAGATATTCCTCCTCCAGCGCCTCGTTCAATCCGACGGCAATCGCCTCTAAGTCCCGTCCCGCTAGTCCGCCGTACGTTGGGAAGCCTTCGGTCAGAATCAGCAGGTCTTTCTGCTGTTGCGCCAGCGTATCGTCGTTGGTACACAGGAAACCTCCGATGTTCGCCATGCCATCCTTTTTCGCGGACATGGTGCAGCCGTCGGCGTGCGAAAACATTTCGCGCGCAATCTCGCGCGGAGTTTTTTTCGCGTAGCCCGGCTCGCGGAGCTTGATAAAGTACGCATTTTCCGCGAAGCGGCACGCATCGATGTACAGCGGGATCCCGTGCTTCTTGCAGATTGCTTTTACAACGCGGATATTTTCCATCGAAACGGGCTGGCCGCCTCCGGAATTGTTCGTCACCGTCAGCATCACCAGCGGAATTGTCTTCGGGCCTTCGCGTTCAATCGTCTCGGCGAGCTGCGCCGTGTCCATGTTTCCTTTGAACGGATGCACGCGCGCGGGCTCCTTCGCTTCCGGGATGGGCAGGTCCAGCGCCTGCGCTCCGACAAATTCGCAGTTCGCGCGGGTGGTGTCGAAATGCGTGTTATTGGGGACGACGTCGCCTTTCTTGCACATGACGCTGAACAAAATCCGTTCCGCGGCGCGGCCCTGGTGCGTGGGAATCACGTGCCGGAAACCGAAGATGGCTTGCACGGAATCACGAAACCGCGCGAAGCTCGGCGAACCGGCGTAAGATTCGTCGCCGCGCATCATCGCCGCCCACTGTTCCGTGGACATCGCCGCGGTCCCCGAATCCGTCAGCAAGTCAATCAGAATGGATTCGGAAGCCACCAGAAAAAGGTTGTAGCCTGCTTCTTCCATGAATTTTTGACGTTCTTCCCGCGTGGTGCGGCGGATGGCCTCGATGCTCTTGATCCGGAACGGCTCGATGATCGTCTTGATCGGCATGCTCTTCCGCGGCTCTCCCCCGGACACACTAACACACCGCCTGATTTCTCGTCGTGAGCATCATTCGATGGATAGATCGACGGATAGGCACACTCAGCTTTGATCTGGCACTCGTGGTAAACTTTATGGCTTCTAGGCCCGTAGCTCAGTTGGTTAGAGCGCTACCTTGACACGGTAGAGGTCTGGGGTTCGAGTCCCCACGGGCCTACCATCGTTTATCACTTTGCGAGTTTTCTTCGGAATCCCAGAGAAACTTCACCTGTAATTCTTCACCTGTAAATTGGTGGGCGAAGTCCGCTTCGTTGACTTGCCTTTGGGCACAACCTAATATTGCCGCACCATGGCGGAGACCGACGCGCTCATCGGCCAGACCATCTCGCACTACCGCGTCATCGAGAAGCTCGGCGGCGGTGGTATGGGGGTTGTCTATAAAGCCGAGGACACCGAACTCGGCCGCTTCGTTGCCCTGAAATTCCTGCCCGACGACCTTGCCAAAGACCCGCAAGCCCTCGAACGATTTCGACGCGAAGCCCGCGCCGCTTCCGCTCTAAATCATCCGAACATTTGTACAATCCATGAAATCGGTAATTTTGAAGGGCGTCCGTTCATTGCGATGGAGTATCTGGAGGGCAAGACTCTAAAACACGCTATCGCGGGTCGGCCCGTGGAATTGGAGCATCTGCTTGGCGTGGCTATCGACGTTGCCGATGCTTTGGACGCAGCCCACTCCAAGGGAATCATTCACAGAGACGTCAAGCCCGCCAATATTTTTGTCACCGACAGGGGCCACGCCAAAATTCTGGATTTCGGACTGGCTAAAGTAACCTCTATCGCGGCCAACGGTGCGACTCTCGCTACACAAGATGTAGACCCAGACCACCTGACGAGTCCGGGCACGATTCTCGGAACTGTGGCTTACATGTCCCCTGAGCAGGTGAAAGGGCAGGGGTTGGATGCTCGAACTGATCTATTTTCGTTGGGCGCGGTGCTCTATGAGACGGCGACGGGCCAGTTGCCGTTCCGAGGCGAGACGTCGGGAATGATCTTCAACGCCATCCTGGAGCGACCGCCAGTGCCGCCCGTGCGGCTCAATCCGGAGGTTCCATCTAAGCTGGAAGAAATCATCAGCAAGTGTCTTGAGAAGGACAGGGAAGTGCGCTGCCAGTCTGCCGCCGAACTGCGAGCCGACCTGAAGAGATTGAAACGCGATACTGAATCGGGGCGGCACGGCGAGGCTCGGTGGGCGGCGACGGTAAGTGGTGAACAAGGCGCGCTGGCACAAAGCGCGACCGCAGGGGCACAGAGTGCGGGCAGTCCGATTGTCTTGGAGGCGGCAAAGCGGCATAGGCTGTGGACCATAGTTGGAGGGCCGGTAGTGCTGGCGTTGTTGGGGGTGGCCGGTTACGGTCTATATTCGCTGCTACACGCAAGGCCGCATGTGCCGTTTCGAATGTTTGCAATTACGCAGATCACAGACAACGGGAAGTCCATGCTCGCGGCGATTTCGCCGGACAGCAAGTATCTGTTGGTCGTGCAGGAAGACAGGGGAAAGCAAAGTCTGTGGCTGCACAATATACCCTCCAACAGCGACACGCAGGTGATCGCACCGGAAATCGCGACTTATCGGAATTTGTTGTTCTCACCCGATGGTAACTTTATCTATTTTCGGAAAGCTACCGATGCAACGCGGACGGCTTATAATCTGTATCGCGCACCGGTCCTCGGTGGCATCCCCCAGGTCGTCGTTCGCGATGTCGATTTCGGAATCACATTTTCACCCGACGGCAAGAGTTTTGCCTTCGTGCGGCGAAACATCCCGGAAATCGGGAGGTACCAGTTGCTGATCGCGAATGCAGATGGCACAGAACGGAGAATTATCGCCAGCGGGCCCACAAGCGAAGTACCCACCAGCCCCTCATGGTCGCCGGATGGTAAGCAGATTGCCGCAGTGATATTTGCAGGTACCCGAGAGGCTGCCGCAGTCTACATATTCGACATTGCTACAGGAAAGAACTGGCGGATGCCAGGACGAGAAGCCATGCAGGTATTGGAACAGGTGTGGATGCCCGACGGAAGTGGAGTGATCGTTAACTACCTCGGCGGTGAAACCGGCTACCGGCGGGCGCAGGTCGGCTTCCGGGCCACTTCAGGTGATTTTAATCCAATTACCCAGGATACGAACTATTACCGAACTCTGACTATTTCTGCGGACGGTAAGACGCTGGCTACGGTGCAGGCTAAACATAGGAACACACTATATCTGCTCCCTGCCGATGGTGTGGTACGAACTTCTGTGAGCCCTGTGCTCGCCCCAGACAAGGATTTGCTTGATTTCGCCTGGGCGGGAGACACCGAGTTGTTGATTAACGAGGGCACAAAACTATTGCGTGCAGCGGCGGATGGCAACAACCGGAGAATCATTTTGGAGGATCCTGGGGCAGTCGTCCTCCGCCCCAGAGTCTGCGGCGGTGGGCAGTACATCGTTTTTGCCTGGGCCGGTCACGTGGAAGGGAAAAATATCTGGCGCGTAGATGTCGATGGGTCGAACCCGAAACAGTTGACGCACGACAGGAAAGCGGGTTCGCCTCGTTGCTCGCCCGACGGCAAGTGGGTGTACTTTCGCAACGAGAAGACGCCCCTGGCGATCGAGCGCGTTCCGATCGAAGGGGGAACCCCGGAGGTCATCTCCGCTTCTCTAGTGCCCAACAACTTGAATCCTTACGGATTTTCTGTCTCGCCTGATGGTAAGCTGCTCGCTTTCAACGCTACGCGATCGGACACGCACAAGACGCAGCTTGTGCTGGTGAGTCTGGGTTTGAAAGTTGAGGAATCCACCAGTCGTTTTCTGGACCCGGATCTTCGGATATCGGAGGACCCGGAATTCACGCCTGATGGGAAAGCTGTCGTCTATGGCGTCGAGGAAAACGGCGTTGAGAATTTGTGGCTGCAACCAATCAATGGGATGCCTGGTCGCCCAATCACGAATTTTCAGACCGATCTCATTTCAAGATATCAATACTCCCCTCATGGGAAAACGCTCGGTGTACTGCGTTTTCATAGTGATTCGGACGTGGTGATGTTGCGGGATACAACGGCCAAGTAATGGAAATTGGCAACCGGCACTTCCCTGTACTGTGAATAATCATGAGGTGGCAGGCATAGCTGGCTGACCCCTTTGAACCGCAATTTCCCAAATATTGAAATCATGCGACTCCGGCGGAGGCCGGATTAACCGAATTGTAGGACCCCGGGCAAAGATTTCAGGCGGAACTGGAAGGATAAAGAACGCGAACTCTTCGAGTTTGGTCGCCCGTTCGTTGGCTCAGCTCGAATTGCGCTAGGAACTTCCGCTTAGGCGGCCCTCAACACCATTGAAGTTGTTGGCCGTACGTAATCACGCCGTTTTGACACGGTAGAGGTCTGGGGTTCGAGTCCCCACGGGCCTACCATCGTTTTAGCAAAAATCACCAAACAATTTCACGTGTAAAGTGGTGGAAATCGCCTGTTCTGATCTCCATCTATTTCGTATTTATTCTCTTGGAGCGAAATTCGCGCGCTTGCGCATCTCCGGGCGTGAGCCAATCCGCTCCGGCGGCGAATCTTCGACGCAGACTTCCCTCTCAAGAAGTAAGAAGGAAATTCCGGCCGAGTATTTCTTGCTTATACCCGCCGGGCGACGAGTGTAGAATCCACACCAAAATGGAGTCAATGAGGCAAACGCATTTTCGATTCAGAAAGGTGGACGCCATGCACGATGAAACAGAGAAAGACAGATTGACCCGGAGGGGATTTTTGGGAGTAACCTCGGCGGCCGTCGCGGCTGCGGGCATCTTCTCCCGAGAAAACCCAGCCGCGCAGCAGCAGTCGGACTACAAGCCCAAGTCCGACAGAAGCAGAAGCGATCCGGGTCCGACCAATCCACTCATCGACGCGGCGAATCCGGATTCGAACAATCCTCTTTCCTCGGATGCCGGCGGAGTGCAGACCTTCAAGTATCCTTTTTCGTTTGCCCACAAGCGGCTTCACGAAGGTGGTTGGTCCCGCGAAGTGACGCAACGCGAACTGGCAGTCTCAAAGGCTCTGGCGGGAGTGGACATGCGGCTTACCGCCGGTGGCGTCCGCGAATTACATTGGCACACCGCCGCGGAGTGGGCCTTCATGCTCTATGGCACCGCGCGGATCACTTGCATCGATGCGGACGGGAAAAGCTTCGTTACCGACGTTAAAGAGAACGAACTCTGGTTTTTCCCACCCGGCATTCCCCATTCGATCCAGGGACTCGCTCCTGACGGCTGCGAATTCCTTCTGGTTTTTGATGACGGAAACTTCTCCGAGTATGAGACGGTGCTTCTCTCGGACTGGATGGCGCATACGCCTCCTGACGTGGTGGCAAAGAATTTTGGCGTCAGCCAGAAGGCTCTCGCCAACATGCCCAAGAAGGAACTGTTCATCTTTCAAGCCGCAGTGCCTGGTCCGCTCGCGGAAGATCGCCGAATCTCCGCAGGAGCGCTTGGTCCTTCACCGATTGATTTTGCTTTTCGCACCATGCAGTTCGCCCCTACAAAGCGCAACAAGAGCGGGGAAGTCCGCATCATCGACGCAAGTACCTTCAAGATATCCACGACCTCGGCGGCGATCGTAACCGTGAAGCCGGGTGGCGTTCGCGAACTGCATTGGCACCCGAATGCCGACGAATGGCAGTACTTCTATGCCGGCAAGGGCCGCATGACTGTTTTTGCAACCGGCGGTCGCGCCCGCACGATGGATTTCGAAACGGGTGACGTCGGCTACATTCAAAAAACCCTCCCGCATTACGTCGAAAACACTGGCACGACCGACCTGAAGTTCCTGGAGATGTTCAAGAGCAGCTACTATCAGGACCTAGCGCTTTCTGAATGGCTCGCCCACACTCCACCGGAACTTGTCGCGGCTCACTTGAATCTCGATAAAGACACGTTGGACGCGTTACCGCGCGAAAAAACGGTAATCATGCCTGAATAAGGAAGCGTTCAGCCCGTGGCGACGCTACCGATTTGTCGATCAGGAATGAATACGGCGTCGTGGTGGGCGCGTTGACTTTGATTCCGCCGCGCACCTAAAATGATAGGTGGCCACCAACCCTGGCGAACCCCCAGTTCCCGCTAACCGCTTGCGAAAGAAGGTCTTGCCGGTTTCCGATATAGATATGGTTTCCAGATAAGCAGTCAACCCATCGGACCGCCAACCGCGTCTGGCCCTTGTTTTGTTCGGCGGAAAGAGACAAACTTTTGGTATGTCCTCGGGAGCCATTCAGTTGGTCCAGGGGGCGGCGAGTCCCTACCTCCCGTATCGCCGCGCCCTGCTCTCATCCGCCCAGATCAAGGAGTTGAGCACCCCCAAGCCTTGGCGCGCCATCGTTGACGCTGTCATTTGCTGGGCTTGGATTGTCGCGGCAATGAGCCTCGTGGCCATGCACACTTCCTGGTGGACCGTTCTCGTCGCCATCCCCGTTATCGGCAATCGCTATTACGCGCTCTTCATCATTGCCCATGACGGCATGCACCGCCGGCTTTTTCCCACCATTAAAAGAAATGATTTTTGGACGGATGTCCTCGCCCTGGGGGCGATCGGGGCGATTACGCACATCAACAACCGGAACCATCTGACGCATCACCGGCATCTAGCGACGCTGGAAGATCCGGATCGCCACAAGCACGCGTGTTTCAATAAGGCCGACCGCCCGGAACTTCTGGCATTCTTATCAGGGCTCGTTAGCGTCTGGAGTTCCGCGAAAGCGGTTTTCTTCACGCACGCACGAAAAAAAATTCAGAATCCCCAAGCGGGTCCAGGCGCCAACGGTTACACTCTTCAAGATTTCGTGATCCTCGTGAGTTGGTTTGCACTCTTGGCTGGAGGACTCACCTGGTTCATTGGTTGGTGGGCGTATCCAGTGCTTTGGCTGCTTCCGGTGTATACCTTCATGTTTCTTGGCGACAATTTCCGATCGTTCGCGGAGCACTCTCATCCCGAAGGCGATCGAGCAGCGGACCACCACCGGCTGATCACTTACGCCAGCAACCCGCTCGAGCGGATGCTGGTTGCTCCGATGAACATGAATTTTCACACCGCGCATCACCTCTGGCCTTCGATTCCGTACTACAATCTGCCGACGGCGGATCGCTTGATGCGGGAGCATCCTGGCGCCGCCGGACTGGAGTGGCGCGGTTCTTACTTTGCCTACCTGCTGACTTACTGGTCCGCGTTGCCCATCGCAGAGTGCAAGCAAGTGCGATGAGTTCCGCGTCCGACTCCTGGCAATCCACGCCAGTGCCGGAAGAATTCCTGCGCCGAGGCTCCCCCACGATCGCAGCGGAGGATGTTCCAGCGTGTCCCGTCTGCGGTGCTTCCGATTACTCGCAGTTCGCCGTGGGTTTCGATTATGAATTGTTGACGTGCTCGAATCCCTGGCGTTTTGTGCAGTGCCGCGCTTGCCAGCACGTCTGGTTGAATCCGCGGCCGGCGGTAGCCGAACTCTTCGTCGTTTATCCGCCCAGGTATTACGCGTACAACTACGACACGATCAATCCCATCGCTCGCAAGGCGAAGGAGATGCTTGACCGGCGCAAGATCGCGAAGATAGTTCGTCAGTGTCCAAAAGCGCCGAACAGTTACCTGGATGTCGGCTGCGGCGACGGGCGCTTCCTGCGCGTCATGGAGCAACTGGGCGTGCCGCGCTCCGGACTCTACGGCCTCGAATTGGACAAGCGCGTCGTGGAGCGCTTGCGAGGCCAAGGCTACAGCAGCGTATTTTGCGAGCGCGCGGAAGATATCTCCAGTTTTCCCGACGGAGGCATCGACCTGGTCACCATGTTCCACGTCATCGAGCACGTGGATAATCCGGGGACAGTCATCGGCCGCGTCCGTCGCTGGCTTTCTCCCGGGGGGGTCTTCGCACTGGAAACGCCCAACCTGGACAGTTTGGATGCGCGGCTCTTCCGGCGTACCTACTGGGGTGGCTACCACATCCCCCGGCACTGGAACCTTTTCACGCCCGCGGCGATATCCCGCCTGCTAAAGGACAACGGCCTGGAAGTGCTGGCCACCGTTTTTCAAACCGGCCACTCCTTCTGGATGTACTCCCTGCACCACGCGGTGCGCTATGCAGGCAAATCGCGGCCGCGTGCCGGCGCGTGGTTTGACCCGATGAAAAGCCTTGTGGGCCTCGCGGGCTTCACGGCTTTCGACCTGCTTCGCGGATTTCTCGGTTCAAAGACTTCAGCTATGCTGGTGATCTGCCGCAAGACCTCCTGACTCAGGGGAAGGGATGCACCGCAGGAACGGAAAATCTTGAGAATGAGAGTGGAGCACGAAGTCGGCCTTCCATGTCACCCGAACTTCTTTTAGTTTAGTTGGTTTTCCCTATATCTTGACATCCTATCGCAAGAACGGACGGCGGCCTCAGCGGGTTAGGAAGCCTGCTGGACTACTCACGCATGGCGGCTTCTACCGACGTTTTGCCTCGAAGGGCGAACTTGTCGCCGAGGCGTGCAGGGAGGCGGTCTCGTCCGGCACCTGCCTGATTCGGTTACGGAGGGGTGCGATCGAACTTGATTGCAGTGCTATCGTAGTCGCCTTCTAGGAATAGCGGAAGACCATGCTCCATCAGGTACGCGCCGCTGAGCTTCAAGGGTAGTATGGAATTCTTCTCGTTGGGCTTCGCATCCAAACGCGAGAGCGCGTATGTGGCTTTACCATCCAGCCCCTGCAGGACGACTGCTGGAAGGGTGCGACCGAACTGTTGCGAATGCAAAAAAGCAAAGAGTACCGCTTGCGACTTGTTCTCGGAAACATATTCGCTGGCGATAAAGTTTCCGGTACCCGGCGACGCCAGGCGGTAGAGCAAGCCATTCTGCACCGTGTCGCGAATCGATTTGTAGTGGCCGATCATGCGTTTCGCCTCCGCCAGGTCTTCTGGTTGCCAGCGGTTCAAGTCTGCGCCGATGCCCAAAGACCCTTGCATCGCCATCAGGAAACGGAATTGCAGCGGCGCGCTGCGACGGTTGAAATCGGGCACGTCGTTTACCCACGACATCATGATGTGTGGTGTGTACGCATACGTGAAACCCCGCTGAATGGTCAGCCGGTCCAAAGCCTCCGTGTTATCCGATGGCCAAACCTGCTCCGCGCGCCGCAGAATTCCCAGGTCGACGCGCCCGCCACCACCCGCACAAGATTCAATCTCGAGCCTCGGATGCTTCTGCCGTAGCTCATCGAGAATGTCGTAAAGATTTTGCGTGTAGCGCACCCACAGATTCTTCTGCTGTTCGGGGGGAACTTCCGGCCAGCCAGGTTCGCTGAAATTGCGGTTGTAATCCCACTTCAAAAAGGAGATGTCGTTCGCCGTAACCAGATGGTCTAGCGCGTCGAAGATGTAGTCTCGAACGTCGTCCCTAGCGAGGTTGAGAACCAGTTGGTTTCGCGCCTCGGTGCGTGGGCGACCCTCGAAGTGCATGACCCAGTCTGGATGCTGGCGGTAAAGGTTGCTGTCCGGATTAACCATCTCGGGCTCAACCCACAACCCAAAGTCCATTCCCAAGTCCTTCACATGGCGAATAAGTGGGCCTAGACCGTTGGGAAACTTTTGCGGATTCACATTCCAGTCACCGAGGCCGGCATGGTCGTCGTTTCGTTGTCCGAACCAGCCATCGTCCACGACGAAGCGCTCGACTCCCATCTTTGCTGCTTTTTCGGCCAGTGCTTTCTGCCCAGCTTCATCGACTTTGAATCCGGTTGCATACCAGGAGTTGTAAAGCACCGGGCGGGTTCCCGACCCAGAACCGCGGGGAAGAATCTCCGTGCGCTCGAAGGCGTGCAGAATTCGCGATGCTTCGCCAATCCCACCAGCGGTGTAGCCAGCGTAGAACGGCGGTGTCGTTAGAGATTCCCCGGCTCCCAGACGATACCCAAAGTCGAAGGGATTAAATCCCCCGGTAACACGCACTTGCAGGTGTGCAGTTTGCTCCACGCTGATCCGCCAGCTCCCGCTCCACCCGAGCGCCCCAAACCACACCGAACCAACCTCACTGTCGCTGTTGCCATCCCTGTCCAGCGCAAACCAAGGATTGGCTTGTACACTGGTGCTGCCGCGCCGGCTTTCCAGTACCTTCATGCCCGGGTGCACTGGCTCCTCCGTGAGTTGCCACTCACCCGCCCAGCGCCCCGCCAGGTAACGCAGCCGATACCCATCCCCCGGCGGAACATACCACGTCGCCGACTGCGCACTCTCGAGCACCACCGCTTTGTCCGTCCGATTCTCAATCGTGACTTCCCGACGCAGTAGGCCGCTCTGTGGGTACACGGTGTAATGCAGATGCGCCAACAAGGCACGCTGGACATCCTGGAGGGTCACCGTCAGCGTGTTTCCCGCTATCTGGTGCGAAACGTAATGTAGGACGAGATCCCGATTGCCATCAGGAAACGTGACTTTCACGCCGGGCTCGACATACAGCCCGGCGCCCCATCCTGGATACTCCTGAGGCGTCGTAGTGCTGCTTAGGTCAAATGAGGACCATTCCTCGGTACTGGGGGTTCGGAAATCTTCCTCACGCCCCACATGCCCGCCCCAATAAATATGCTGCAGAATATTCTGCTCATTAATGCCGAAGACATAGGTGACCTTACCGGCATCCAGAATAAATATCTTGCTGGTCTTTACAAAGCGGATCGGTGCTTGCCCCATCGCCGGAGTCAAGGAAGACATCACAACCAAGATCAAACCCCAGCTCAACCTTGCCGCCGAACTAAACGCAGATTTCATGACACCATCTCCTCCAGACGGACCAATGAAATTATTTTCCCGCCTATTTCGGGGAGCAGGGCCAGGCGAATCACACCATTATCCAGCGTGATACGGACAAAACCTTTCAGGGCATCCAGCCAGATGTTGGTCATCTATTCCGCATCCACAATACCGGCAGATGATTCAGGAATGCGCTCCATCGATACCGGGACGGCTGGTCAGCCAGAGCTTTCAAGTCACAACACGTTCCAATAGAGACACTTCTCTTGCCCCTTCCTGCGCCCGGCAGACATATACGTCCGGCGTCAAGCCGGTCTCAATTGCATATCCCGAGGCTACTTGGCTTACGAAGTCCTCCACGTGGCTGGATTCGACCAGGCTAATCGTGCATCCGCCAAACCCGCCTCCGGTCATACGCGATCCATAAACTCCCGGTAACCTGCCGGCCAGTTCGGTCAGGATATCGAGCTCGCGGCAACTCACTTCGTAGTCGTCGCGCAAGCTCCGATGGGATTCATCCATATATCGGCCAAACGCCTTGATGTCGCTCTCTTCCAGGCTGGCCGCTGCTTGAAGCACCCGGACATTCTCCGTGACTACATGCCGACAGCGTTTTCGCACTGGCTCCGGCAGGTCCGGGGCTCGTCGTTCGAGAGTCTCGAGAGTGAGATCGCGAAGAGGACCGATGATGCGCGCGGCGGCCTCGCAATCTTCGCGGCGGCGATTGTATTCGGTACTGGCGAGTTCGTGTCTCACCATGGTGTTACAAATAACCAGGCTGGCCTCCGCTGGCAACCGCACGGCGCGATACGTGAGCGAGCGGCAATCGAGCATCAGGGCATGATCTTCGCGACCAAAACAGGAAATAAATTGGTCCATGATGCCGCAACGCATGCCCACAAAGTCATTTTCGGCGCGCTGGCAAAGAAGCGCCAACTGCATGGGCTCCAGGAAAAGGTCTGAGTTTTTGAGGAGCGCCAGAGCGGTGGCCACTTCAATGGCCGCCGAGGAACTAAGGCCTGAACCCACAGGAACTTCGCCGTGAATCAACAAATTGGCTCCCCACAACCGGTGTCCCGCCGCTTCGAGCGTGGCGGCCACACCGGCAACATAATCGGTCCAGTTGCCCTGGCGCTTGGGTGTTTGATCCAGCGAGAATTCGAGGGTCCCGGGGAAACCCTCCGAAATCGCGCGTATCGTGCGATCCTCGCGGCGACCTGCTGCCACCCAAGTCGAAAAATCGATCGCCGCAGGCATGACTAGGCCGCCAGTATAGTCGGTGTGCTCTCCGATGAGATTCACTCGACCGGGCGCACGAAAAAGGCGGGGGCGCCCGCCGAACGACTCGGCAAAAGCTGGCAGCAGGGTAGTGGGTATTTGCATATCGTTTCCCGGGAATCCGGACTCAGCTCGCCAAGGCCTCCTCGATCTCCTCGAGAGTCTGGCCCTTTGTTTCCGGAAGGCTCGAGCGAATGAACAGAAAACCAGCCAGGCAAATGCCGGCATAGATCCAGAAAGTTCCCGCAGGGCCTAGGTCCCGGTTCAGTATGGGAAACGTGTAGGTAAGAATGAAGCTGGCAATCCATAGCGAGGTGACCGCCACGGACATCGCTGCGCCACGGATGTGATTGGGGAAAATTTCTGAAATGACTACCCAGGTAACCGGGGCGAGCGACATCGCATAACAGGCGATGGCTACAACAACGAGCAGCAGCATGTGTATCCCGCGGCTGTGTCTATAAAAACCAAATCCGAGCAAACCGTAGATCAGTGCCAGTGCTGCCGAGCCAAAAAGCATTAATTTGCGGCGTCCCACTTTGTCCACCAAGGCGATGGCCACGAGGGTAAACGCCAGATTGACAGCCCCGGTGATTACGATATTGAGCAGGATGTCAGAAACATGGTAGCCGGCAGCCGAAAACACTTCCTCGGCATAGCCGAAGATCACGTTTATGCCGCACCATTGCTGAAACACTGCCAGGGAAACGCCGAGAGAGAGGACACCGACGAGTCTCGAATCGAGCAGTGCGAACAAGCTGACCTTTTTGCTGGTCGCTAGACTCGATCGAATCTCCGCCAGGGCTTGCTTCGAATGGGCCTCGCCGCCCAGCCGTCGCAAGATGCGTTCGGCCTCGTCCTGGCGGCCATTTCGGGCAAGCCAGCGCGGGCTTTCTGGCACTGCCAGCATTCCGAGAAAAAATAACAGCGAGGGTATCGCGGTAACGCCAAACATCCAACGCCACCCCATTTGACCATTCCACGAGTTTAGGATCTCCATCGCCGAAGCGTCCCTCGGCACAGGCTGGGCGATCAGCCAATTCACGAACTGGGCCAGCAGAATTCCCATAACGATAGTGAGTTGGTTTAACGAAACGAGCTTCCCGCGAACTGCGGCAGGGGAGATTTCGGCGATGTACATGGGTGAGAGATTAGAAGCCAGACCGATGGCCATCCCGCCGACGATTCGCCACATCACAAAATGACGAAACATCTGCGCCAGCGCCGTTCCCACCGCAGAGACCCCGAACAGCAGCGCCGCCAAGATCAGTAGAAGTCTCCGGCCATAACGGTCGCTAAGACTCCCGGAGATTACCGCCCCCAAGAGGCAACCAACGAGAGCGCAACTCATCGCCCAGCCTTGTTCGGAGGCATTCTTGAGCTCGAAGAATTTCTCGTAAAACGGTTTGGCCCCGCCAATCACCACCCAGTCGTAGCCAAACAGCAATCCCCCTAATGCCGCGACGATCGAGATGGCCCAGAGATAGGTATTTTGGCCAGCTGAAATCGGCGCGGTTTCCTGTCCCACGGCAGCGAGCGCGCCCTTTCCGGCAGGTCGGAGTTCCGATGGACCGGTCATGACTTCAACCTCGCCGCTTGAATCGGCTCGATGCGTTCCAGCTCGGCTTGAGCCCATAAGTGATTTACATCGAGCGCCAGCGCTTCGCGGAATTCCGCCGCTGATTCATTGGTTTGCCGGAGTCCCAGCTTCGCCAGGCCCCGGAGATAAAGGCATTCGGTTCGGTTGCGCTTCTGCAAATCATCGTCGAATAGCAAAAAGTTGGGCAGCGATGTCGCGAAATAGTCGATTTTGACCTCCGCATCCATCTGACGCGATGCGAAGTCCAGGAGATCAGCCAGCAGCGAGACTGCTTTTGGTTCTCCGCCAAGGCTCCGGACAGCGAGAGCGCGGTAATAAGTCATGTCGTGCGATCCCGCGTGAGCTTCGGCGGCTCTTTCCCACCGCCGCTCGGCCTCCGCCGCCCGCCCCAAATCATGAAGAGCTAGACCGGCGAAGTAGTCGAGACACGTTTCAGGCGTAAGGAGATGTCTCCCCTCACCAAGGTTCTTCGGGTATATGCGGGCCGCTTCGAAGTGTGCCAGAGCTTCCTGCGCTTCCGCGGCCTCCAGCAATTCGCGCCCGATGAGGAGATGGGCTGCGACGTATTGGCCGGACACCAGACCTTCACCGCCCTCCCAGGGGTGGAATCGCCGGGAAACGAGTATTTCGAGCGCTTGCCGGCTGCGGCGTGTTTGGTTGCACAGGGTGATGAATTCGACCACCAAGTCATCGCGCTGGTCGACTAAATCGCGATGCTTTTCGAGCTTCAAGAGACGCTCGGCGGGCGGGGTTCCCGTGCGTTTCCGCAACTGGTCCAGCTCATACAGCAAACGGGCATCGGATGGATCCGCTTGAAATGCCTTTTCATAGCATTCCAGGGCCCGCCCCGGGTTCTTGCGAACGTTGAACCACGCGATCCCCAGATTTC
>Ga0210400_10000551_pt1 | contig 41527 bp, 31 predicted proteins | sample IncBWH26MmetaG_FD_155456 | JGI IMG/M metagenome (GOLD analysis project Ga0210400, IMG submission 155456) | Forest soil microbial communities from Barre Woods Harvard Forest LTER site, Petersham, Massachusetts, United States - Inc-BW-H-26-M | ecosystem: Environmental > Terrestrial > Soil >... | reverse complement strand
TGATTCCCGAGGCATTCGCGCTGGTGCGCGAGGCGTCGCGCCGCAAGTTGGGGATGCGTCATTTCGATGTGCAGCTGATCGGCGGCCTGGCGTTGAACGCCGGCAAGATCTCCGAGATGCGCACCGGCGAGGGCAAGACGCTCATGGCGACGCTGCCGGCGTACTTGAACGCGCTGACCGGCGAGGGTGTGCACGTCGTCACGGTGAACGAATACCTGGCGCAGCGCGACTCGGAATGGATGGGCCCGGTGTACCGCTTCCTCGGCATGGAAGTCGGCGTCATCAAGAATGCCCAGTCGCCGGATGAGAAGCGCGCGGCCTACGCCTGCGACATCACCTACGGCACGAACAACGAATTCGGTTTTGACTATCTGCGCGACAACCTGGCGTTCCGTCTCGAGGATCGGGTGCAGCGCAAGCTGTCATTCGCCATCGTGGATGAGGTCGATTCGATCTTGATCGACGAGGCGCGCACGCCGCTGATCATCTCGGGTCCCGCGGAAGAGAGCACGGAGCTCTACATCAAGATCAACGCCTTGATTCCGCGCCTGACGAAACAAAAAGAAGAAGACGGCCCCGGCGACTACGCGGTCGATGAGAAGACCAAGCAGGCGACGCTCACCGAAGCGGGTCACGAAAAGGTCGAGGAGCTGATGGCGGAGATCGGGCTGCTGCGCGACGGCGAGAGTCTGTACGACGCCACCAACATTCGTCTCATGCATCATTTGAACGCGGCGCTGCGCGCGCATGCGTTGTACAAGCGCGACGTCGAGTACATCGTGCGCCAGGGCGAGGTCATCATCGTCGATGAATTCACCGGCCGCACCATGCAGGGACGGCGCTGGTCCGACGGCCTGCACCAGGCGGTCGAGGCGAAGGAAGGCGTCAAGGTGCGCGAGGAAAATCAGACGGTCGCGTCCATCACCTTCCAGAATTATTTCAGGCTGTATTCGAAGCTGTCCGGCATGACCGGCACGGCGGACACGGAAGCGTTCGAATTCCAGCAGATCTACGGCCTGGAAGTGGTGGTCATCCCCACCCACAAGCCGATGATCCGCAAAGACAAGTCCGATCTCGTGTTCCTGTCCGAGCACGATAAATTCCAGGCCATCCTCGAGGATATCCAGGATTGCGTGAAACGCGGCCAGCCGGTGCTCGTGGGTACCACCTCGATCGAGGCCTCGGAGCGCATCGCGAAGCTGCTGCAGAGCGAAAAGATTCCGCATGAGGTCCTGAACGCGAAGCAGCACGAGCGCGAGGCGCATATCGTGGCGGAGGCCGGGCGGCCCGGCGCCATCACCATCGCCACCAACATGGCCGGCCGCGGCACCGACATCGTGCTCGGCGGCAGCACGCAGACGCAGATCGACGCCATCGTGGACCCCAACGAGGCGGATCTGAAAGGCATTCAGGCCGACTGGCAGAAGCGCCACGAGCAGGTAATCGCTGCGGGCGGTCTGCACATCATCGGCACGGAACGCCATGAATCGCGGCGCATCGACAATCAGTTGCGCGGCCGCTCGGGCCGCCAGGGCGATCCGGGATCGAGCCGTTTTTATCTGTCGCTCGAAGACAATTTGATGCGCATTTTCGGCGACCCGACGCGCATGAAGGCCCTGATGACCCGCGTGGGCATGAAGGCCGGCGAAGCCATCGAGAGCGGCATGCTGACGCGCCAGATCGAGCGGGCGCAGCGGCGGGTGGAGCAGCACAACTTCGATGCCCGCAAGCAATTGCTGGAATACGACGACGTGGCGAACGATCAGCGCCGCGTGATCTATCAGCAACGCACCGATCTCATGGGAGCGGAAGACGTTGCCGAAGCGATCAAGGGCATTCGCGAGGACGTGGTCGAGCAATTGGTGAACCAGTACATTCCGGCCGGTGCGCCCGAAGAGCAATGGGATGCACCGGCGCTGGCCAAGTCGATCGAACGGGATTTCGGCCCTGCTCTGCCCATCGTCGACTGGGTGAAGGCCGAGGAACCGGGCGATGGTTTAGGGTTGCGGGCCAAGATCGTCGGCGCGCTGGAAGAGGCCTACAACCAGAAAGAGGCCAATGTCGGCACCCAGGTGATGCGCTACATCGAGAAGGAAATCACGCTGCGCACGCTGGATCAGCATTGGCGCGAACACCTGGCCGCGATGGACTACATGCGCCAGGGTATTCACCTGCGCAGCTATGCGCAGAAAAACCCGAAGCAGGAATACAAGCGCGAGGCGTTCGAGTTGTTCTCCGGGATGCTCGATCGCATCAAATTCGACACCGTCACCACGATTTCGAAGATTCAAGTACGCAGCCAGGCGGAGATCGAGCGCGAGGAGCTCGAGCGGCAGCAGCGCCTGGCGCGCGCGCTGCAGGCGCAGCATGCGGACGCCATTTCACCGATTGCCATGCCCGGTGCGGACGACTCAGGGTTGCCGCCACCGGCGGCATCCGACGGCAACGTCATGGAAATGGAGCCGCGCGGGATCGCTCCCGCGCCCTTCGTCAGAGCCGTCCCGAAGGTGGGCCGTAACGAGCCCTGTCCCTGCGGATCCGGGCGCAAGTACAAGCACTGCCACGGCACCCTGCAGCAAGCCAGCGGTTGACGCGCGGGGAGAAAGCGCCGATCCATGTCGCCGCCGCCGCGGTGATCGACGTGGCAGGGCGCGTGCTCATCGCTCAGCGTCCCTTGGGCAAGCATCTGGCGGGAAGCTGGGAGTTTCCCGGCGGCAAGCTCGAGGCGCGTGAGGACCGGCGCACAGGGCTCGCGCGCGAGCTGCGCGAGGAGCTCGGCATCACGCTGTCGGCGCCACCCCGCCCGTTGATTCGAGTGCGCCATGCGTACGACTATGGCGGCGTGCTGATCGATACGTGGGTGATACGGGGCTATTTGGGCGAACCGCGGGGGCTCGACGGCCAGGCACTGCGTTGGGTGTCCCAAGAGGAATTGGAGACGGTGGAGTTGCTGCCGGCGGATGGACCGATCGTGGCGGCGCTGCGGTTGCCGGAGAGATTGACGCAGGCTTCGACTCGAGAGTACGTGCTGGGGCGTTCCGCCGAGCCCGATGCCGCGGGACGGCTGCGCGGTGTGCTCTGTGACGGCATGGCGGATGCGATGGCGGCAAGCGATGCCGGCGCGAATTTCTTGGTGCTGCGGGATGAACTCCCGCACGACGACATCCGGTCGATATGCGAGTTGGTTCCCATTCCGGTGTATGTGCCGGGGCTGGGGGTGGAGGAGGCGTGGGAGTTGGGGGCGACCGGAATCGTTGGGATCTGCCGGCCCGGTAAATAGAATATAGAATTGACTATTAATGCAGTTTCGCTAAACTCTTTGTTATGCCAAAGAGTCCCAAGGCTTTGTTGACCATGCCGCCGGCCGCCGCCCAAGCGCTCAAGGCCTTGGGCGAGAATTTAGGCATAGCGAGGGCCCGGCGGCGCGAATCACAGCGCGCCTGGGCGAAACGGCTCGGCGTCTCGATACCCACGCTGATCCGCATGGAGCGGGGCGACCCCGGGGTCGGTGCGGGTATCTACGTGACGGCCTTGTGGTTGATCGGCAGGACGAGCGCACTAGCGGACCTGGCTGCGCCGGCGTCTGATCGTGGTGCACTCGAAGGCGATGTCCGCGAGGCCATGGCCAGGCGCGCGGTCCGATCCGCGGCATCGGCGGAAGCGCGGCTCGCCCGCAAACCGGCTAAGGCGAAGCCGACTTGAGCGCCGCGCCATACGAGCCCTCGGACCGACTGTATCTCTGGTTGCTGACGCGGCCGCAGCAGCCAGTGCCCATCGGCGAGCTCAATCTCGTGCGCTCCACCCAGGGCGTGTCGCTGCGCTACGCCGATTCTTGGTTGCAGCGCGGCTTCCCGCTCAGCGAAGATCTGCCGCTCATCGATGAGGAATTTCTGCCGACGGAGAAAGGCGCCGCGGCCGGCGCGGTGGACGACGCCAGACCTGACCGGTGGGGTGAGCGCGTCATCCGCTTCATTGACAAACCTAAGCGTCTGTCGCTGCTCGAGTACCTCTATTTTGCCGGAGACGACCGGTTCGGTGCTCTCGGCGTATCGACTTCGCCGGGCGAGTACTTGCCGCGGCGCTCGGGTCCGCTGCCTGCACTCAAGGATGCGGATGAGCTGCACGAGCTGATCCGCAAAGTGCAAAACAACGAGCCGGTGCCGCTCGAACAGCGACGCTTGATCGCGCCCGGTGCGACCATGGGCGGCGCCCGGCCTAAGGCGCTGATCGAGATCGCGGGTGACCAGTGGGTCATCAAGTTTTCCGACGGAGATCCCGCGGACACCCCCCTGATCGAGCACGCGGCTATGACTCTGGCGCAGAAGGCCGGCATCCGCACCGCAGAGACGTTGCCCGTACGCTTGACGCACGGGCATGCCGTCGCCATCAAACGCTTCGATCGCTTGGGTGGGCTGCGGCTGCACAGCCTGTCCGCCGGCGTGGCGCTGCGAGCCGCCGGCGAACGGTTCGGATACCCGGAACTCGCGCAGTTGCTGCGTCGTCGCGGGGTGACCGAGGGTGATGCCTACGTCGCGCAGATGCGCGAGCTGTTTCGCAGAATGGTGTTCAATATTCTCATCGACAACACCGACGATCACGAGAAGAACCATGCGCTGCTCATGATCGATGCGCAGCAGTACGAACTGTCGCCCGCGTTCGATGTCCTACCCTCGGGCCAGGCGCTCGGTTTCCAGCAGATGCGCGTGGGAGAGCAAGAAGCCGACTCGACCGTTGCCAACGCGCTGTCGATGTCACCGATGAATGGGCTCACCAAGAACGAGGCGGTCAAAGAGGCGCAGGCGGTGGCGCGGGCCGTAGAGGGATGGAAACAGCACTTCACGGGATGCGGCGTAACAGGTGGAGACATCGATCTCTATGCGGAGCAGATCGACCGGCCGTTCCTGAGGGATCAGCGAAGGGATTTCGGTGACTAAGACCGAGGACAGCATCCCAGACCCAAAGTCGCTTGAACTCATCAAGAAACGCGGCGATGACCATCTGAAGCGCGGCGAGCTTGGTGAGGCAGAACGCTGGTATCGGCTGGTTCTGGAGTCGGATCCACAGCATCGCCACGCCTTAATCAATCTCGGCTTTGTTTTAAAGGAACAGGGCCGATTCCGCGAGTCCGCCGAATTCATTGATCGCGCATTGCGCGTCGCGTCCGACGACGCCGATGCACATTATCTCCGCGCGAGCCTGCATCAAGCCGAAGGTACTCTCGACCAGGCTGCGATTCACCTTGAGAGGGCGGTGACTCTTCGGCCGGCGTTCGAGATCGCTTACCGCGAGCTGGTAACTGCTCTCTTTCGAACCCGCGGTGCAGGCGACGCGACACGCTGGTGTGACCACGCATTGGAAAGGATCCCTAACTCGGCGGAACTGCATTTCTATCGTAGCAACTTGTACAAGCACGCCAATGCCACAGGCGCAGCAATCGCGAGCGCGAGAACCGCGTTGAAGCTGAATCCCGGGTTGCTCGCGGCGCGCTCGAGCCTCAGCGAGCTTTTGGCTTCCGCTAGTAGCCGTGAGCGTGGACAAGAAATCGCCGCGGGCTATGCTGACCTCGGTCTCGCCTACTTGTCATCTTTGGAGTTTGTCGCTGCCCGTGCGGCATTCGAACAGGCCCTTGCGATTGCACCACGGGTCGCTGAGTACCACTACCATCTTGGCACCGTGCTGCACGTACAGCAGGAAGTTGAGGCAGCGATCGCGAGCTTTGATCGAGCGATCGTTCTTGACCCAGATCACGCCCGCGCACGCTGGGCCAAGAGCCTGGCGTATGCCTCCCCATTTCCCGAGTCTCCGGCGGGAGCAGAGCGAGCCAGAATCCAAATTACGGCGGGCCTGCAAGTATTCTCGCGCTGGTCCGACGGCCGTGATCTCCGGGGAGAGCACTTTGTCGGGTTCAATTCTCCCTTCTATCTGACCTATCAAGAGCAGGATAATCGCCCAATTTTTGAAGAGTACGGCTCCTTGTGCGCCCGGGCCATGCGATACGGGTTGGACTGGCGTCACGCTTCCACAACGCGAAAGGCCGCAGGCCGATTGCGAATCGGGGTTGTCTCAGCAGATATCCGTGAACATTCTGTCTGGTTTGCATTGATCAAAGGCTGGCTGGAGCACTTCGATCGCAGACGCTTCGAAATAGGCATCTTCTCTCTGAGCTCGACGCCGGACCGCGAAACAGAATGGGCGCAATCACATGCGGACTTTTTCGTATCCGGCCCTAAAACTGTTCAACAGTGGGTTGAATCCATTTCGGCGCTTGGTCCCGCGGTGCTCATCTATCCAGCAATTGGAATGGACATCATGACCCTGCAATTAGCCAGCCTGCGGCTGGCTCCAACGCAGATCACCACCTGGGGACATCCGGAGACCTCCGGTCTCCCGACCATCGACCTCTATCTCTCCGGCGAGCACTTTGAGCCAGTCGATGCCCAACAATATTATTCAGAAAAATTGGTGCCGTTGCTAAATCTGGGAAATTGCTACAAAGGCCGGGTTCAGCACGTTGTCGAGCCCGACCTCAACGCGCTGGGCATCGATCCTTTGAGGCTGATATTGATTTGCTCGGGCACCGCCTTTAAATACCAAATAGAGCACGATCGCGTTTTGACGCAAATAGCAGGCCAAGTCGACGGATCGCAGCTGATTTTCTTCCGGCAACGTCCTGAGAGTCTGTCAGATTTTCTGAAGGCGCGTCTCCAGCGAGCATTTTCTCAGGCGGGGTTGGACTTTCATCGACATGTGAAATTTATACCGACTCAACCACTACAGGTTTTCCACGGTCTATTGAGGCGCGCGCATGTCGCTCTCGATACGATCGGATTCTCCGGTTACAACACAGCTATTCAAGCCATCGAGTCGGATTTGCCGCTCGTCACGCGTGAAGGTCGATTTCTTAGGGGTCGATTGGCAAGCGGGATATATCGCCGGCTTGGAATGACCGAGCTAATCGCGCAGACGAACGACGAATATGTCAGTGTTGCCGTGAAATTGGCCAACGACTCGGCGTTCCAGCAGCGAATTCGCGCGGAAGTCATCCGGCGGCGCGAGATCCTTTATGACGACATCGCCTCGATCCGGCATCTTGAGGATGTGCTGGAAGATCACGCCAAGCGATAGACGGAGCGGGCGCCCTTACCCGCAAGGAGCCGATGACGGCAAATTTGTTGCTACCGTTACGGTTTTAGACTTTCGTCGAAAAATCGTTTGATCATCTTGTACCCATGCCGCCCATCGTTCTGGCGCATGAGCCCGTGCTTGGCGCCGGGATACACCATCACGTCAAAGGGTTTGCTCAAGTCCTGCAGTTTGCGAAACAGTTTCGTGCTATTCAGGAATAGTACGTTGTCATCTGCCATGCCGTGCATGATCAAGAGGGAACCCTTCAGATCCTTGGCGTAAGGCAGCACCGAACTCGCATCGTAGCCGGCTGCGTTGTCCTGGGGACGATCCAAATAACGTTCCGTGTAGTGCGTGTCGTACAGCGCGAAGTCCGTGACCGGGGCGCCGGAGACACCGGCGCGAAACACATCGGGCGCCTTGAACATCAAGTTGAGCGTCATGTAGCCGCCGTAGCTCCAGCCCCACACGCCGATGCGGGCAGGGTCCACAAAGCTCTGCGAACCCAGCCAGCGCGCGCCTTGCACTTGATCGGCGACTTCCACGTTGCCCATCCGGTCGTGGATGGGACTCTGGAACGCAGTGCCGCGAAACGCACTGCCGCGGTTGTCCAAGGTGAATACTACGTAGCCGGCCCGCGTCAGAATCTGTGTGAATAGGTTTCCGTGCCAATTGTTGATCACTCGCTGCACCCCTGGTCCGCCGTAGACATCGACGATGGCGGGATAGCGCTTGCCGGGATCGAAATGCCGCGGCTTGAATAACTGGTAGTACAGCGTCTGGCCGTCGGCCGCCGTCAGGGTACCGACCTCCGGAATGGAATTGTCCGCAAGATAGGGCGCGTCCGGGTGCTGCGCATCCAATCGATTTTCCACTAGCCAGGAGGTGAGCTTTCCGTCCGCGGCGTGCAAGCTGACTTGCGGCGGTTGGCTGTTGCTGGTGAAGTGATCGATGTAGAAGCGTGCGTCGGGCGACATGGAAATACCGTGCACACCCGGCTCTTGCGTGATTCTTTGCACCTGATGCGGATCGGGAGCGTCGAGCGAAGTTCGGTAGAGATGCCGCTCCGTCGGGCTCTTTTCGGTGGCCGAGAAATACACGGTTCGCGTCTTTTCATCGACGCCCATCACGGCGCGTTTTCGAAAGTCATCGACGACCCAGTTGCCCGCAGTCAACTGGCGGATCAAATGGCCATCTGTGTCGTACAAATATAGATGGGCATAGCCATCACGAGCGGAAGCCCAGATGAACTCATGGGAATTCTTGAGAAACGTCAGCTCGTCATTCAGGTCGATCCAGGTATTGCTGGTCTCGGTCAGGATGGTTCGGGTCTTGCCGCTGTCGATGTCCGCAAACAGCAGATCCAGTCTTCGCTGGTTGCGGCTTTCGCGCTGAATTGCCAGCGTCTTGCCGTCGGGCAGCCAATTCACACGGGCAAGATAGATGTCCTGATCGGCGCCCAAATCCATCCATTGGACCGCGCCGGTTTTGATGTCGATGACACCCAATTTGATCAGCACGTTGGGTCCGCCGGTGGTCGGATAGCGCTGCGCAAAGGTCGACACGTTGTCGGCGGCGATCTCGAATCGCTCGGTTACCTTGATGGGGCTTTCATCGACGCGTGCGAAGGCGATGTGCCGTCCCTCTGGCGCCCACCAATAGCCGGTGCTGCGGTCCATCTCCTCCTGGGCAATGAATTCCGCCATGCCGTTCTTGATGGCGCCGCCGCCATCGCTGGTCAGCGCTTTTTCCGTTTTTGTTGCGATGTCGTAGGCGTAAAGATTCTGATCGCGCACATAGGCAATGGTCCCGCCGGCCGGCGAAACGGTGGCGTCGGTCGCGAAGCCATGGGTATCGATGAACTCGACCCGCGTTTTTTGCTTCTTAGTTGCGAGTTGGCAGTAATACAGCTTGCCGTTCAAGGGAAACAGCACGGCATCTCCGGCGGGCGCGAAGGTGTATTCCAAGATGCCCGACAGTGCCGCGGTTCGTTGCCGCTCGCGGCGCCCGAGCTCTTCGTCCGAGAGCTTTTCTTGTTTCGGCGCGAGGACTTTTGAGTCCACCAGCACTCGTGCTTGTCCATCGCGGATGTTGTATTCCCACAGATCGAGCCGGTCCTTGTCATCCGCTTTGCCTTTGAGATACGTCACGCGCGAGCCGTCGGGCGAGATTTTCAGCCCACCGATGGTGGGGCCCGCCAAGGGCGGTGCGTCGAACAGGCGATCGATGGTGAGTTCCGCGGCACTGGCCCCAGTGGCGACCGCGCAAGCCACCAACGCCGGCACCAAATATCTGCCCGAGTTTCGAGAGTCCGTCATGGAGTTACAGCCCTATTCGTTGTGCTAATTTTTAGACGTTGACGTGTATCGCGAGACGAAAGTGTATTACAGCCGGGTCATCCGATAACAAACCTCGCGCAATTCAGTCAGCCCGCGCGCCTTGAGCCGCGGTTCAAGCTCCAATATCTCATGGCTACCGAGTGTCTCAATTGAATACTGGCTCGCGTAAAGCTTTTCGATGGTATCGCCGGTCAGCGCAAAGGGCGGTCCGCTCATCTGTTCCTGCGGGTACTCCACGGCGATCAACAGTGTTTGCGCACCGACGCGAGTGAGCCTGCTGAGATGCTCGACATACGGCTCCTGCAGTGTCGGCGTCCAGGAAATCTGCGCCGCACGATCGTAAACGGCCGACACGCCGCCGAGCAGCGCCGGGGTCAGTTTGAAAAAGTCGCCGCAAAACAGCGTGAGCCCGTCGGCTTCGTACACTTCGAAACAGCTAAGCACGCGGCGCCTCGCGGGAATGCCGTGTTCCATGCAAAAAGATTCCACTGCAAGGGGCGAGAGTTCCACACCGATCACTGCATGGCCCAGGGATTGCAGCCACAGCAAGTCGAGGCTCTTGCCGCATAGAGGCACGAACACGCGGCTGTTCGCGGGCAACCTGAGAGTCGGCCAATATGCTTGCAGATGTCGATCGACCGCCGCTTGATGAAAGCCAATCTGCGCCGTGCGCCATCGATTGAGCCAGAACTCGGGCTGCACGCGTCAGGATTCCTCGGCGGAATCGGAATGCAATTGATCTTCCGCGGTTCCGGGCTCATCCGGAATCTTATGTTGTTCGGTGAGCCACGCACCCAGGTCAATCAGGCGGCAGCGATCGCTGCAAAATGGCCGGTACTGGGATGCCGGCGACCACTCCACATCGCGCTTGCAGGTAGGACACTTTACGATCGTGGCCATCGCGCCAAAGACCTCAACTGCTAGGCGCAGCAGGTGAGAAGGAACGGCACGTCCACTTCGATATGCGCCGGGCGTGCCGTGGCGTCCAGCCAATTCAAAAAGCGAATGGTGCAACGGTGTTGATTGCCGCTTATTTCCGGAAACAGGTCGGTGTCGGAGGGCAGTGTGATGCGCACCAACTGACAGGGGTTCTCGCGATCGAATTGCAACTGGAAAATTCCGCCGATCGCCATCTCGGATTTGCGCTTGGCGTTCTGGCGGGTGAGCCAGAGCAACTCTGCAATGCTGTCGCAGAGCGGCCTGATCAAGGACATCCAACTGTTGAATTCAGCCGCGCGAACTTCCGCCGGACGATTGAGCCAATAGGAATAGTCGGGCAGGTCGAAGTCACAGGTGCCGCCCGGAATGGCGCTGCGATGCTTCACCGCGCTCAAGAATTCCGAATCCCGCAGCGGTGCCATGTAGTTTCCGCCGATCGATGAAAGATCGCTGCGCAGCTTGACCAGATTGGACATGAGCGACTTGAGCCGCGCCGGATCGACGCCTGTCTTGCTTTGATACTCCCTGAGCACGTTGACCTGGCGCTCGAGTTCCTTGAGCACATCGCCGCGCGAGTCGCCGCGCGCGGTGATGGCGAGGATCTCGAGCAGGCTGGCGACCGCGGCGCGCGAACTCCAAGGACTCGGCGACTCGCTGTGGTACGTGGCCTGGGTGTAAAGAAATTCGAGCCGCAGAAATGTTCGCATGCGCTCGTTGAGCGGCTGCTCATAGACGACCGGGGCGGCTTCCGGCTCCACCTCGGAGGAAATGTCTGGGTAAGAGTTCATGCTCCTATTGTGAGCCAACCCGAGGCCCACGGTAAACCTTGGATTTAGGTTAAATTTCGCCGGGAAGACGATGTTTGCGCGAGCAGTAAATATTGCTCATGCAGTCTGTCGACCGCCTGACGCAGTTCTGCGACGGTTCCGGTGTTCAAAAGCACGTCATCCGCCGCGGCCAGACGTTCAACACGACTGACCTGCGACGCCAGAATTGCACGGGCTTGTTCTGCCGAGCTGCCATCACGCGCCTGAAGCCTCTGTATTTGCAGCGTTTCGTCCGCATCGACAACCAGCACGCGATCCACGCGCCGGCGTGTGTTGCCGCCTTCAACGAGCAGAGGAATGGCCATGACCATGTAAGGCCCTTTCGTCTTGGCTGCATCGCGTTCCATCTCGGCGCGGATCAAGGGGTGCAGGATGGCATCCAAGGCCTGCCGTAAGGAAGCATCGTTGAATATCAACGCTCGCAGCGCCGGCCGATCGAGGCGGCCGGCCGCGTCGAGTACCTGCGGGCCGAAGCGTTGCACCACTTGGGCGAGACCCGGCGTTCCAGCCGCAACGACGTTGCGGGAGGCCACATCGGCGTCGATGACCGGAACGCCGAGCTCCGCGAAGCGCTGGGTGACCGTGCTCTTGCCGCTGCCGATGCCGCCGGTGAGGCCAATGCGCAGCGGTCGCGCCATGGCTTAATGCTTGAGACCCGAAATCCGCAGATAGCCGTCGAGCAGTGAATCACCGTACATCATGGCGAGCCACCCGGCAGCGGCCAAATAGGGCCCAAAGGGCATGGGCGCACGGCGGTCACGGCCTTGCAGGGCAATCATGAGAATCCCCAGCACCGCGCCGGTGGCGGCGGACAATACGATGACCAAGGGCAGGAGCTTCCAGCCCAACCACGCACCCAGGGCGGCGAACAGCTTGAAATCCCCGTAACCCATACCTTCCTTGCCGGTGACCAGCTTGAATGCATGAAAGACCAGCCACAGGCTCAAATAACCCGCGACCGCGCCAATGATGGCATCTTTCGCGGATACGGGCAGCGCGCCGCCGGGACTTGGCCCCAGGGCCACTGCGGCCGCCAGCCCTGCCCACATCAGCGGCAAGGTGATGTTATCGGGCAGCAACTGGTGGTCGATGTCGATTCCGGTCAGCGCAATGAGTGCCCAAGTAAGGAGCAAGGCGCAAGCCGCGGGCGCCCCAAAGCCGAAATGCCAAGCCACCCAGGCGGAAAGAATACCCGTCGTCAGTTCGACCAAGGGATAGCGGGCCGAGATTTTCGCTTTGCAGGAAGCGCAGCGCCCCCGCAGCACGAGCCAGCTGATGACCGGGACGTTCTGCAAAGCCGTAATGGGCGCCTTGCAATTTGGGCAAGCGGAGCGGGGGGTGCTCAAGGTGAAGCGCTGGGCCGGCGCTACGGAGGACGGCGTGTCGGTACCCGCAGACAGAACATCTGCCGCCTGCGCTCGCCACTCGCGCTCCAGGATGATCGGCAGTCGATAGATGACGACGTTGAGGAAGCTGCCGACGATCAAGCCCAAGAGAAGGGCTGATCCTGCAAAGAGCACGGGGCTCGAAGAATAAAGCAGCGCGACGTCGTTCAGCATGGGCTAAACAACGATAACGGTCTTATCTCTGAAAAACGACTTAAATCGCTTGGCCGAGCTTGAAGATGGGCAGATACATGGCGATGACCATGCCGCCGACCAGTACACCGAGAACCGCCATGATCATGGGCTCCATGAGGCTGGCCATGCCGTCGACGGCGTTGTCGACTTCGGCTTCGTAAAACTCGGCGACTTTGGCGGACATCGTGTCCAGAGATCCGGATTCCTCGCCCACCGCGATCATCTGCACCACCATGTTCGGAAACAATCCCGTATTTTCCATGGCGCGCTGCAACCGTTGACCCGTGGCCACCTCGTCCTTCATTCGCAATGTCCCTTCTTCGTACACGATATTTCCCGTGGCGCCGGCCACGGATTGCATCGCCTCGACCAAGGGCACACCGGCCGCAAACATCGTGGACAGAGTTCGTGCAAAACGAGCAATCGCCGATTTGACCAATATGGGCCCGATAATGGGGAATTTCAGAGCCGCACGATCCAGGAAGCGACGCATATTTCGCGACCGCTTGTGAAAATACATGAACGCATATATCGCACCGCCAACCACGAATCCGACGACCCACCCTTGGTGCTGCATGAATTTCGACATGTTCACGACCATTTGTGTGAACGCCGGCAGGTCGGCGCCGAAACCCTTGAACAACGACTCGAACTGCGGGATCACGAAAATCAAGAGAATCACGCTGACAATGACGGCAACCACCAAGACGGCAATGGGGTAAAACAGCGCCTTTTTAATTTTCTTCTTCAGCGCCTCTGTTTTTTCTTTGTAGGTCGCAATTTTATCCAGCAAAGTTTCCAATGCGCCGGCGTGTTCGCCGGCCTCGACCAAATTTACGAAAAGATCGTCGAAATAAAGAGGATGCTTGGCAAGCGACTCATGCAGCGTGCTGCCGCCTTCGATATTGGACTTGATACCCAGCACGAGCTTTTGCATCGACGGTTTTTCATGGCCGTTGCCGATGATCTCGAAAGCCTGCACCATGGGAATTCCGGCGGACATCATGGTCGCCAGCTGCCGGGCGAAAACCGCGATATCTTGCGGCTGAGGTTTGCCGCCACCTCGTAACCCGCTACCCTGGGTTTTGACGCGAGTGGCTGCAACGCCTTGTTTTCGCAAGTCCGCACGCAGCGCCTGTTCGTTCGCGGCAAGTGCCTTGCCCCGCACCTTGTGGCCGCGCTTGTCCTTCCCTTCCCAGATGAACTGGATGTCTCTCTTGCTTGCCGTTGTGGATATCGCCATAAATCAATCCCTCGCAGTCACTGCCTATTCGATGGTGACGCTGTTTACTTCTTCCAAACTGGTTGCACCGGCCTTTACCTTTTCCAAACCGGAGCGGCGCAAATTCCACACGCCGTCCCTGACGGCCTGATCGTTGACATTCATCGCGCCGCCGCCTTCCATGATGATTCGGCCGATGGTCTCCGTAACCGGCATGACTTGATAGATCCCCAAGCGCCCTTTGTAACCGTCGGTGCATTGGGGGCAGCCCACAGCTCTGAATACCCGTATACCGTTCGCGATGTCGGCAGGTTCGAAGCCCTCTTTCTTGGCGGCTTCGGCTGGGATGTCGATGGGCTGTTTACAGTTGTTGCAAAGCTTACGTGCGAGTCGCTGCGCGATAATGAGGCTTACCGAGGTGGCGATCGCATAAGGCTTGACGCCCATGTCGACCAATCGGGTCAGCGTCTGCGGAGCGTCGTTGGTATGCAGCGTTGAGAGGACCAAGTGGCCGGTCTGGGCCGCCTTGATAGCGATTTCTGCGGTTTCCAGGTCTCTGATTTCGCCAACCATGATCACATCGGGATCTTGTCGCAAGAATGCTCGAAGTGCCGACGCAAACGTCAGTCCCACCTTGTTGTTCACGTTGACTTGATTGATGCCAGGCAGGTTGATTTCGGCAGGATCTTCGGCGGTCGAGATATTGGTGTCCTCGGTATTCAGGATATTGAGTCCCGTATACAGCGACACCGTTTTACCGCTGCCGGTAGGCCCGGTAACCAAGATCATCCCTTGCGGCTTGGCCAGGAACTTAAGATATAGCTCGCGTTGGAAGGGCTCATAGCCGAGTGCGTCGATGCCCAACATCGCGCTGGACGGGTCGAGAATACGGGTGACGACCTTTTCCCCAAAGAGCGTCGGACAGGTGCTGACGCGGAAATCGACGGCCCTATTCTTTGATAGACGCATTTTCATGCGTCCGTCCTGCGGGACGCGGCGCTCGGCAATATCGAGTCTCGCCATGACTTTGAGTCTTGCAACGATCTTGACGGCCAATTGCACCGGCGGTACGGCTACTTCTTTGAGAACACCGTCCAAGCGCGTTCGGATCCGAAAAATCTTTTCATATGGCTCGAAGTGAATGTCCGACGCGCCCTTTTTGATGGCATCGAGCAAGATTTTGTTCACGAAGCGCACAATCGGAGCGTCTTCGACGTCATCGCGTCCCAGAGCATCTCCACTCGGGTCTTCGTCGCCTCCGGTGACCTCCAGATTTTCGAGATCAAAGTCATCGTCGGTGAGGCTGGGCATCACCGCCTCGGCCTGGTCGATGGCCTTTGTGACCGCGGCTTGCAGCTTGTTGTCCTCGACGACCACGAACTCGATGCTCATCGAGGTTTGGAAGCGGATCTCGTCGAGTGCGTGAAGATTGGTGGGATCGGCAACCGCCAGGAACAAGCGCTTGCCGCGCTTCATCAGCGGCAGAACGCGGTGCTTTTGCATGAGCTTTTCGCTCACCGCACGAACGGCGTCCAAATCAATGGCCACGGCGTCCAAATCCAGCAATGGCACGCCGAACTCATTCGAAGCAGAAATGGCGATATCCCGCGCGGTGGCCAGGTTCATCGACACCAGGTGGGTGACCAGACTGCCGTGCTTTTCCTTTGCCTTGGCGATAGCGTCCTGCATGGCGTGCTCATCCAGCAGGCCGTCTTGCACCAGTCGCTGGGCAAGACCGCCCAATGCCACACGACTGGCGTTCCCAACCGACGCTATTGCGTTGTCATTCATGGACTTACACTAAACCCCATGCCTGGTATCAGTCTACTATCCGTAGCTGGCAGAGCAATTGTCAAATCATCCGCTGATAGTCGCACATTGGCGCTGCAGCTCTCGTGACATTGATCGCAAAATGCGCCTTATCGAGGGGTCGGCCTGGGGAAGGGCCCAAAAAAGAAGCCCCTCCTGAGAGGGGCTTCTGGTGCGTGCCGGGCGGATCGACCGCCGACCGCTAAGCATCACTATTTGCAGTTGGTGGGAACGTACTTGGTCGCCACGGTGCCCGCAGCTGCGGCACCCATCGACTGCGCCGACGCAGTTGTCTTGGCCGCTGACGTGCAGGCCCAGTCAATATTGCCCGACAAGCTTCCGGCAGAACCCAACGCTACCTCACCACCACTGTTTACAAATGGTGAAAGCACAATCGTATTATTAGCGCCTAACTGCGGGATCTGCGTTGCGTTGTAGGTGACCGTGATGACGCCTTGTCCGGCGCCAGCCGCCGACGCCACGGCAATATTCGAGACGTACTTGGTCGATGTGAAACTGCTGTTCCAAGAATTCGCAGCAGCCGTAAGTCCCGTCGCGCCGCCGGACTGGAATGATTCGGCAACCGCCGTTTTCGCCGAATCCGCAAGATTCAGGCCTTCCGTGACTTTCGCGCGGATGGTGTAGTCCTGATACGCCGGGATGGCGATCGCAGCCAAGATGCCGATGATGGCTACCACGATCATCAATTCGATGAGCGTGAAGCCCTGTTGCATTTTCTTAAGCATTTTAACTCCTGAGGTGAACACAAAAATTAGAGACTAAGTTGAGCTACGGCTTTCGCCCGTGAGTGAGAATAAGCAAGGCCCATGCCAGCCGCCCATCAGGCCATCTAAGTCAATGAATTGGTTAATAAATCGCGCAAATAGCAATCAGAGTGGTGACATATTCGCGTCGTAGCAAGGCGTCAGGGGTGACGCGCCGCGTCAACTAGTGACGAAATCCGTCAGGTGAACCGTAGGCCACCGGGCTACTTTGCCAGAGCTTTGAGGGGACCGATGAATTTCTCATAGTTGTGCCAGCGCGCTACGGAACTCTTGTAAACCTGCTGGCGCACCTGCCAAGCGCTCGCGGTCGTTACTTGGCGCTTATTCGTATGGAACTCCAGTACCCGTGGGTCCCAATCCAGCCCGGTGAAATCGAGCATTGTGCGCGACCAGGTCTCTTGATCGGCCACCAGTCCTGCATAAGGCACTTCGAGAATGAATCCGGGCGGCAGTACCGCGCGCCAGTGGGCCATTATCCGCTCGTGCTCTCGGTAGTAGTGGACTAGGTCCGAAAAATCGAACGTGAAATTCATGCTCGTGAAAAACTGCTGAAAATAGCAAGAAAGGCAGGTGTCGATCGGGTCTCGTTGCATGTAGATGACCCGAGCATTGGGGAACACCGAGTAGATCAGCCCCAGAAAATCGGAATTCACAGGCGCCTTGTCGATGACGCGCGAAGCACTCCCCGAGGAAGCTCCCAGAGTCCGCAGATATTCTTCGGCCACTTTAGACCGAGCCGCTTCGTCTAATATACGCTGCGTTTGCCCCCTGTCCTTGGCGCTGAGCGCTGCCCAAAAATCCAACTCTCCGGCTCCGTACGCGGCCGGATGTGACGCGATGATTTGCTCAGCGAGAGACGTGCCTGAGCGCGGCATCCCCACCACAAAGACAGGCTTCGCCGAGGACGATCCGGCGGCTCCGATGTTCGATATGGCGTCCTGTGAATAAACTCGAATCGACTTGTCAATGAACTCGGAGCGCTCCTTCCGGTCGTAGTCTGCTGCCACAGTCTTCAATAACTCGTTGCCGCGCTTGAAATTTTGGAAAGCCTGGGCAAAATCAAGGATGTCATCGAAATACTTTCCCATCGCGAAGCGCAATCTCGCCTCTTCCAATGGGTGGCTTGCTCTCCTCGCCATTTCCTCCGCGCTCTTGAGCCACTCGCTATCTGCGTTGGTCATTTTGCGCGTGTCGACCAGCGCTGCCCAAGCATCCGTCATATTGGGATTGAGTTGTGCAACGCGGCGGTAGGTGGCTTCGGCCTCTTCGAATCGGCCCTCTACCATAGCGATTCGTCCCATCCCGAACAATGCGTGGAGATTGCGAGGCGCGGTCTTCAACACCTTTGCGAAGCACGCCCTGGCATCGCGCGTTCGCCCTAAAATTACCAGGGTTAGTCCGAGATTAATCCTCGCATCGAGATTATTCGGCCGCAACTTGAGTGCGCGCCGCAGCAACGCTTCCGACTCGGACAGGTAGCCCTTCTGTCGTGACCAATTCCCAAGATTTGAATACGGGTCCGAGAAATCTGGCTTTATCTTCATCGCCTCGCGAAAATACCGCTCCCCCTCTTCATAGCGGCCCACGTGCAAAAGCGCAGATCCAAGATTGTTGAGCGCCGCGACGTGCGTGGAGTCGAGCTCGACCGCTTTCTCATAAAGGGCGGCAGCCTCGCCATAAGCGCCCTGATCAATGAGATTGTTGCCGCGCTTAAAGAGCTGTTCAGCCTTGGCCCGATCTGACCCATTCGCCGGGGGGTCCACCAAACTCTGAGCTAACGCAGGAATCGAACGCTTGGAAAGATGCACTATCAACGACTGAGTGACTTCATCGGCGATTTCTTTCGCAATACCGTTCTCGATCAAACGCCACTTGAATGAATTCGCGAATTTCGCCTTCTTATAGAAGTTGAGCTGCAATGGGCGCACTTCGCTGTCAGCACGCCGCAATAATTGTTCCATCGAACCGGCGGTTCTCTTCGCCGGCAGACCTCCCGTCACTGCGGATTCGGTCCGTGGCGCAAACTCTTCGGCTAAGGCGGCACCGATTTCCGCGGCTTCACGCCCGTTTAACCATGCAAGAATCATCGTTTTGTGTCCAAGTTTTGTGGCATGAAGGTGATTATCCTCTCCAGACTATTACATAATCACACGATTCCGCTTTGTGCTTTGAGTCACGAAAGTGTCATTCGATCCCCAGCTTCTTTATCCGATAGCGCAAAGCTCGGAAGGACATCCCTAAGACCTTCGCCGCTGCGGTCTTGTTATATCGAGTTTGCTCCAATGCTTTCCGGATGGCATCGCGCTCGATATCTTCCAAGTGATCCCCCAGTCCGCCTCCGCTTTGGGCAGGCGCGGCGTTGGGTGCGTCATCGCGCGTTGCGCGCAGCTGGATGTCGTTGGCGCTCACTTCTCCGCCGGTGCTCAAGGTAATGGCCCGCTCGAGGATGTTTTCGAGTTCGCGCACGTTGCCTGGAAAGGCGTAGATCTCGAGTGCAGCCAGCGCATCTCTGCCTAGCGTCGGTGGCGAAATCTTCATGCGACGCCCCAGCCGTCGCAGTATGGCCTCGGCGAGTTCGGGCACGTCCTCCGGTCTTTCCCTAAGCGACGGTACGCGTAGCTCGATGACATTCACACGATAGAACAGGTCTTCACGGAACTTTCCCTCCGCCACCAATGCCGAGAGATTCTTATGCGTGGCCGAGAGGATGCGCACGTCCACGCCGACCTCGAGCTGCTCGCCCAGCGGCCGCACCGCCTTTTCCTGGATGACGCGCAGCAGCTTGACCTGCATATGGAGAGGTAAGTCGGCGATCTCATCAAGAAACAGCGTGCCGCCTTCGGCGGACTGAATGAGCCCTCGCTTATCGCTCACCGCTCCGGTGAAGCTGCCGCGCTTGTGACCGAACAGCTCGCTTTCCATGAGTTCGGTCGGAATGGCGCCGCAATTCACCGGAACAAACGGACCATCGCGCCGCGGGCCAGACTCGTGAATGAGTTTCGCGACCAACTCCTTACCGGTCCCCGATTCACCGAAAATATGAACCGGCGCTTGACTGCGGGCGACGCGCGCAATCATATCGCGCATGTGCTGCATCGCCGGGGACGTTCCAAGTAAACGCGGCCCGAATACGCTGGTGTCGCCGTCCTGAGCTCCCGATAGTTTGATGGCGCTCGCAACTAACTTGCGCAGTCCGGCCAGATCCAATGGCTTGGATACAAAATCGAAGGCGCCCAGCTTGAGAGCGCGTACCGCGGTCTCCATATTGCCGTGCGCGGTTATCACAGCCACCGGCACATTGGGCGAGTACTGCTGTATCCATTTGACCAGCTCCAAGCCGTCGCCGTCGGGCAGCTGCATGTCGGTCAAACACAGATCGAAGTATTCGGTCTTCAACAAGCGCTGCGCGTCCGCGAGCCTATGTGCCGTTCTAGGATCAAGATCCATGCGCTTAAGTGTGATTGACAGCAGCTCGCAAAGATCCGGTTCATCGTCGACCACCAACACTGCTGCTTTCGGCATATTTCTATTGTAGCGTGGGCAGACTTGCAAAATATCGCCCATTGCGGCGGCCACACTGAAGCTGGATGGATGACTTCGTCCAATCGCTTTCGGTACCAAGAACGACCACGTCCCCGCCTATTGGCGGCTGCAGAAACTTCACGGTGCCGTGGCTGACCCATGCTATCAAATCCGTACCGCCGTAACGCCTCAGTCCACCGTCGCCTATAATTTCGGTGCGGGGACGCCGTGGCCTAAAGAGGGCCGGACAGGCATCCTCGAGATGGTCCAGCGCAAGATCGATATTGCGTCGCGCCGGAATCTGCGCCGAATAGTCGGTTTTGTCCGGAACCACGCGACAGCTCACCAGGTACGTCGTATCGCGCGATTGCGGCGCAACGGACTCCGAAGTTCCCATTGTAATTTCCAGGTCGGCAGGCAAGCCGTGCACCGCAATCGTCGCGCAGTCTTGCTCATCGATACGCATGCTAAACGGCCTCAAGCCGTCATCGATTTGAGCGCGGTTCGGCTGACGCCGCTCGTCATCGCGGTAGACTCTTTTACCGAGGATGAGCATGCGTATGTTGGGGGCATATCGACCAACCAGTGCCGCGATATGAGCCCCATTTGCTCCGTCGGGACCAAGTGCGTAAAGGCCGGAAACATTGATCAGTCCGGACCCAGGAGCCAGATATGGCGCAATGAAAGAATTCGTCTGGGCACCCATCGTAAAGAACAGGTTGGATTCCGACTTCAGCTTGGCCGGAACCTCAATGTTGATCCAATGGTCGTCCCAAGGTGTCTCATTCCAACGAAAATCCGCCCCCATCCAGAGTTGTACGCCCTGGATCCCAAGCATACACGCGATAACGTAGTTACGAGCTTTCGGCCGCGTTGCGAACAAGCGAATCAGCAGCGCGACTATCACGACCGCGGCAACACTGGACATCGGCAGGAAGTAACGGCTGTTGCCGGAACCGCTCAGCCAGATCACCCAATCCACGGCGAAGGCGCAGGCGATCGCTGCAAGAGTGCGCGTTGCGCCGGCATCGGCGTAAATTACCGGTTGAGTCGAAGAGGCTGTGCGACGCGGCCTTCGCCGGCGAGCCCACAACCAGCGCCAAAAAAAAACTCCAAATAGTATCAACAGTAGGGCGTACCGAGGATCGGGAGCTCGCGGTTCTTCGTGCACCATCGTCACAGGATCGATCATTGCGAACGGGCGCCAGAAAGCCTCGGCAAATGATTCCGGAATGAAACGGAATACGGCCGACGACCCGGTCGGGAATTCCGGTGAACGGAAGATATTGTTCAGCAAGGGAAATAGCGGGTTGCCGAACCTCTGCTCGAGACGATAAGACCAAGGCGCGGCGACGGCGGCGACACCTAGCCCCAACGAAATGCCATATGCAAGGCCTTGGCGGATTCGCCCCGTCAAGGTCAGCGGCAGCATGATCAAAATGGCAAAGGCGGCGATGGCATGCACGGCGTTGGTCAGCTTCAACCCAGTCGCGATGCCGCACAGAAGACCGGCGCAGATGACACGCGCCGTACTGGGTGTTCGCACGGCGAGGGCGAGCAACAACCAGCCACCCAAGACCAATTCCCCGGTTGTGATGTCGGCGAAGGTCGATCCAATCTGTTGCAGCAGGATCGGATTGATGAGTGCGAAAGCGACCGCGCAAAGACCGAACATCAAACGCTTGCGTGGGTCTTCCCAGGGGCAAACGCTAGCGGCCAGCTCGTAGGTGAGCCACAGCATGACGCTGTGCACAATCGCAAGTACTGAACTGATCTCAAGCGACGACAGACTGCTGCCGACCAGAAAGTACAAAGGCAAGTAGACGTAAGGATTGAAGTAAGACTGTGGGCCGGCCGGAAAATAGTCCTGAGCGAAGCGGTCGTGAATTGCGCTGAACCCCGCATATAGGTGGTAGCTCAAACTATCCGACGCCATGTCTTTACCGAGAAAGTAATTGATGAGCAGCGACGCTACGGCGCACGCCATGAACACGGGCACTCGGTAGGGCACGGCGACACTTGGCGTGGCGGCGATTTTCACGGTTGGGTCTGCGGCAATCTAGCAAAGTAGACGCCTTTCCGACGCCCGCACTCGAGCGCCAGGGGTCCCTTAGCCCATGCTTCCTCTCGTCCAACATTGACTTCCCCGGTATCGCGGATCGGGGAAGCGAACTTGACTTCCCCCTGGCCGACCCAAGCCGTCAAGTCAGTCGCGCCATAAATTCTCAGCCACACCTGATTTATGTGTTCAGTTTGAGGGCGGCGAGGTTGAAATAGAGCAGGGCAGGCATCTTCCAATCGATCCAACACGACATCGACGGCGCGGCGCGCCGCCATCTCGCTTGACTCATCGCCTGTGTCAGCCACAAGGTGGCAACTAGCGAGATAGCTTGTATAACGAAGCTTGCTCCCCGGCGCGATTGGCGGTGCGGCGATGGTACTTCCCAGGGGCCGCCATACCGTCGGCCGCATTCCGCGCACGGTAATCGTTTCACAGTCGCTCATATCCAAGCGAAGGCCAAACGTGCGCAATGCATCGTCAACGTCCGATTGACGCGGCAGGCGTTGCGCGGAATTCTCGTAAATTCGATCCCCGGCAACCAGAACGCGCAGGTGCGGCGCGCGAAGCGCGATCATGGTGCGAACGCGCGACGCGGTTGCGCCGTCCGGACCGAGCGGGTATCCGCCGGCGAAATTAGTGATGCCCGAGCCTTTTGGCAGGAAGGCAGCGATGAATGAATTCGACTGCATGCCGATCGATAGATATAGATTCGGCTGGGTCGCGAGCTTCTCGGGAACTTCTACATCAAACCAGGGCCCCTCCCAAGGCGCCTGATTCCAGCGATATTCGGCGCCCAAAACAAGCGCAGTTCCCTGTGCCACAAACAGGGCGAGCAATATGCCATTACGGCCGAGAGTGTGGTTTGGCAGTAATCGAAATAAAAGCGCGACTGCCAGAACTGCGGCCACACAGGCCATCGGCAGAAAATATCGACTGTTTCCCGAATTGCTCAGCCACACTATCCAATCGAAGGTAAATGCAAATCCGAGACCCGTGAGAGCGCGAGTTGTCGCTTTGGACACCGAGGTGGCGGGAGGAATCGAAGTGTGCGCGCTCGACCGTATTATAAAAGCAAGAACCGTTAGCAAGAATACGGCAAACAAGAAGGCGTAACGCACGTCCGGGGCCTGAAGTTCCTCGGAAATCATGCTATCTGTACCGGTCATCGCGAACGGGCGCAAAAGCGCGTCCGTCAGCGAATCAGGGATGAAACGGTAAGCCTTCGCCGACGCGACCGGGAGCTCGGGCGACTTAAACAGATTGTTCAGCAATGGAAAAAATGGATTTCCAAACACGCGCGCCAACCGATAAGACCATGGCGCTGCGGTTAGCACAAAACTGGTTCCTAGGGTCGCCCCAAAATAAAAAATGTTGCGAATTCTTCCGATAAACGGCAATGGCAGAAAGGCCACAAGGAAAAAAGCACCCAGTGCATACAGCCCGTTGGTCGGTTTTAATGCTGTTGCAATTCCAAGCAGGACGGCCGCCAAAATCACCAATTTCACGCGTGGGCATAGGATGGCTTGCACCAATAGCAGCCATCCGCCAAGTACCAACGCAGCGGTCGTGATGTCCGAAAAACTCGAGCCGACTTGTTGCAGCAGAATCGGATTCATGAACGCCAAAATTGTGACGCACACGCCGAAGTAAAAGCGCCCCTTGCGATCGTGCGACGGCGATACTCTGCAAGCGAGTTCATAAGTGAGAATCGGGACTATGCTGTGAATCATCGCCAAAACCGTGCCCACCGCGAGTCCGGGCAAACCGAGCTTCACCAGGACATAAAAGGGCACATGCGCGTACGGGTTGAGGTACGAAATGGGTCCCGCCGCAAAATAATCTTGCTCAAAACGATCGTTTAGCGCACTGAATCCAGCATAAAAATGGTAGTGGACTAGGTCCCATGACATCTCTTTTCCAAAGACATAGTTCAGGGTAACCGCCGAAATCATGCATGCGGCATACACATACCATCGATAGGGGGCCGCCGCCCGGTCGAGAGCGACGTAACGGTCAGGCGATGTAACGGCGGGTTGGACAGTCTCGGAGGACATCACGATCGCGCGGCGGCATGGCGAGCTTCATCGGACGCCACAGTTTCCTCGTGATAGGAGTCTTCTGTGTTCATGCTCCAGATATCCAGTTTTGGGGCTTTCCTTGTGATCAAGTCCACCGCGGCGTTGGCTGTCAGCATGGAGTGGTCTTGATTGTTGTACCGGTGCATGCCGTTTCTACCGATCGGATACAGGTTGGGAAATCGATCCAGGAAATCGCGTAACTCGCCGAATTGATTGTAAGCCCCGAAATACGCAGGATAGGCATTGGGGACGCGAACAAGAGTGCCGTCGATCACATCTTTTCGTTCAATTAGGTCAATTTTCTCTAACTCACCGCTGGCGAAGTCCAGAAATTGCTCGTCTTCCATGCTCCACAAATCGTCGCCTTGGTCGCAGAAATACTCCAGACCCAGCCAAACGGTGCCAGGATCGGCGACCAGCGAGGGGCTCCAATTGTTGAAAATTTGGAGCCGCCCGATTCGCACATCGGGCTCTTGTATGTAGATCCAATTGTCGGACGGAGTCGGCCGTCCTCGCATACTTCGCAGGAGCAAGCCGGCCGTCATGAAACTTCGATAGGGGAGGGCGGCCGCGATTTGGGCGATACGTGTGTCGTCAGGCTCCAGCATCGCGATCAGGTCCTTCACCGGCATCGTAGAGAGCAAGTAGTCACAAGGAACCCGCCGCATCGTACCCGCGGTCTCATCAAACACCTCGACGCTGACAACTCTGTCCCCCACACGTTCGACGCCGACTACGCGTTGTCGCAAGTGAATCGCTCCCCCAAGTGAGGTTACGCGCCGGGCAACTTCCTCCCACATCTGACCGGGTCCGTATTTGGGATACAGGAATCGTTCGATCAGGCTGGTCTCTGTGCCTTTCTGCGCGGCGTCGGATGAGCCGCGAATTGGACTCGAGAGCGCATGCGCAATGGCTTTTGCAACCGATAAACCTTTGATGCGCTGCGCACCCCATTCCGCGGAAATTTGCTGGCACGGGACGCCCCAAACCTTCTCGGTGTAGTCCTTGAAGAAGGTGCTGTACAGACGAGCTCCGAAACGGTTGATGAGAAAATCTTCCAACGATCTCTCGGGCGATCGGGGATTGAGTTGCGCATGGCCATAGCTCAGTCCGATTTTGCAAGATTCGACGAACCCCAGATTCTTGATCGTGCTGGCGTTTAGTGTCAGCGGATAGTCGAAAAACCGGCGCCGATAGAAGATTCGGGAAAGACGCTGACGAATCAGCATGACATTGTCCAAAGACGATGGCGCGAGTCCCTCGGGGGTCAGATCGCGGGATTGGCCCCGGTAGTGAATGCGCAGCGCACGCGATGGTTCAGTGTGGCCCTCGGACACCGGCAAGATCTCTTGCCACCATCGCATGACCCAATCCGATTTGGAGAAAAACCGGTGGCCGCCGAGATCCATTCGATTGCCGCGGTAGTTGATCGTCTTGGAAATGCCGCCCACTTGGGTGTCGGCCTCAATGACAATGGGTGTGATATCGGAGCGCCTCAAAAGTTCAAGGGCAGCCGTCAGGCCAGCAGGTCCTGCGCCGGCTATGACTGCAATTTTCTGTTGTTTGTCGCTGGAAGGCACGGTAAATCTCATTCAAGCCGCGTTGCGCTGGACGAAAAGACACTGGCGGCGCGCCACAAAATTCCAAAAAATAACACTGTGATATCGATAACGAGCGCACATGCGGACAGGACAGCATACCTAATCGTTTCCTGAAAGACGGTACTCATGTTGCCGGCAGCGCCGATCTCACTTTTCGGCAGTCATAGAGGTTCCAATCCTTCCAAGGTCCTGCGTGTTCGTGGCGCAAGGGATTGAATCCCACCTTTTCCGGCGAAATAACAAATCCAAGCTGCGGATCCGCACACACGTGGATCAAGTTCTCGGCGGTAAGCGGACGTGTGGTTACTTCTTTCTTACGCCGACTTCCGGACGTGGCACGCATACTGGTCAGTATTTTCCAGTCCGGATCCATGAGCGGGAGCAATACTTCCGAACGGCGCCGAACCTCTAGTGCGGTTGTGCGTGAAAAGACTACGCCGCTCGATTGATTCAGGGTTAAGTAATTCGGCCTGTCCAGCGTGAACCACACGAACGCGCCCACGTCCCTCGGCGGCGCGACGAGGACTGCGCTCGTCGGCGGAATGACGTCTGCCCAATCCGCGAATTCATGGATGTCCGCGGCGGCGGCGAGCGTGCGGGGTTGCTTGAATGCTGCGGGAAAGGCGCATATTGACAGGGCGATGAGCATCGTGGAGGTGAGCATGGGCACCCATCTCGTTCCGCCGACCCTCGTCCCCCACCAGACCAGCACGCCGAGCAGCACGGCGGGGATTCTCAATGCGAACACATCTTGTAGTTGCACCCTGCCCAAGGGCGCGCGTCCCGATGGCGTTGGGGGCGACACGATGATCCAGAATTTCATCAAAATCCATACCACGATGGCGACGCCAAGCGCAACCGATACCCATCGAGAATAAGTGGCCAGATGAGAGCTGACCTGTGCCCGGGTCAACCAAAGTATCAACGCCAGTGCCGCACACGCCGTGCCACCGATCCCGGGCAAAGTCCAACCCGACACCAACAATAGTGCACAAAGTGGGCCGCACGCTTCATCACGCCAGACCTGTAAGGTCGTGAAGGGGACCAACACAACGCCGGTGAAGACGGTAATCCAAACCCATCGCCAGGCTTGACCTTGCACCAAGATTGCGACGGGGCCAATGAGACCACCGATGAACGCCACTGCCAAGCCGGCGGCTCCTACGAGCATTGCTGCCGCGCAGAGTTTGCGTACCCGATCGTCTTTCACGGCGATTGCCGTGAACCCCAGGGAAACGAACGGCTGCGCGTTGATGTCCCAATCGTGAATGGACCAGAGTTGCAAGAATAGGAATTGCGAGCGCTCGCGCACCACGACCAACCAAGGAGCATCCATGACGGTCAATATATGCGTATCCGCGGGCAGGTTGATTGCAATGGCGGCAATGGCGAGAGTCGCGAATACGCAGCCGATCGCGCCAATGACGCTCACCTGCACCGGTACCCAGAGGCAAACAACCAAGAGCAATCCGGGCAGCGCCACCAGTGGGTGGATGAATAGTGCCCCCAACGCCAGCAATAAGGCGAGCCGCTTCATGCCGCGGACGTGGCAGGCAAGCGCGGTGATGATCAATGCTTCGGCCGGTAAGCGTGCTGTCAAAAATGGATCTAAAACGCGGAACACGCCGGCCGCGCCATAGTCTCCGGCGATGATCAAGAGAAATGCGAGCGCCAGCCAAGCGGCCTCGCGGCCGGTGAGAGAACGAGCAAAGCTCCAAGCGGCCGCCAAGAACCAAGCGGTAAAGACTAAGGTGAGCAGTCGAGCCGCATTCTCCAGCCCCAGTAACCTGATGTACCAGGCATACAGAGGCGAAAACAATGTGAATTGATCTTGCGACGTGTTTTGCAGATAGAGATCGGCCGTGAGTTGCGGATGGAGCCCCGCCAACGCTTGAAATGCATAGATCTGCCCGTCCTCCGTGAGGCCGTGGTAGCCATGCATGAGAAGCCATAGCGTCACAGGCATCAGGGCAAGCGAAAGGGTGGCGAAGTTCGCTTGAAACCTGAGTTTGGACGAGTGCATTAGCGGACGTCTTGTGTAAACTCAGAATTATGCACGAGGCGGCATTCGCAAGTCCTTCACTTGCAGCATTTTGGAAGACCCGCCTGCAGGGGCGGTGGCAAGTTGGGTAAGCAACCCACGAACCCCCTGCTTTCGATCGTTACCGTGAGCCTAAACACGGAAGCTACGATTGAGCGGACGCTCGCCTCGGTAGCCCTGCAGCAGGTCAACTTCGGCGTCGAACATATTTGCGTCGACGGCGGTTCGAGCGACCATACTCGGGCGATTATCGATAGCTGGGCGGAACGCAATCCGCGAATCATGCGGATGTATGAGCCAGACAAAGGGATCTTCGACGCGATGAACAAGGGTCTCCGGGCGGCTCAAGGGGAGTACGTATTATTCCTGAACGCGGACGATTTCCTGGTTGCGCGCGATTCACTGGCGCTCGCGCTAACGGGTTGCGCCCACGGCGGCGCCGACAAGCCCGATCTGATCGTCGGCGATGCCGTCATGGGAAAAGTTGGGCGCGTGGGGTTCTGGCGGCATCGCCGCGTGCCGCGACTGCTCGGGCGCGTCCGAGGAATTGGGATGTATCCGGTGCATCAGGCCCAGTTTTCCAAACGACGTCTGTTAGAAGCCGTCGGGGGTTTTGACGCCGGTTTACGCTTGGCGGCGGACATTAATCAGTATTACGACATGGAGAGCCGATTCCAACCTTCAACTCGCCTCGTCGGCGCGGACATCGCGTTCATGGAGTCTGGTGGGGCTGCCAATGCCGGACTGAAAGCTGTGTGTCGCGGCACACTCGAGGTCTATCGTCACCTGTCGGCCGAGGTTGGCGGCGCCAAGGCCACGCTCATGGTGCTGGTCAAGACACTGCAGTCGGTCTCGGAAATTCGCTTTGGGCGCTGCCCGCATGAGTGCTGGTTCACCTCGTAAATCCCCCGGCTGCGGGAGCCAGGTGATCTTCCGGTAGCCACGCCGACAAAAGATCGGCAGCAGTAATCCCTGGTTCGGTGAATAGGGGTGGTAGCTGGCAGGCGTGTACTATCCTACCGCTGTGAAATCCTTGTAGCTGGCTCCGCACCCGAGATAATGCAGATACGGAACGTCCCATAGTTTGACCCAGCTCACTACTAGCTGCCGCGCATGCATCGACATTCAAATCGTACCACTGAGCCCGTAATGGGCGAAGCCATTGCGCGAAGAATCGTACCGCCGTGTACGGCTGAACGACGAATCGTGGTATTGGGGGTTATCCTCACGGCGATCGCTCTGGCGTATTTCGAGGCTGCCAACCACCACTATTTATCGACGCGAGGAATGACGCCGATATTTCAATATCTATTGACAGTGGAGGACCCGAAGATTGCATTGCTGACGCTGAGCGTTTGCGTACTGGCAGCGTTCTGGAAGAATCCCGCGGCGCTTCTCAAAGTCGTCGATTTCGTCGGCTCGAAAACAAACACCATAGTAATGGCCAGCGTCGCGCTGCTGGGAGTCGGTGCGGTTTTCGTCTATCGCAATAGCGCCTTCTGCATGGACGAATATGCTGCGGTCTTTCAGGCAAAGATCTTCGCGGCGGGTCGATTGACTGCGCAACTGCCGCCGTCGGTCGTCGACTGGTTGGTCCCACCGGGATTCAACGGGGCATTCCTGGTCGCGTCGCGGGCTACGGGCCAGGCAATGGAGGCCTATTGGCCGGGTTTCTCATTGCTCCTCGCTCCATTCGAATTTCTCGGCGCACCCTGGCTCTGCAATGCGAGCCTCGCCGGATTGGCGATCTTCTTGATTCACCGTATCACGTTCGACATTACGGGCGACCGGCGTGCGGCAGGCTGGGCCGTGCTTTTCACCGTTGCTTCCGGGGTTTTCACGGCCTATGCGATTTCCTATTATTCAATGCAGGCTCACCTTACCGCGAATTTACTGTTCGCTTGGCTGTTGCTAAGGCCCACTCCCTACCGCGCCTTTGGCGCCGGTATCGTGGGTTCCCTCGCCTTGGTGCTGCACAATCCGTTTCCGCACATGCTGTTCGCCGCGCCATGGATCATCGCAATCGCTCGTTCAAAGGAGCAGCGGCGATCCTTATTCGCATTGATTCTCGGCTATCTGCCGCTGACAATTCTCATCGGTGCCGGTTGGCTGTATCTGCGTGGATTCGTCACGTCGGGGAATTCCGGCTTCAATGTGATAAGTAACAACATCGACGCCGTCTTCCGCCTCCCCGATTTGTCGATGATCGGCATGCGGGTGGCCGCGATAGCCAAGATGTGGATTTGGGCCGTGCCATGCCTGTTTCTTTTCGCAGTGCTTGGGCGATTGCGTCGCGGCGATGATCGGCACGTTCGACTTCTGGCTCAGTCCGCGGTGGCGACATTTGTCGGATACGTCTTTTTTATCTTCGACCAGGGACACGGATGGGGATATCGGTATTTCCATTCGGCTTGGGGAGTTGTTCCCATCTTGGCCGCTTGCGCTATGACGGCACGTCCGGAATCGAACGGCCGTCTCGCCGCATTTGCGGGGGCCGCTGCCGTGTTGAATCTAGTGCTGGTGGTCCCGGTGCAAATGATGCAGATAGAGCGCATCATCGCCCGCCACTCGGCGCAGTTGCCGGAGCCCCGACGGCCGGGAAATAACGTCTATTTCGTCCGCGCACCAGGCGGTTTCTACCTCGCCGACCTGGTTCAATCGGATCCGTTGCTTCGCGCCGAGGATCTCATCTTGTTCAGCCAGGGACCCGAGGTGGATGCGGAACTGCGGCGGCAAAACTGGCCAATGGCACTGCTGGTCGAGCGCAGATTCGGCGTGGAGCAGTGGAGTCTTGGCCCGAAGGATCAGCGTCAGATGTCGAAGGAATACCCGGGCGTCAAGCGATTCGTGTTCGCCTATTCCGACCATGCAATGTAAAGTGTCATTGTCGCAGCCGTGGACCGTCAAGGCCCAAATATGATGACCGTTACATGAGAGTCGACTCCAAAGACGGGGCTGAGAACCGGGTTCCCGCGCAAAGGGAACCTGACGCCGCCAGTTCACAATTGGAACGACGGCACAAGATCGCGGTGATAATTCCCTGCTTCAACGAAGGGCACTCCATCGCGGAGGTGGTTCGTAGCTTCAAGTCGGTGTTGCCGAAGGCGACGGTATATGTGTTCGACAACAATTCCACCGATGAAACGGTGGCCGCTGCCAGCGCCGCCGGAGCGTCGATACGGCACGAGACGCTGCAAGGAAAGGGTAATGTCGTTAGACGCATGTTTGCTGACGTGGACGCAGACGCGTATGTCATGGCGGACGGCGATTCGACGTACGATCCAAGCTACGCTGCCGAGATGGTGAATCGATTATTCGAAGAACGCCTCGATATGGTCGTCGGGACCCGAGTCGCCGCGCAAGTTACTGCCTATCCGGCGGGTCATCGATTCGGCAATCGCTTGTTTACATTTGCCGTCGCGAACCTGTTTGGCAAGCGATTCTCTGACATGCTTTCAGGGTACCGAGTGTTTTCGCGCCGCTTCGTGAAGTCCTTCCCGGCCATGTCGAGCGGCTTTGAAATCGAAACCGAACTCACCATTCACGCGTTGGAGTTGCAGCTGCCAGTCGCCGAGGTTGCCACGCCCTACCGGATTCGGGTAACTGGTTCTACCAGCAAGCTTCGCACCTATGTAGATGGCCTGAAAATAGTTCGCTTGATAGTGGTTCTTTATAAAAACGAACGCCCATTGCGATTCTTTTCTGCCATCGCGGGAGCCTTCAATGTGGCTGCACTGGTCCTCGGCGCCCCTCTAGTCGTTACATTCATGAAGACCGGTTTGGTGTTGCGTCAGCCAACAGCCATCTTGGCGACGGGTTTGGTACTGTTGTCCGCGCTTAGTTTTTTGTCCGGGCTGATACTCGACACAGTGACGAGAGGACGTCTAGAAATGCGGCGCCTCGCGTATCTGGCTGTGCCGCCGCCAGACCCCTGAGTGCGTTGTCGCGCGCAGTAACATCCCGAATGGCCGCAACCGCTGCAATGTATGAAACTCCTTAATTCCGCGAGATCCTTGCTTTCCCAACTGAAGGAACGAAGTCTCGGCCTCTTGGGTGTTGACGAGAGACTCGAGGAATTGAAAATAAATCAGGGACTAATTCTTTCGTTGATGCAACGGGAGCAGCGCTCCAAAAATCTTCAGGATTATGAATTCAAAGTCTTCTCACAGTGGGGTGAGGACGGAATTATTCAGCATCTGACCAGGGCGCTGGAGATCAAGAACAAGACATTCATCGAGTTTGGCGTCGAAAGTTTTTTCGAAGCAAATTGCCGTTTCCTCATGATGAAAGACAATTGGAGCGGCTTTGTCATCGACGGCTCATCGAAGAATATAAAGAGACTCAAGAGCTCGTATTTTTATTGGAGATATGACATCAATGCCGTCGAAGCATTTGTTACCAAGGAAAACATAAATGAACTCTTGCTGAAAAGTGCATTTGACGAAGATATTGGCATCCTGTCCATCGACATAGATGGAAACGATTATCACGTCCTGGAAGCCATTGACACTTTCAAGCCACGTATTTTGATATGTGAATACAACGCTGTATTCGGAGCTACCAGAAAGATATCGATTCCATATGATCCTGCCTTCAACCGAACGCGCGGGCACTTCTCCAATTTGTATTGGGGCGCGTCGCTATCAGCGCTTACCCAACTCGCCGGACGGAAAGGATATTCGCTGATTGGAACTAATAGTGCCGGCAGCAATGCGTTTTACGTCAGGAATGATTTGCTGACCGAAAGAGTCGAAGTGCTGTCCGCGCCAGAGATTTTCATTTCTTCGAAAATTAGAGAGAGCCGGAACCTCGATGGAGTGCTGACTTACGTGGGCGGCTCGGACAGACTGAAGCTGATTCAGGGGCTTCCGGTGGTCAATGTCGAAACCGGCAAGTCAGAGGCACTGTGACCGTGGGCACAAACCTCACCACCGTGTCAGTTACCTCTACCAAAACTCGTACACGATCCGTTTCGACAGGAACAAGGACGTGATAGATTTAAGGCGCGTGATTCACTCGATCGGGCCGCGCAGGGCGGTCGAGAGTGAGCGGCCGGCCATTCCGTCTGGGGGCCCTTGGAAGTGGAAAATATGATCAAGATTCCCATTTATCAGCCCTCACTGTCCGGCAACGAAAAGCACTATGTCATGCAGTGTCTCGAGTCCAGCTGGATTTCCTCCAAGGGGGAATACATCGGCGAATTTGAGCGCAAGTTCGCAGACTACACCGAAGTCCGGCACGCCGCCGCGGTCTGCAACGGCACGGTCGCACTGCATCTTGCGATGGTGGCATTGGGAATCGGACCTGGTGACGAAGTCATCGTACCTACCCTTACCTACATCGCTTCTGTCAATGCCATAACCTACACCGGTGCTACGCCGGTATTCGTGGACTCACTGTTGTCCACCTGGCAAATGGATCCGGCAGACGTTGCCAGGAAGGTCTCTCCCAGGACCAAGGCGATCCTGGCCGTACACATTTATGGCCATCCTTGCGACATGGTCGCCCTGAGGCAGATCGCCAGCGAGAACTCCGCCTTTTTGATCGAGGACTGTGCGGAAGCGATCGGCACAAAATATCGCGGGCGTCACGTCGGCAGCTTCGGCGATATCGCAACCTACAGCTTCTACGGAAACAAGACCATCACAACCGGCGAAGGCGGCATGGTCACTACCAACGACGAGACGCTGTACGCCCGTGCCGTGCACTTCAAAGGACAAGGTCTTGCGGCCCACAGGCAATATTGGCACGACGTGGTTGGCTACAACTACAGGATGACAAACATCTGCGCCGCACTGGGACTCGCCCAGCTGGAACAAGTCGATACCTTTCTTGATCGCAAACGGCAGATTGCCGAGCTGTACCGAAAAGGTCTGGAGGGTACCGCCGTGATCCCGCACCTGGAGACTCAGGGCTGTACGCATTCCTATTGGATGTGTTCCATTCTTGTAAATGATCCCGCGGGTCGAGACCCGCTGCGCGATCATTTGGCAAATCAGGGGATTGAAACCCGTCCGGTCTTCTATCCGGCGCACACAATGCCAATGTACGCAACCAAATTCCAGAGACACCCTGTCGCCGAGGACATCGGGTGGCGCGGCATCAACCTGCCGAGCTGGCCCGGACTCTCCGACGGTGACGTTGCGCGGATCTGCAACGCCATACGCGACTATTCGCGCCGCCGGGAATGAGGCCTGCAGTAAATATCGCGATACTCGGTGACGGGCTGGTATATTGGGCAGGCGGCATTGATTTGCTGCGCACCCTGCTAAACGGGATTTGCGCCACGCCCCGTGACGGGAAATCCATTTTCCTGCTGCTCCCGGAAGAAGACTGGAAGTATAAGACTTTTCTTATATTTACACAGATTCGCGACAGGCTCACGGCTTTACTGTCGAAAAGCGGCCAGCGCCCGAGCACACGAACACGTCCCACCGATACCGAACTCAAGAACACCTTCGCGCCGTACGAAGATCGTGTACAGGTTAGGTTTTTCGACGGCACCGCCCGCGGCCTGCTGACTTCCCTGCGGGAGATTAAGGCGGATGTCGTGTTTCCCTGCATGACTTCCCGGGGTAGAGAATTTCCCGTGCCATGGATAGGCTACCTGCTCGATTTCCAGCATCGACACCTGCCACACCTGTTCAGTCGACTGGAGCTACTCTACCGAGAACGGAAAATCAATGCACTCCTTCGAGATGCCGAAACCATTGTCGTGAATGCGCGCGCCGTAAAGGCGGATGCGCTGGCCTTCCGCCGGGAAACTCGGGCAACGATCATTGCCCTCCCCTTTGCGCCATCGATTCGGGCGCAGTGGCTGAATGCGGACCCGCTGGAAACTCGGAAACGCTACCACCTACCCATCGGTTACTTCATCATCTGCAACCAGTTCTGGATACATAAGGATCACAAGACCGCCTTTCGCGCCTTTGCGCGCTTTTTGGCGTCAAGATCGCCGGACGATGAGCCCATTCACCTGGTGTGTACTGGAGGCATGCACGACTATCGCGCTCCTGCATATTTGGACGAGATCAAAGAGCTGCTGCTTGAACTGAAGATCTCCCAAAGCGTCCATCTTCTCGGATACATTGCCAAGGAAGATCAGATCGCCCTGGTGCGCGGCTCGATTGCCGTGATTCAGCCTACTCTGTTTGAGGGAGGGCCCGGCGGCGGTTCCATATACGATGCCGTTGCACTGGGTGTTCTCGGTCTGGTCTCGGATATCCCCGTCAATCGTGAAATTGACGACCCCAACATCGCCTACTTTGCCTCCGGTGACTCAGAGGGACTTGCGCAACTCATGATCGAGGCCCCAAGCAGGCCTCGCCCGCAGTTCGATAATCCGGCGCTGATTTCCCGATCCAATGATCGACTGCGGATGCTCGGCGAGACACTCGATCGCGCTGTCGCTGCCGCCCTTGCGCCACACCGGAGCTAAAGATACCGGTCGGTGCGAGTTCGTGGTCGTACGATCCTGGCCGGCGTACCGTAGGCAACACAGTTGTCCGGCAAATTCGCATTCACGTAGCTGCCGGCCCCAACCACGCAATCATCGCCGATCGTGATGTCGTGCTTGATGACGGCACCTATGGAAATTGCCGATCGCAGCCCGATACGCACCTTCCCGCCGGTGGTCACGCCCGGCGCCAACGAAGAGCAGTCACCCATTACACCATCGTGATCAATGGCCGACCGTGTATTGAGGATGCAGAGCCGCCCGATTGCCGTATTTGGCCCAATCACTGAACCAGGCATTACGATGGTTCCATCTCCGATGGTAGCAAAGTAAGAGACCACCGCCGACGCGTGAATCAGCCTCGGAAACGACACGCCCGGATACCGGGTTGAAAGATCACTGTGAACGCGGCATCTGCTGTCGTTGTCGCCGACCGCAATGAAGACCTGAAGATTGCCGGCATCGGCAACCTCGGACAGATCCCCGACAATGTCGGTACCGAGCAGCTTTCCGCCGCGCAGTCCTGGATCCACGAATTGCGTGACGTCAAACCCGGCAGATAGAGCAACATTGTAGGCACTGACCGCATGGCCGCCGGCGCCCAAGATGACTAGTCGAGAAGCTGTCATAATCTGATCTTCCAACGCTTAAGCCGCTCGCAGCGGAGCAAAAATCGCCTTGCGAAATACCGTCATGAACAGCACTCCGACCGTCGACAGATAACCGAGCAGCGTCGCCGCTATTATTCCATTCAATCCGTAGTGCGTGACGAGATTGAGTTTCAGAATGAGTGTGACCGTCAGGAAGCACACAGCGGCCACAATCTGCGGTTTCAGAACGTGGAGCCCGTTAAGGTACATGGCCAAAGCATCGCCCACGGCCGCGACAACGGTCCAGACTCCGAAAAGCACGACGAAGCTCCCCGGTGGCCGCAAAACACCATTCGTCAGTAGATGCGATACCGGCGCACGCAGCACCAATAGCGCGGCCACACCCAATGTTCCAAAAAGAGAAGTCAGAAGCAGCGAACGCTGGAGTGTCTTGCGTATATATCGGAAATCGCCACGCGCGTACGCGTCCGCGTAACCACCCCACAGCGGAGCATTCATCATTGAGAGCGGGCCAGTGACCAACATGAACATTCGCTGGACCACCGAATAGGTGGCTGCGGAGGCCGGCCCGATCAGCGCCGATAGTAGAACCGCATCCATATCCCAGCCAATCACCCCAGTCACCTGAAGAACGAAGAACAACCCGCCGCTGGCCACCAGATCGCGCACGTTGGATTCGCTAAAATCCGCGAATCGGGGCAGTGCAAGTTTGAAGCGCCGGTGCAGCGCGACGAGCAGTATCACCCCGGACCCGACCTGCAGACCGTAAGTAGCCAGCAGCAGACTGGCTATGCCCGCATGCAGCCTGGGCATGAGTGGCAGCGCCAATAGGCTCAGTATTCCCATGAAACCCATGGCGCAGGAGGAAATATAGCCCTCCTGAAGGCCCGCATAGATTCGGTGCACGGCTTGCAATGGAATCGACAAACCGAACAGCATACCAAAGAGCATCAACGTGCCTCTGGCCTCCTCTATTAATACTGGCGCGGCGCCTTTGTACAGCCATGAAAGCGGTGCGTACGCCGCAAGCATCACCAGCGCGGTACCCAACAGTAGGCCAATGAGACTGAGCACCGACAGTCCGGATATAATCAGTTTTCTGAGTCTCGCCCATTCGGACAGTGCGGCGAGGGCGGCGACCCGGCTGATCATGCTGTTCCCGATACCGAAGTCGAAAATCATCAGTATGGCAGTCAGGCTCGAGATTGTTGCCCAAACCCCAAAGCGCGCCTCACCCAGGTACGGCAATGCGACTCTCATGGAGACGAGAATGACCGCCAATGCCAGCGCGCGTGAAAACATGCTCGACAGCGTGGTGAGTCCCGCTCGGCGATACCGCTCGCGGTGCCGTCCCTCTTCAGTCTGCGTATCGAACGCCCTGAATCGCAGGTTGGCAAATCTAGTCATTCGGCCGTTCCGATTGCCGCGCGGCGAGTTGCTCGCATGCAGTCATCCCGAGAACCACGCCTCATGCGGGCAGCCATTGCGTAGGGCAGCAAGGACGAAGGAGTCTTTTCGTTCGCAGACTCGCTGGTATCACCAGATCACTCGCTCGATATCGTGTTGAGCATGCGCAAGGGAAGCTTTAAGCGGACGCACTCCAGGATATTCATCGTACCGATAGTGACGCTCTCAAAGGTTTCGACAGGTTGATCGAAGGAGAGCACGACGGAGGACTCGCCTGCCAAATTATAGATTTCATCCGGTTCAACCATCGTTAAGATCGACTAGGTACTTCGAAAATCCGAAGAGAAGCGGAATGCAGCGGAACCTGGGTTTTGCGAGATAGGCTCCGTCCTGTCCGGAAATACCGAATATTAAGGCCGTTTTTCTGCTCATGCTTCTGTCGGGAACCTGCTTTGCCTGCACACGCTCGCTCAAATCAAATCCAGTATAGAGTACGGCGTGTCGCGTGCCCAAGGATGCCAGACTCCTTCTGAAAGCGGACACGCGGGGCTGCGAAGAAGTGGTGGAACATCGGTAAAATGGCACGACTCTCTATGTGGGACTCGACTCTGACCTATCCGCGCGAGCCCAGGTTCTCGACTTCGGTCGTGGCATATTGCCAGGCGGTGGTGAATGTTCAGTGACTAACTCCAGACCCGATGGGGCGTTCGGGCGCTTCTTGCGACATCTCCGATCGGTGTTCTACGGGGGCACTCCCACCAATGCAACCACGACATCAACGGCGATTGGCACACCCGCCGCAGCGGCTAACCCGGCCATGGGAGATACTGCGTCGGCGCCGAGTGCAAGCGAGCTGATCAACGAGGGTCTTCGTCAGCGGCAGCAGATCGGCGCCCAGGCGGCCCGGACGTATTTCGAAAGAGCCGCGCAACTCGAGCCGCATTCTCACGTGCCCTGGTTCATGCTGGGCAATGTCGCCAGCGAATTGGGAGAGCTCGACGTAGCGGTTGGCCACTACATTCGCGCGCGCGATCTATGTCCGAGCGACCACGTAATCCGTTATAACCTTGGCCTAAACCAAATGTGGCGGGGATACATTGACCCGGCTATCGAAGAGTTGCGCGTCGCCTGTGGACTCCATCCCTCCTATATTCAGGCGCAGTCCAGCCTAATCATCGCGCAGCATAATTCGGATCGAGTCAGTCCCGACGAGATCGCTGTGACCATCCGGGAGTGGGGGTCGCGTTTCTCCCGGCAGCACCCGGTATCGGTGCCACCAGCCGTACACCAAGGTACCGGTCAACCGAAACGATTGCGCGTCGGGTTCATTTCCGGTGATTTTCGGACGCACTCGGTGGCGCACTTCTTTGAACCCATCTTGAACTCCCGGGACCGCAGCGCATTTGCCTATGTCTTGTATAGTAATTTTCATGTTCAAGACGCAGTAACTCAGCGCCTGCGTGCAAACGCCGATGATTGGCGCGACGTCTGGCGACTGACCGACGATGCACTGATCGAGCTGATTCGCAGCGATCGGATTGATATCCTCGTTGACCTGTCGGGACATACCGCATTCAACCGGTTGGCGGTCTTTGCGCGGCGTGCCGCACCCGTGCAAGTCAGCTATCTGGGCTACCCATCCTCGACCGGTCTCGAAACAATGGACTATCGGATTACCGATGCCGTTACCGATCCGCCGGTGCCGGCCGATGAGTGGCATTGCGAGCGTTTATTGCGTCTGCCTCATTCGCAGTGGTGCTTTCGTCCCTTTGGTAAGCTGCCCATTCCGGGTCCTCTGCCGGCGCGCGCAACCGGTTTCGTCACGTTCGGCAGTTTCAACAACTTGACGAAGGCCAGCGATACCCTGCTTCATTGTTGGGCGGAGATTCTGGTCAAATTGCCGACTTCGCACCTGCGCTTGACTCGTGTTCGAAGCGCGCAGCGCGCGGCCGAAATTATTGCCTTTTTCGGACAATCGGGGGTGGGCCCGGAGCGTATCGAGTGTGTGTCCTATGCAAACGACCCGCCCTATGGGTTGCAATTTGCAGGAGTTGATATCGCGTTGGACAACTATCCCTACAACGGTGTCACGACGACTTGCGAGTCGCTCTATGTCGGCGTGCCCGTCATTTCGCTGCACGGCCGCAATGGCGTATCGCGCAGCGGATTGAGTCTTCTTGGCGCCCTTGGATTAGGCGAGCTGGCGGCATCCACACCCGAGCAGTACGTTGAAATTTCGGTTGCGCTGGGAAGCGACCTACCGCGACTCGAGCAACTGCGTGCGTCTCTGCGCGAACGCTTTGAGCGGTCTTCGCTGCGCGATGAGAAAGGTTTCACGGCAAAATTCGAAGGACTGCTGGTCACTGCGTGGCGGCGCCACATTACTCAATAGACCCTATTCCTCCCAGCGTTGCGGGTCGCTGAACACGATTCTGAAGACGCTGCCATCACCGCCACGTGGCTCGTAGAGTAAAATAGCTCGGTTGAGCTGGCACAGCTCACGAGCGATGAATAAACCCAGACCGGTACCGCCTTTTCGCCCGGTAAAGAAGGGTTCGAAAATGCGGTCCACAGCCTGAGGGTCGATGCCCGGCCCACCATTCGAGACCTCCAAGTACGGTCGGTTGCTTGGATTCAATCTGCCGAGCTTGATGTCGAAGCTGATGCCGTCGCGAGCCTCGCCATACTTCATCGCATTTTCGCACAAATTCCAAACCACTTGGTGCAGATGGCTGGGATCAATTCGCACCTCCAAATTACCCTCACCTTCGTGGATACCGATTTGGGCTTCGCGGACCTGCATGGTTGCGCAAAATTCGTCCAAGAAATCTTCCAGCCAATCACCCAGCTTCAACCGCGTGGGCTTAGTGGCCTCGCGGCGCGACAACTGCAAAACGTTGTTGATGATGGTGCTGACGCGCTCGGAGTTGCTTTGAATGATGTCCGTCAGTCTGCGCTCATCCGCTCCGATGTTGCCACTTTCCGCCAGCAGCTGGCCAGCGTGACTCATCGCGCCGACGGGATTGCGAATTTCGTGTGCGATGCTGGCTGACAGCCTGCCGAGCGCGGCAAGCTTGCCTTGTTGCACACGCTCGGCCATGAGGCTGGTGTCCTCGAGAAAAATCAATGTCGGGCCGGGCTCCAAGCCCAGTGGAGCAAAATGTGGTTGAATCACGCGCGCGCCGTCAGCCGCCACGAAGCTCGACGGAGAGTTGCTGCCCTGCTCGCGCTGTCGCCAAGTCGACAAGGAATACAGCAGACGCGGAGATACCTCGCCGACCAGTGCTCCCGGGATTGCATGATTATCTCCCAGAATTTCCGCCGCCGACTCGTTGATGAGCCGAATCTTGTCCGCCGCGTCCACGACCAGAAGGCTTTCGCGCAAATGCTGCACGATGTATTCAGAGAGTTCTGCGAGATTCGCAAGATCGACGTCCTTCTGGCGAACCAACGCCTCACTCTCTCGCATTCGGCCGGCGGCAAACGAGGCGGCGCCGGCGCTCGCAAATAACACGGCCCCGAGTAAGCCCGCCGTCGCGTACGAATTGATGTCCGTAGTGCCGCCGAGTTGTTGCCATATGGTGTCGGCGAGGACCGCGATGGCGGCAACGGCGGCCAAGAATAAGGCGCTGCGCGGCGGCAGCAGGAACCCCAGCGCGCCGACAGGTACCAGGAACAAAACGCCCAAACCGCTGGCGACGCCACCGCAGGTATGCAGCAACAATACCAGCACGAGCATATCGACGGTTGCCTGCAGGATGGTTTGGACGTTTGCGCTCGCCATACGTCGGCGCACCAAAACAACACTGCCCAAGCCGAAACACAGATAAAATGTGGTGGCGCCAAAGAACAGTTGCGCGGAATAGACCGCAAAGCCGCGGGCACCTCCCAAGGAATACAGGCCCAAAAGCACCAGCGGGACCAATATCCGATACAAATTAAGGACGGCGAGCACCCTCCAGGTCAGTGCGGGATCGCGGTCGCTGCGGTCATTTTGCCGGCTCAAGCTATTGTTTTCTCTCTTTGCGCTGCCATTAAGCTTAATTCAGAATAGCGCGCCTTACGCGACCCAATCGGCACTGCAGGACATTTCATGAATTTGCACGAGTACCAGTCGAAGGAG
>Ga0210400_10000549_pt1 | contig 41590 bp, 30 predicted proteins | sample IncBWH26MmetaG_FD_155456 | JGI IMG/M metagenome (GOLD analysis project Ga0210400, IMG submission 155456) | Forest soil microbial communities from Barre Woods Harvard Forest LTER site, Petersham, Massachusetts, United States - Inc-BW-H-26-M | ecosystem: Environmental > Terrestrial > Soil >... | reverse complement strand
CCGACGTGACCGCGCCAGGAGCATCTCAGACGGACACTTATGCGATTAACAACAGCGGCGTAATCGCCGGGGATTACCTCGACAGCTCCGGGGCTCAACACGGTATGCTGCTCGAAGGGAAGAAGCTGGTCACAGCGGATAGGAGTGATTGTTTAACGTCTCCCGGTGTCGGCGTCACTTTCTTCGGTCTCAACAACAAGAACAAAGCGGCCGGCTGGTGTCAGAGCATGTCGAGCGCTTACGTCGGCTTCACTTACTCCAAGGGTAAGTTTGCCGATATCAGCATCCCCGGAGCGACTTTGGGTGAAGCTAATGGGGTGAATGATAGAGATGAGGTTGTGGGCACATACGTCGACTCATCGGGTGCGCAGCACGGATTCTCGCTCGCTGGCACGAAGCTCACCACTCTGGACGTGCCGTCCGCCAGCGGTACCGTCGCTTGGGGAATCAACAACCACGGTCTAATCACGGCCTACGGAGCGGGCTCGCCTGGCTTCGTCTCGGCCTACACTAAGGATGAAGGGAAGCACTGGACGAGTTTTTCCGACCCGAAGGCAGGCTCGCTCGGGACGGTCATCCACACCCCCAACAACGCTGGCGAAATTGTCGGAACCTATTTCGATGGCGGGCTCAATGAACACCTAACGTTCTTTACGGGAGACAAGTATTACGAATACGACGACCAGGGCCTCCACACCCGGGGTGACGGGATCAACGACAAAGTGGAAATCGTGGGACGCTACGGAGTGAACGTCGGGTTCATCGCCAAGCCGAAAAAGTGAAAAGGGCGATTACACTCGGCGTAGGCACGGCTGCTTCGCACCGTATGGGAGGAACACGGCCAAGAGTCGCGGCCTCTATTCGTGGCCTCAGCGGCGCTGGCCTATGGGGTGAGCTTAAACACTGCGCCGAAGTCATACTTGCCGCCCTGGGACGTGGTGCCATACAGATTGCCGGATGAATCAAGGACCAAGCCCGCCATGGGTTGTTGACCTCCACGCCCATCAAAATTGTGAATGATGGTCTCGGCGCCTGCGGTGTCAATCTTAAACACGGTTCCCCGGTCGAAAGCTCCGCCTAATTGAGTAGTGCCATAGAGGTTGCCCATCTTGTCACGAACTAACCATCCGTATGGATACTCTCCATCGGTCCCGCCGGTAAACGTGTGCAGCACGGTCTCAGTCCAGTTGCCCCCCTGGGTTGGCGGCGACAATTCAAACACGGTACCGCAAGTTGGATGACAGCTATCTTGGCCACCACCATTGACCGTTGTGCCATAGAGGTTCCCACTCGGATCACGAATCAAACCCGTGTAAGGATTTGCTCCGTCCGTCGGATAACCGCTGAAGTCGTGCAGCACAGATGGTTTGCCCGTGGAGTCGAGTTCAAAAATTGTTCCGCAACTGCAGCCTTGATTGCCCAGGTCTATGGTTGTGGAGTACAAGTTGCCCTGTTCATCCCAAATCAAACCTGCGCGGGAGTCGCCCCCGACTCCACTGCCAGAAAAACTAAGCAGCAAAGTCTCGGTTCCCGCCCTGTCCACTTTGAACACTCCTCCCCAACCCGCACCGCCATCGCTCGCACCGTTTTCCGTAGTGCCATACAGATTTCCTGCTTCATCCTGAATCACGCCTGCAAAAGGATAGCTCCCATCCGTGATGCCTCCGGTGAAGCTGTGCAAAACGGTCTTGGTGTGGCTCTTGAAATTGATCTTGAACACCGTTCCGAGACCGTCGGCGCCCCCGCCCACGGTTGTACCGTAGAAATTATCAGCCGCGTCACGCAGCAGTATTTGGTAGTAAGGGCCGTCTCCGTCTGGGCCTCCCTGAAATGTGTACAGGACGGTTTGTTTGCCTTTCTTGTCTAGCTTGAAGAATACGCCGTGACCGGATTGCATGCCGTAGGTAAATTCAGTCAGGCCGAAAAGATTCCCTTTCGCGTCCAGGAGCAGACCCCCTGGGGATTCGCCGTCCCCCTCGCCTTTGAAGGAATAAAGGACCTTGAAGTTTTCTGCCTTGGCTGGAGCAACGGCCAGCGTCCAGACGAACAGCACGGTCAACAGGATTGCCCAACTCGCTGGCCCCCGGAAACTTCCCGATTGCGTCTCGTGGTCGTGTTGGCTTGCACTCGTCATGGGTAGCTTCTCCTTTTAAGGGAGCAAACATTCGTCACTTGGAAGTGAGCTTGAACACGGTTCCGTGGCGCGGTGCACCGCCGACCGGAGTAGTGCCGTAAAGATTGCCCGCCGCATCCAAGATCAACGCTTCGCGTGGCTTCTTGCCACCCAGCCCCGTGAAGCTGTGCAGCACGGTCCCCCTGCCACTGGCTTCCAGCTTGAATACGATTCCCCGCTTGAGCGTACCACCGTATAAGGTGGTTCCGTATAGATTCCCTGCCCTATCCAAGATCACGCCTGAGAAAGGATGCTTGCCATCCGTCCCACCAGCAAAGTTGTGCAGGATGGTCTCCTTGCCGGCCCTGTCGATTCTGAACACCGTTCCGTACCCGTAAGCTCCGCTCCCATAAGTAGTGCCATACAGGTTCCCGGACGGATCTCGCACTAGACCCGCATAGGGATTTTTCCCATCCGCGAGATCTCCGGCGAAACGGTGCAGCACGACTTCCTTGCCGTTCTTGTCCAACCTAAAGACCGCGCCATAACCGTAGCCCGTACCGCCGGTCGAGGTTGTGCCGTAAAAGTTGCCCGCATCGTCCCGCACCAAACCGCTGTTGGGAAACCCTCCGTCGGCTCCTCCCCAGAAGTTGTACAGAGCGATTTCCTTACCGCTGCTATCCAACTTGAAGACCACACCGTAGTTGTGGGCGCCGCCGTAACCGCAGATGCCATAAAATGTTCCGGCCGCATCTCGGAACGCGAGAGACGGAGACGCCCCGTCAGGTCCACTGAAGGTATACAGCACCGTGAGGGAGCGATCCCGATTCAGCCTAAAAACCGTGCCATAACGTGAAGACGTGGTGCCATAGAGATTACCGCCTGCATCCAGGATCAGCTTTGAAAACTGAGGGATTCCCCCATCTGATTCCCCAGTAAAGCTATAGAGCACGGTTTCAGTTCCGGCTTTGTCCACCTGGAAGATCGTCCCAAGGCCGTACAGACCGCCGGCGGCAGTTGTTCCATAAAGCGTGCCGGCAGCGTCTCTGATCAGACCTGTATACGGAACTTCTCCGTCCGTCCCGCTCTTGAATGCGTAGAGAAGTTTGAAGGCCGGTGTTTTCGGCGGTACCCTGGCGGCCAGCGTAGGTGAGATTGCCAGCAAAACAAGGAGGGCAGCAGCCCCCACATGGGCCAATCTACCTGCTGCCAGTCGCGACGCGCGATTTATCGTCCGCTCCATCGGCAACGAATCTCCTTGCTTCTCAAAAACGGCACCTAGTTTACACCCATCCCCGCAGTCCTTAAGCAAATAATCCAGAATACCCAACCCGGATATCTCCGGGACAAAATCAAATGAGAAAAATAGGACTGTGCGCCCAGTTGTGGGACGAACAATCAGCAGCGCTCTGTGGTTCTTGAGGGCCGAATACTGCGCGAAGTGCGCCAAGCTAGAGTAGTTGGCGAAATCTCGCGATTTCATTCATTGACTTAGCTGGCGGCAGTTCTCAAAGAGTGTAATCGCCTGATCTATAAAAGGGGATGTCAAGAACATTTTTCTCCCTCCGCCGGGGGCGGCGGGCGGGCCCCTCATTCCAAGTGCAAATCGCCCAATCGCATATTGCTGGCTTGCACTAGGGTGAAACTGCCGCCCACAAGCTATCTCGAAAAAGAACTTGCATAGAAAATAGTTCCTGATGGACGATCCACAAACCATCTTCCGAGACCCAAAAACTGAGCCGACGAGCGGTATGTTAGTTGCCCTATTAGGGTCTCTGTCCCTTGCGTGATGCGACGTTTCATGATCCAATCTTGAAGCTTGACGATGCCATTCAAGAGGGGGCGGTGTCGATTTCCTGAAACTTTTGCCGATTTCTAGGGTTGCAGTCTTTGCACAAGTCTGTCGCTGGGAGGGATCCGCTCATGGCTCGCGTTCAGTTATTTCTGAAGTTCGCCCCTCTTGTTCTTAGTTACCTGTTCTTGTCTTCAAAAGTGTCCGCTCAAACCCAAGCTATGAAAAGCATGCCGGGCGGTTTGCGGAACGCAGCACTGCTGGTTTTGCTTATCCTCTCCCCGGCAGTCGGCCGCGCCCAGAGTCAATCATTGTTCTTCCATCCTCCTACATACCCGTGCGCCGGGCTTCAGACAGTAGCAGCCGATCTTAACCAAGATGGCAACTTGGATCTGGTCTGTTCCGATGGGACGGTGCTGTTGGGCAATGGAAACGGCACATTTAAAACCGGCACCCCTTTAAATCTGAATGGGGTGAAACCAATCTTGATGGCAACAGCAGACTTTAATGGTGATGGGAAGCCCGACATGCTGCTGATGGGATCCTCAACCTTCGTGCTTGTCTTCCTGGGCAAGGGCGACGGCACCTTTGAACAAGCGGTAGGAACGAACACCGGGACCACCCTTACCGCTCTTTCCGCAGCGGACGTAAATGGTGATGGCAAAGCTGACATACTGGCGCTCGGGTCCGGGGGCAACAGCATCGCCCTGTGGGAGTTTCTTGGGAAAGGGGACGGGACTTTCGCAGCAGGAGTGCAGATTCTAAATGCGGCCACGATCGTGGGTCCGCTGCTGTTGGGCGATTTCAACGGCGATGGCAAGGTGGACGTCGCAATCGGCAGCGGACAGGTTAGCGCATTGACAGCCATCGAGATCCTCTTGGGCAGCGGAAATGGCAGTTTTCAGCCGCCCGTCATCACTGCGTTGTCGAACTTCACTGGCGGCGGGGTAGTCGTTTCGGGCGATTTCAATGGTGACCACAAACTTGACCTGTTCTTGGAGGCTGTGCCTCAGGGAGCTCCTGCAGAAGGAATCACCCTTCTGGGAAATGGAGACGGAACTTTTCAGCCGCCCGTCGTGGCAATCTTCTCGGCTCAGCTCAACGGATCCATGTTCCTTGGATCCCTCCCCCTGTTTGCAGCTGCCGACTTGAACGGCGATGGCAAGAGTGACTTGGTTTTACAAGACTCTTACCAAGATTCGTTTATCCCGTTTGTCGAGATTTTCCTGAGCAACGGAGATGGAACCTTCGCCACTGGGGACAGCTATTTCGAGAACGGCATGCTTACATACCCTTACGGCTCGATCCTCATCATCGACTTCAACGACGATCATAAGCCCGACGTGGCAGCAATCAATTCCGTCCTAATCGGCAATGGTGACGGTAGCTTCCATGGAAATCGCGCGCTCCATGCTGGAAGTTTTGTGGGCCCAATGTTCGGAACCATTGGCGATTTCAATGGCGATGGCAATCCTGACCTGGCAACGATCTCCGACCAACTTTATATTTTTCTCAACGATGGCAATGGCAACCTCTCCCTAGCCCACACCTATTCCGGCTCCTCTTACGCTCCAGGAGCCATAGCAACTACCGATTTGAATGGCGATGGCAAGCTCGATCTTGTCTTTCAGGGCTCCGTGAACAGTAATACCGGTCTATTCACAATGCTGGGAAACGGGGACGGCAGCTTTGGCCCGGCGAACTTTTTCTTTTATGATCCGGGTAACTTCGCTGCTGAGTCATATCTCGCTCTCGCCGACTTCAATGGCGATCACAAACCCGATCTGGCGATTCTTGCAAATAATGAACTCGCTGTCTTTCTCAATAACGGAAATGGCGTCTTTGAAGCGCCTGTGTATTCCTTCGTCGGCGCTAATCCCACCTCCTTCGTGGCTGGCGACTTTAACAACGATGGCAAGGTCGACGTCGTGGTCGTGAGTTCGGCGGGCATAGGCTTTCTGCTGGGCAACGGCGACGGGACCTTCAAGCCACCACTTTTCTCGATCCCAGGAATCTACTATGCGGTGTGGGCTGCCGCCGACCTCAACCATGACGGTAATCTCGACCTTGTAGCACCCACTTACAATGGCCAACATTTGCTTTCAATTCTCTTAGGCAAGGGAGACGGGACGTTTACTGCACTGCCACCGACGAATCTGATCAATGGAGCGTTGAACGATACTTCTCTGACTGTTGCTGATGTGAATGGTGACGGAGTTCCCGACTTGGTGTGGGGCTTCGGGCTCGGCGGACCCGCGCAAGTGCAAGTGGCTCTCGGGAATGGAGATGGTACGTTCCGCAATCTGATTCCAATTGTCTCTTCACCAAGAACAACAGGGTTCACCCTGGTTGCCGATTTGAACCACGACGGTAAACCTGATCTAGCAGTCAACATTGACAATGCTGTGGTCACTTTCCCGAACACCACACAACCCGGGTTTACCATCTCCGCCACGGCACTGTCGCCCGCTTCAGTCCCGCCCGGGGGATCTGGCACTTCCACCATTACCGTCGCGGCCGCAGGGGGATTTAATGCCGGCGTAACGCTGTCTTGCACCAGCATCACCGTCAATGGCTCGGCCGCGACCACAGCGCCGCCTACCTGCTCGTTCAATCCCACTTCGATCACGAACGGATCTGGAACCTCGACCCTGACGGTCAGTACCATCGCGACCAGCGCATTACTGCACCCGCCAGCGATGCACCGTTCCAGTTTTTTCTACGCTTTGTGGTTGCCCATCTGCGGCCTGGCTCTGATCGGAGCAGGATTCTCCCCGGGATCTCGCAAAAAGAAGCTTCTAGGGATGTTGCTGCTCGGCCTGATGCTCTCCGGGCTGATCTTTCCGGCAGGCTGCGGCGGAGGCGGCAGCCAGGGAGGAGATGATGGCAGCGGCGGTACTCCGGCTGGCACCTACACCATTACGGTTAAGGGAACGGTGAGCTCCACCATGAGCACCACGACACTGACCCTGGTTGTACAATAAGATTCAAGCGGGTAGCGGCCTCGTCTCTGATAAATTGGGTGACCTATACGGCACAACGCCGTAGGCCTCCGTTATGTCGTGTGGAGCAGGGAGGGCCAGGATAGACCTGCGATCGGACCGCAGCAGCCAGAATGCCTGTTCGTTCCGGAGCTGGTGAGGGTCACTTTTGCCGATTTCTACGGTTGCAGTCCTTCGCGGGGAGGAGATCCGCCCATGGCTCGCGTTCAGTTATTTCTGAAGTTTGCCGCTCTTGTTCTTAGTTGCCTCCTCTTTTCGTTATCAATATCCGCTCAAACTCAGAGTTTGTTTTTCACGCCTCCTGCTTACCCTGCATGTAGCTACCAACAGGTAGCCCAAGACTTCAATCAGGACGGGAATCTCGATTTGGTGTGTGGTGGCAGTGTTCTGCTCGGAAACGGGGACGGCACATTCCGGCAGGGCACAGACTTGACTCTGCCTCCTGGTCTGTTGCCGCTTGTCGCCGTGAGCGCGGATTTTAATAATGACGGGAAACCAGACATTCTGTTGGCCGGAAACTCAGCCATTGTCTACGTCTATCTTGGCAACGGCGACGGAACCTTTCAACCTGCCGTAGGCACCGATATCGCCGTTAGTTTCAATCCTCCCATCGTGGTAGCAGACCTACATGGTAACGGCAAACCCGACCTAGTTGTCACAGCCTTTAATCCAAATGCCCTATTAGAGTTTCCGGGGCATGGCGATGGAACATTTGGCAGCCCGATTCCGATTCCCATCGGCAGCCTCATTCCTGTGCGAACGGTGCTGGGTGATTTCAACGGCGACGGAAAAGTAGACATCGCCTTCGCTGTCAGTCCCACCGGGGTGGCCGTCTTGCTCGGCAATGGAGACGGTTCATTCCAGTCGCCGGTTGTCACGACGCTGAGCATCTCTGCCGATCACATAGCCGCAGGGGATTTCAACAACGATGGACACTTGGATCTGTTGATCGGAAGCGGGGACGGAGTTGGTCCACAAACCTTAGTCCTCTTGGGAAAAGGCAATGGCTCATTCCAACCTCCTCAGGTGGTCGTACCCTTCGAGGGAATACTTGCGACCGCGGACTTTAACGGCGACGGTCGGCTCGATTTCGTTCAAGGGTGGGGCGTTCTCGATCTGATTTTTCTCGGCAACGGGGACGGCACATTCGGTGAAGGCGAGACGGTCCTTGGCGGATTTGACCTGATTGCCGACTTCAACAACGACCATAAGCCAGATATCTCGACTGGCAATAGCATCCTGCTCGGCAATGGGGACGGCACTTTCCTCGCCAACCCCGTGGCGATTGTCGGCGGCTTCAGCCTTACTGCGGGCGTCGCAGGTGACTTCAACCGCGACGGGACTCCGGATATTGCTGCCACCAACGGATTAGGAAATACCATTTACATTCTGCAAGGCGATGGCACGGGCAAGTTCTCACTCCAGCATTCCTACACACTTCCGCTGCCGGGTTATGCGGTTGCAACCGCCGACGTGAACCGTGATGGCAATCTGGATCTCGTGCTGGTTACCGTTGACAACGTTAACAATTGGACTCTTAATGTCATGCTGGGGAATGGCGATGGCAGCTTCAAGTCCCCCATGACGTTTCCTCAGGGTATACAGATCAATTCTTTTCAAATCGCGGTCGCCGATTTTAATGGTGATCGCATCCCCGATTTGGCCTTCGTCTCGAATAGCGAGTTGGCCGTTTATATCGGACACGGCGATGGAACGTTTGCCTCGCCATTAAGTTACTTTGCAGGATCTGCACCGACATCCTTGGTGACAGCCGATTTCAACAACGACGGAAAAATTGACGTCGCCGTCGGGAGTAATACCGACTTCGCAATCCTGTTGGGCAACGGCGACGGAACCTTCCAATCGGCGATTCTCTCTAACGAGCCAATATTTGTGAGTGCTGCAGCCGATCTCAATAACGATGGCAACGTCGATCTGATTGCTGACAACGGGTCCGAAGTTCTGCTGGGCAAAGGAGATGGGACCTTCGACCCCCCTCTACAAACGGGGGGACTCTTTGGAACGGTGAGCGCCGTCGCCGATGTAAATGGCGACGGGAAACTTGATCTTATCACCCAGTCAGATATTCAACCAACCCTGGTGGTGCAGCTCGGGAACGGCGATGGTACATTCGGAAGTCCGATTCAGTTGCCATCACCGGTTGCGGTCACCAGCTTCTTGCTAGCTGCGGACTTCAACCGAGACGGCAAGCCCGATTTGGCAGCAAATCTGGACGCCAGTGTGGCTACCTTCCTGAACATCTCGCAGTCGGGTTTCGACATATCGGCTTCAGTCCTCTCGCCGCCAACGGTCAAGGCGGGTGGTTCAGCCACTTCTACGGTAACAGTGACACCAACTTGGGGATTCAATGGATCGGTCGGACTAGCTTGCTCCGGACTGCCAAGTGGCGCAAACTGCAGCTTCAATCCGGGTTCGGTGGGAGGTGCCTCGGGCACTTCCAAGCTCACATTGGGAACTTCGGCGTCTACCCCAGCGGGCACATATCCGATCAAAGTTACAGGAACTGCGTCAGGCTCGCAGCCGGAGAGCACTACGCTGTCGCTGGTGATACCCGGGTTTTCGATCTCGGGTGCGGTGCTGTCGCCCTCTTCTGTTTCGCCTGGCGGATCGGCCACATCTACCATCACGGTGGCCGGTGCCGGTGGCTTCAGCGCTGCGGTCGCGCTTTCCTGCAGCAGCATAACCCTCAATGGTGCTGTCGCCACAATCGCACCACCCGCCTGCGCGTTCAGTCCAGGTACCGTGGCCGGTGGCTCTGGAACGTCGATGCTAACGGTTAGCACTACTGCCGCCACTGCACTATTGTCTCCCTCCTGGATTCGCCGTTCTCTTTGGTTGCACGTTGTGTGGTTGCCCGTCTTCGGAATGGCATTGTTGGCAGCAGGACTTTCATCTACGAGCAAGAGAAACCTGCTGCTCTGTCTCCCAATGTCCCTGATGCTATTTGGTGTCGTTATTCTGCCAGGCTGCGGAGGTGGTGGCAGCAGAAATGGCGGAGGTGGCGACGCCACTCCACCGGGCACTTACACCATCACAGTACAAGGAGCGACCGGTTCCACCGTAAACAATGCGACCGTTACGTTAGCAGTCCAGTAGCGGGAATATCGCATTGGGTGACACGGGGCAGCCACTTGCGATCGAACTGCGACAGTGTTGTACAGATTCTCCTCGCGAGATAGAGCATATCCCTTGCGATCAGACCGCAGCAGCCAGAATGCCCATGCGTTACGGAACTGGTAAGGGTCATTCCAAAACAAAACCGGCCGCGACAATCACGGCCGGCCAAGGTACCCAAAAGAAGATTTGCTAGATGAGGTTTCTACTCCCGCGCTACAGCTGCAACCTCAGATGTGACCCAACCGTAACCCTGTGGATGTTTTCTCTTCCAGTCCCAAGCGCTCTGCACGATATCCGGTAGACCCGAAAATCGCGGCTTCCAACCAAGCTCGCGTACCAACTTCTCGTGGCTGGCTACCAGAACGGCGGGATCGCCCTCACGTCGAGGACCGACGCGCACCCGCAGCTTTTGTCCGCTAACCTCCTCGACGGCCCGAACCACCTCTCGCACCGAATAGCCTTGGCTTGTTCCGATATTGTAAGCTCCCTGCTTTCCCTCGTCTTGGAGGGCGTTCATAGCAAGAAGGTGCGCCTGTGCGATGTCGAGTATATGGACGTAGTCCCTTATGCAGGAGCCGTCGGGAGTAGGATAAGAATCGCCATAAATCACAAAATCTTGGCTGGGATCCAAGGCACAATCAAAAATTCTCGGCAACAAATGAGTCTCGGGCTGATGGTCTTCGCCGAAGTCTGCGCTGGCGCCCGCCGCGTTGAAATATCGCAGGGCTGCGTACTGCAGACCGTAAGCGCGCCGATACCATTCCAAGATGTGCTCAAACATCAGCTTGGACTCTCCGTAGGCATTGATCGGCCGGGTCGGGTGCTCTTCCGTGATGGGCGTTGTGACCGGTTCGCCATAAGTGGCGGCGGTGGAGGAGAAAATGAACTTCCTAACACCACCGTCGAGCAAGCTGTCCAGGAAATCAAGGCCTTTGCGAACGTTCGTCTGGAAATAGGCTTGCGGATCGGTCATGGATTTCGTGACCAGAGTCTCGCCCGCGAAGTGCATGGCTGCTTCAATCGAGTGTTTGCGCAGAAGACTCTTAATCAGATCCGTGTTCCCGAAGTCGCCTTCCACAAAGACCACGGCACGTGCCACTGCTTCGCGGTGTCCGGTGCTGAGGTTATCGACCACTACAACGTGGTGCCCTGCTGAGAGCAACTGCTCACAGCAAACGCTGCCTACAAAGCCCGCACCGCCAGTTACTAAGACGTTCATCAACTCTCCTTCAATCGTCTAGAAGCTTGGACCCAAGTGAGCTTAAGAAGCGGATCTGCCTTTTAGATTGCGCCATCACCGAAGAGAACTACAGGAAAGGTTCGCAGAAGTATGCTGAGATCCAGTCGAAGAGAGAGACAATCGATGTAGAACATATCCAGACGAACACGCTCGGAATATGGCAAGCGTGAACGTCCGCTGACCTGCCATAGGCCGGTAATACCGGGTCTTACCGTAACAAATTTCTCGGCGTGCTCGCCGTACATCGCCAGTTCGCTGTCGAGAATGTCGCGCGGGCCCACCCAACTCATCTCGCCCCTGATCACATTCAGAACCTGTGGAAGCTCATCCAAGCTGGTGCGCCGCAGCCAGCGTCCAAACTTCGTGATTCGAGGGTCATTCTTGATCTTGTAGGTGCTGGAGTACTCGTTGCGGAGTTCTTCGTCGTGTCTAAGCAACTCCTGCAGCACTTTCTCTGCGTCAGGCACCATGGTGCGAAACTTGTATTTGTAGAATGCGGTGCGATCTTTGCCCAGTCTCTTTAGTTTTACTAGAATCGGCCCTCGAGAATCGAGCTTGATTAACAGACCTGCTACCAACGCAAATGGGATGAGAAGAGGAACGGATAAGATGGTTAGAACAACGTCGATTACCCGCTTAGGGCCATTGCGGTAGCTCCACTGCGACCGTTGAATGATTGTTTGGCCAACGGCCACAGGATGATGGTGCGACACCGCTGGACAACATGAGGAATTTTCGGAGGTATCAATGTGCATGACTGACTCGTAACACGTCCATATTCAATAATTGCTCGTGGGCGTTCGTGAAATATTTTGTTACATCGCCAAGTCCTTGTACCCAATTCAAAAAGTCTTCCAGGATTTCATCGAGACTGTATTTTGGTTCCCACCCCAGACCCTTCAGTTTCTCGATGGACGAAACAGAGTGACGGGCATCGCCGAGCCGGTATATTCCGGAGACTTCTGGTTCGATCTTCTTACCAAGCTTGTTTGCCAGTATGCGAGCGTACTCGAGAACCGTGGTCGCCTTGCCGCTGCCAACATTGAATGCTTGTCCCACGGCCCGATCGTCGTGGGTCGCCAGCCAGTTTGCTTCTACAACGTCCTGCACATGCACGTAATCGCGCTGCAGCAACCCATCCTCGAAAGCGATCGGGCGCTTACCCTCCAATAGGCGCAATGTAAAAATGCGCGCAATGCCCGAGTATTGGTTGAAAAGAGATTGACGTGGGCCCTGTGTAATCGAATACCGAAGAGCCGCGCAAGGGATGCCCAGCAGATTCGCCAGCTTTAATGCGCTGATCTCTTGCGCATATTTAGAAGTTCCGTACGGACTTAAAGGGTTGGGATAGGGTTCCTCCAGAAGCTGCGGCCTAACGGGCATCCCGCATCGGGGACAGGTCACATCCCACAAACCCTTTTCCAAATCCTTTAAATGACGCGGCCCAGCCAACACACTCTCATGTTGCGGGCAAGCGTGCTGCCCTTCGCCGTACACCGCCTGTGACGACGCGACCACTACGCGCCTGATGGGGAGTTTTCGCGCAGCAATAACCTCGAACAACAGCGCGGTACCCACCACGTTGGTTGCCATAAACTGGCTGTAGTCGGGCACGTAGTCCTGATATGCGGCCTGATGGGATACTACATCAACGCCTTCCAGGGCTCGTTCCCAGTCCGATCGATTCGTTACGTCACCGTGAAGGAGTTCTGCCTCTTTTGAGAGATGTTTCGGTACTCCTTCGGGATGTACACGCGGCTGGAGCGAATCCAGAATCCTCACCGACCAGCCTTCTCTTAAAAATCGATCGGCGATATGTGAACCGATGAAGCCTGCCCCGCCGGTGACTAATATCCGCATGTTTTTCGAACCTTCCTTGCCTCTCATGGCAACGATACTTGAACTTCGTGGGAAATCGGACTAAGACACGGGAGACGGCTTTGAGACTTCATTTCCCTGAATATGGTACGAAGAACACTTAGATCGATCTCGAAGCCCCGGCCAAGTTGCCTGCGCGATCTGGTAGTTCTCAATGGTGCCAATGTCGATGAGGTAATCCTCGATCGGAACAGCAAGCATTTGCCCGGCTAGCCGCGGGAGCACGTGGAAGCCAATATCAGCCGGTCGATGATCGGGAATGCTTTCTATTAATTGCGGAGTTCCGATCATCAAACCGGAGAACGCGAGATTACTGCTTGGGTTCATAGGTTTTTCAACGAACTCACGAACCGTGCCGTCCGCCGTGACCGACACAATGCCGCAGCGTTTCGGGTCCGGAACTCGGTAAACACCTATTGTCGCGACCGGCTTCCGAAGTTGATGCAACGCCATCATATTGAGAAGATCGGCGCAGTTCAGGACGTCGGCATAAAAGATCCAGAAGCACTCGTCGCCAGTCACCCAATCGCGGTTCGCTCGCAACGTACCTGCGCTCCCTAACAATTGCGGTTCTTCTGCAATTCGCACTCGCGTCCCGTTTGCATTCTGGCTAAGGTAGCGCTGCACCGATGCGGCGTGCGAGTGCAGATTGATAAGAACCTCTTCAATCCCGAAACGCTTGCAAATGTCCAGCCAGATCTGAAGCAGAGGAACACCACGCACCGGCAGCAGACACTTTGGAGTCGTATCGGTCAAAGGCCGCAGGCGGGTACCATTGCCGGCAGCAAGTAAGAATGCCTTCACAAATTGCCTCCACAAACCACTATCTCTGCATGGCTATGCGATCTGATGCCTGGGCGTGAAAACCCAGAGTGACCCGCCCTGTTCGTCGCCATCAATAAAAGGGTCGTTTACAATGGCCTGTGCACCCTGCATGTCGAAGGCGAAAGCCATCTCGGGCACGCCTTCCGACTTCATCGCTTCGCGTACAGCAGGTTGATAGGGACGTTCACAATATAACAGTAGGAATCCTCCGCCACCCGCACCCGTAATCTTGCCCCCCAGAGCACCTCGCTCCGAGGCAAGGGAATAAAGTTGATCGATGCGCGGTGTAGAAATTCTCGAGGATATCCGTCGCTTCGACTGCCACCCCTCGTGAAGGAGTTTGCCGAACTCGTGTAATTCGCCCCCTTGAAGACATTCTCGCATCCGCAGCGCGAGTGACTTTACCTCGTGCAGCGCGTCCAGCGTGGAGCGTGTATGGGTGCGAGTGGACTTGTCCTGTTCCTGAAGAATGTTCCACGAGTCGTGCGATGACCCGGTAAAGAACAGCATTAGGTTAGATTGAAACTCTCGAAGAACCTGCCCCTCCATGTCTAGAGGTTCGACCACTGTGCCGCCGTCGGGGGAAAAATTGATGAAATTCAGGCCACCGAATGCCGCCGCATATTCATCTTGCTTGCCTACGTATTTGCCCAGGACATTGTGGGCCACGTGAAAGGCCTGCTCAGCTAGTTCGTATTTGGAAAGCGGGCGATGCAGGTAGGTGGTCAGGGTCTTGACGATGTTTACACACACACTAGCTGACGAACCTAGGCCGGTGCCGGGAGGAATCTCCGAGGCGAGGAAGAGGTCAACGGAGATGTCGCAGTCCAGATCTTTCAATACCGCCAGCGGTATTTCGAGCGCACTGCCACGCACACTGGTTTCGGAAATATTGTGCCAGGTCTCAAATACTCGTAGATCGGAGGAGATAACCTGAACGCGTCCATCAGTGCGCTTTCCCAGCGTCGTGTAGAAGTATTTGTTGATAGCCGCGCTTAATACAACCCCTCCAAACTCCTCGTAGTAGGCGGGCAAGTCGGTTCCGCCCCCACCGAAGCTAATCCGCACTGGACTGCGTACTATGAGCACTGGTCAGGCTCTCCTCGAAAGATAATTCGGAATGTATTGTTGATACAGGTCCAGGCTGCGATTTTAGTTGAGGTGGCTGGAATAAGCGAGCCAGCAAAGTCCAGAAGGTCTGCAGAAGCAAGGAAACATCCATGAAAGGGGACCTGCTTAGCATGTACTGTAGATCGAACCTTGTTTTGTCTTCCGAGGAATGTTGGTCACGTAATCCATGAACCTGAGCCAAGCCCGTAATCCCAGGTTTCAGGTTGAGTCGTTGCCGCTGCCAGTCTGAGTAGTGTTTAACTTTCGCCGGCGCTTCCGGACGGGGGCCAACCAGGCTCATTTCCCCCCGCAACACGTTCCAGAGTTGTGGCAATTCTGTTACGCTCACATGTTGCAACAGCACCTCGTAACGGGGCAGGTTGTTGGCATAGCGTTCTGAGTTCAACCGGTACATCCAGAAGGTCTCCCCATTCTTGCCACAACGCAGTTCACGGCAGAACGCACGCCGTTTCATGAACTGCAGAATGCCTGCAGCAACAAAGATCGGCGGAAGGGAAAGGGGGATCAGCACCACGCACAGGACCACATCCATCACGCGCTGCCAAATTGGGTCGCTCGTTGTCGCCGCGTCCTTCAATTGGAGGAGCGGCAATCCATCGAGATCGAGAAGTTGAGTGCGCGAAAGATAGAGCTCGTAAGGTTGAGGTACAAGAGTTACAGCGATTCCATGGCTTCGGCAGCGCGCTGCCAGTTCGAGCACTTCCGGGTGGCCTGCTTTTGGCAATGCCAGAATGACTTCGTCAACCTTGTGAGGACGCAGGACGTCCACCACTCCGAGCGTGTGTGTGCTAATCGCGTCAATACCACCAGATGGACTGTCCATTGCAATTTCAGCGGGCGCCAGGAAACCGACTACCTGACACAGCATCTCCGGATGACGGTCCAGCTTAATTGCGAGTTCGCGAGCCAAGGGGCCGCTGCCCACAATCACAACCCGGCGTACTGCTCCAACGCGATGAAGATACCTGAAACGCCAGCGGATGATGGACCGGACGACTACGAGGCCAACAAGAAGCAGAATTCCGAAATAGCTGAGCACCAGGCGAGAAACGAATTCCCGTCGAAGGTATGCAATAGCCATTACGATGATCATCAGGCAGGAAACGGCCACGAAAAGCTGCGACAGAATGGCCGGCGTGTCCCATCCTCCCCGGAATCCGTCCAGTTTCAACCATGATGACAGCAGAATCCAGAGTGCCAGCGACAGTAGCAACGGTGGCACAAAAGTCAAGCCGGTGACTCCGTCGGGTCCGTTCCACGTCCAACCGTAACGTAGCAGATAGGCAAATGTTAAAGACAGCGCTATCCAAGCGAGGTCCGCAGCCAAAATGCCACGCCGTATGATCTGCGTTTTCAATTCTTGCGATCCTCGTTGTTGATGAAATGCGTCACTTGCTCGCTCGACCTACCAGAGCGCAGGCAGAAAAGCGACTTGCGGCGTTAGGTATGCAAGAGTCAGAGTAACAGAAGCAACGGCGAAAGCGATAGCATCCTAATCGGAACCATTGACACCACTGATTCCGTGATCCTGCTTTGTAATATCGCTTAGATATCGCGAAACGCGCATTGCGACCCAAGCCAACGGCCAAGACCAACACCCACCAACTCAGTCAAATGCCGTAGCTTTGGCCAAGGCACGTGAATGCACTGCCTCGGCAATCCTCTGCCGGATCACCGTGAATACAGCGTGTGCAACGCCAAGATGAAAGTCCTCAATGATCTGCATGTTCTCTGACGGTATCACGACGCAAAGCTTGCAAAGAGCCATCATCTTGGTGCCGGCGGAACCTGTCAGGCCCAGTGTCTTGGCCCCAGCGGACCTAGCGGCAAGGAGGCCAGCTAAAACGTTGGGCGAACTACCGCTGCCGCTGATCGCGAACACCACATCGCCGGGACGAACCAGATTCTGCAGTTGCTCGGAAAATATGATTTCATAGGAGCTGTCATTTGCCCAAGCCGTGAGCAAGGGCACGTTGTCCGTGAGGGCTATGACCCGGAAGCGTGTGCGAGATTCGCCTTGGGGGACTGTTCCCTTCCCTAGATCGCAGGCCAGATGTGACGCCAGCGCAGCACTGCCACCATTCCCGAACAGGAACAGGGTCCGTCCCTCGTCATAACAGCGTAGAAGCTCGTCCACCAATTCATCGATCACGGCAAACGGCAGGCGCTCAATTACGTTCTGGTATAAATCGAAGTATTGCCGCGCACTGCCGATTTCGGAGCCTTTACAGGACCCCGCAATGGAAGCGGAGCTAAGAATCTTCACGGGAAAAACTCCTCAAAAGTTCCGATGATTGAGTGCTGACTAGTGCGGGCTCGCGCTCGTCGATACCAAGTATCAGAGGAATGGCAGACTCCAAGCTGTCCGCTACGAGAACCGCCTGCGAGAACTTTGACAGATCGCGTGAATGAGAACCAAGCAACACGCTACGACAACCAGCATTTTCCCCTGCCTTCACATCCGTAAGCGAATCACCGATCATCCAGCTTGCCCCAAGGTCCAAGTTGTGTTCCCGCGCTGCACGCTTCAGCATCCCAGGTTGGGGTTTTCTACAGCCACAATTCTCAGAGGTATTGTGGGGGCAATAGTAAATTTGGGAAATCACGCCACCTGCAAGGGCAAATACGTGTTGGATGCGCGCATGTATCTTGAGGAGATCCTGCATTCTCACTTTGTGAGTGGCAATGCCTCGCTGGTTCGTAACCACAAACACCTTGAATCCGGCTCGGTTGAGAGAGGCCACTGCTGGTACAGCCCCTGGAAGGAATCTGATCTCGTCCCAAGTCCTTATATAGTCGCCCTCTTGTGCCTTGTGGTTGATGACGCCGTCCCGATCTAGGAATACGGCTTTTTTAGGCGAATATTCCATGTTCGACAAGTCCAATTTAGCTTCCATTCCTTTGATGAACTGCTTCATACAGGCGATAGCAGCATCGGTTATGAAGATGCAGACGTATCAAACTCTGCTCACAAGAGAACAGATTGTACGTTGCTCTTTGACGGTGTCGGGTTGCCAAGTCATATTACTGAGCGTTCCCCCAATGAAGCAACCTCTATGAAGCCGATGTTTTCATCCTACTTGACGTGTGGCTCAAACAGGCCTGGATAGAATTCTTTCCATTCCTTGGTCTGACTCAAATCGGCTCACCTGACGTCGGCTCCTGTAGTCGGTGGCTGAACGGTCGGTAGCATGCGTTCCGCGCGCTGCCAGGCATATTGCTGTGTTCCACGTAACCAGCGAGTCCAAGCCAACAAAACAGCCAGATTCGCGAAGCAAAAATAAAACGGGAAATAAAAGATCCTCAGTCGAGCATGACGACGTTCCAGCAGAAAACCTACAATTGCGCTGCTGTAGAATGCTACTTGAGCTACGCTGAGCAGTCGGTACAATCCGCCCTCGTGCCACAAAAGAAGCGCTCCAGTGAGTGCGACGATCATGGCGAACGGAACGATCCTGCGCATTACGTGATGAGAAAGAAGACGCCACCAAATTGGGCTGCGGCGGGGATTAAGTCCCTGCTTCAAATAATGCATGTCTCGTAAGAAACATACATTGGTCCGAATCTTTCGTTCGAGTTCCTGCCGCAGCGTCGCGGCAGAGGGTATAAAAGCCTTCGCCCCCGGTTCAAATAGTACCTTGGCCCGGTCAAAGACCAGAACCTTCATCCCAACATAGAAATCGTCATTGATGTCCGGCAGATGCGGAAACAAGGACTTTCGCACCGCCATTACTTGACCGTTAGCGCCGAGGCATGTACCGAGACGGCTTTCCGATCGCTTGACCCAGGCCTCGTAACGCCAGTACAGGCCCTCACCTTCGGAAGCGGCACTTTCCGTGGGCACACACACGCGCGGTCCTGTAACGCATCCTACATGGGGATCCTTAAAATGGTTCCCTAACAACTGGAGGGCTTCCGGGCTCAACTGGGCTGTGGCGTCGGTAACTACCACAATTTCCGTAGCCACAGTCGGGATCACCCGGTTCAAGAGTGCCGTCTTACCGCGCCGCTGCCGGTATTGCTGCACCTCAACACCATCCTGAGCATAGCTTTCTGCGATCGCCACGGTTCGATCTGTACAACCATCGCAGGCGATCAAAATGTGCCGGCGCTCGCGCGGATATTCAAGTGCAATTGCATTTTCAATTTTTCGAGCTATCCACCGTTCCTCATTGTGAGCGGGGATAAGCACGGTAACAGAAGGAAGTTCAACGTTGGAAGCCGTCGCGTCCTCCACTTCCTTCTCGTGCCTGGATCTCATGTAGATTCCGACAGGGTATCCGATGTAAGTGTGCAGAACCGCCGCGATTGCGGACCACAGCACGATTTGCAGGAATATCATTAACAAGATCGGCAAACTCCAGGCCGCTCAAACAATCATTTCGCTCATCACACCGAAGCTTGCTTCTCCAGCACTTTCTCGGTCCGCATAATCTCCGGTTCATCTTTGATTGGCTTTTTCCACACGAGTACAGCTCGACGAAAAGGTGGCACGGCATCGCGTTTCTTGAGAAAACGTAAATAGAAAATTCCCGCAAAGAGCCAAAAGAATGCGCGCTCATATAGAGATTGGAACCGCAGCCACGCCCCGCAGTTTTCTGCACCTTCGACAGTCGCTCCGGGCAATAGCCCACAAAGTATCTCGCGCGTCGGATGACCTTGCTGGATGTGTTCTTCCAGCCATTCCGGCTGCGCTCCACCTCTTTTTGCGATCGCCGCGTGCAGTTTCAAATCGAACTCACTCGCTCGGAATTGATCATCATCCGACTGCATCGGGCACGTCACTACCACAGCTTTTCGTACCACTCGTTTTAGCTCCTCCACGAACGGAGACCGCAATTCCTGAGGGAGATGTTCCACCGTGTCAACGGAAACTGCGACATCGAAGTAGTTGTCCGGAAATGGCAGACGAGTCCCGTCGGCACACACTCGCCAAGCGTTACCGGCACGCCCGTCTAGCAAGAGCTTCTCCGAACGATCCACCGAACATATCTGCAAGTCTGCGCGACGCCAAACCCAAGCTAGGCCACCTCTTCCACTCGAGACCTCGATCATCCGCTCTGATCCGCCTGGGCACACATTTTCGAGTCCCTTGAGTACGAGCGCGTAGCGTAACCAGTAGTCACACGTAGGAAACAGCATCGCCTCCAGCCAGCCGTAACCCGAGCTTGGCTGTTTACCCAGCATATGCAGAATTCGCATCCCAAAGGTAACCCACACCTCACGACAGCCCGCAGAAACGGTGCGCAGGATCCCGTGCCTGCGAATTGTCTGCCGCAGGCCACCGCGACTGTTCACGACAGCACTGTATTTGCGAGTCAACTCATTCATTTGGAATCCTGTACGCAAATTCACATTGACCAGTCAGATTGTCATCGCCGAACCACTTCCTTAACGGGACGCCATTGTCATGAAGCCTGAGCACAGTCCCCCATCCGCTATCGAGCTTGAACACGACTCCACAACGACGGCCGTAGCACAACGTTGCCACCTAATCCGGCGACCCCGTAAGGTTGCCTGCCGTGTCCCGAGTCAAGTCGCCCGGGCCCACCCTTTCCGCCCCGGCCGCGAAGCTCCAGAGCAGTCTCTTTGGCCGGTCGTAAGCAACTTAGACACCGTCGCCATCCAGCGCTACCCAAAACTGTGCGAAACCCGGCTCCTGCTCGCACGATGAGTGGCCGAACAAGATCATACGCGGGATAGTCAACAGAAAGTGTTCTCTAGTCAAACGAGTGGGTTCTCCCAGCGAAAAGCTCTTGCTCCACAATCTCACAAAGGATATGACCGGTTAGAATGTGCGCCTCTTGAATGCGGGGAGTGCAATCGGAGGGAATACGAATGCAGTAATCAACAGCTGAGAGCAATTCTCCGCCGGTTTTCCCGGTCAGAGCCGCTGTCGTCATCCGCTTGGAACGTGCAACTTCCAACGCCCGTAAAACGTTCGCTGAATTGCCGCTCGTGCTGATCCCAACCGCCAAATCGCTTGGACAGCCAAGTGCCTCGATTTGTCGCGCAAAAACCATTTCGTAGGAATAGTCATTGCTGATCGCGGTGAGAGAAGACGTATTGGCGGTCAACGTCATAGCCGCCAGGGCACGACGTTCCATCATGTACCGACCAGTTAACTCGGCTGCCAAGTGCTGTGCATCTGCCGCGCTGCCGCCATTGCCAAAAAAGATCACCTTGTGCCCGGAAGATAGAGCATGGGACATGGCGTGTCCGAGTGCATTCACCTGACGGTGGTATTCCTCGTCTCCCAGAAGTTCCTGCTTGACGGCGATGCTCTCCTGCAAGCTTTGGGCAACCAGTTTGTCAGCCGCCAGTTCCGGACTCATGAATCCTCCATGTTTGAAGCCCGTGTGCTTCAAACGCGAAATCGACTGGAGATGCTCCAAGCTTGCGCATGGCGTCGCCAACCTTGTGCTTGCATTCGAAACCACAATAGAAAAGCATGTAGCCGCCCCCGCCCGCTCCGGTAATCTTGCCTCCTAACGCACCATGTTTCCGCGCAACTTCATATAGCTCATCAATCAGAGGATTGCTAATTTTGGATGACATGCGTCTCTTAGCTTGCCAAGCGTTGTGCAGCAAGTCACCAAAATCATCGAGTTTGCGGCGTAGCAGAGCGTTCTTCATGTCAACAGCAAGCTGCTTCTGTTGCGAGAGCGCATTTAACGCTTCAGGATTCCCCTCCTCAAAACGCCGGATTTGATCCTCAATAATTCGATCCGAACGTCTTGTGGTTCCCGTGAAACACAGCAGCAGATTGTGTTCGAGTTCATTCAAGATGTCCGGGCTGATGCGAAGGGGATTGACGATTACCCGGTCTTTAGAAAACTCGATAAAATTGAACCCCCCGAAAGTGGAAGCATACTGATCCTGAAGTCCACCCAAGATTCCTAAATCCTCGCGTTCAATTGCGTAAGCAACCTGTGCTGTTTCATAGTCTGTAAATGGCAAGTTCTTCAATTCCTTAACCAGTCCTACCAGGGCCACCATCAGCGCGGACGACGAACCCAGGCCCGAACCCGGAGGAGCATCACTCTTAAGGAAAATGTCGAAGCCATGAGAATTCTTAGCCTCTAACCGGCTCAAAGCCGCTTTCACCAGATCCAGCTGACCATCAAGTCGCATTTCATCCTGCGCCTTGAACTCAAGGCACAGACCCAGATCGACAGACTCGATTTTTATATTGCCGTCGTCTCGCGGACGTAGGCTTCCCCAAGCAAAGCTGTCGATGGTTGCGTTGAGCACACAACCACCCTTGCGCTCGGGGTACGGCGGAACATCGGTGCCGCCGCCCGCAAAGCTGATGCGGAGAGGTGCTTTAGCGCGAAAGACCAGCTTAGAAGCAGGCCGGTAATTCGCGCTGTGCTCTTTGGAGGTCTTGGGGTAAGCCGATGTCAATGAAGTAACCATCACTCACAAACCCTTTCACGCCCTTGGCCAACAGCTGAGGAAAAATCTCACGTTCGAGCGATACCGCCCTCAAGTCTGGCACAAGGTCAAGGACCGATTTGTTGAACGCGTAGATTCCCCCGTTCACTAAACATTCACCAGCGGATTGACCCAGTGGGGACGCTTCTTTTTCCAGAAACGTCTCAATCTGCCCGGTAGATGTCAATATTACTGCGCCATATCGCGAAGAGTCCTGAACTTTCGCTAATGCGACTGTTGCCCACGCATCAGATTGAAGATGAGTCTGGAGCAATTCCGTTAAATCCACGGCCAGAAATGAGTCTCCATTCAGGACGAGAAAGGTCTCGTTGTCGATCAACTCCGCCGCCAATCTCACGGCGCCGGCTGTGCCGCGGGGCTCTAGCTCGATGGAGTAGTTGATACGCAGACCCCACTTCGTCCCGTTCCCGGCCCACTCTTCAATCTGCTGCCGCCCATAGCCTACGCAAAGTAAAAGCTTTTGAAAGCCAGCACGACTAACTTGCAAAAGCAGATATTCGAGAAATGGACGACCGCCAACTGGGACCATGCTCTTCGGACCAGAATCAAACACCGACCGCAATCGCGTGCCCAGCCCGCCAGCTAAAATTAGCACGGGGATGTCGGAGACATCCTTGCTCGATCTTGAAAACGGATTCATTGAAGACTTCCGTATCGTTCTGTTACCAAGGTTGGCTGGTAGAAATGACAACTAGGCGGGACTGTGACCAACTGCAGCAGTCGCTTGCCTTTCGGAAAGGACAGCAGCATAGCAATCTTCGAACTGCCCAGCCAACCGATCCCAAGCGTACGTCTGCCTGACGAGACGATGTCCGCCTTCTGCGATTCGGTGGCGGATTCCATTGCTCTGCAGGAGCAAAACCGCAGCTTCCGCAAATGACTCCGCGCCGTCGGCGAGGAAAACGTCTTCGCCGTGTCGTACTTTAATTCCCTCACAACCCAGCGAAGTGGATAGTACCGGCTTCCGCATGGCCATAGCCTCGAGCACCTTCAATGCGATGCCGCCTCCGCTTTCCACGTAGTTGATTGCCAACGCAGCCTTATGCACATACGGACGGACGTCATGAACTTCACCGGTCATGGTAACGCCGGGGATGCTGTTCGCCAGTTGACAGAGTTCGCTCGGTGCCCCTTTACCCACGACACTCATCGTGACATTTGGCACGCGCGCTTTGATCCGTGGATATACTTCAGTCAACAAAACCCGCAGGTTGTGCTGCTTGGGCTGCCAACCGAACCCCCCGGTCATCACGATGGAGAACGATTCTTCTTGCGTGTGTGGGTCGGGTAGGAAGTATTCCGTATCGACACCGGAGGGTATAGCCTCGATTCTAGCTGTGGGCGCAATTTCGCGAAGATGATTGGCGTCTGCCTCACTCACCATAATGCAACGCTCGAATTCGGGTGCAACTCGAGCCTCGTAAGCTTTAACCCGGGGCGCAACCCGGGAAACATATATCCGCTCCCAAATGCTGTTGGCGTACTCAGCTTGGCGCTCCCAGAGCTTGTAGTCGACGTTGTGCTCGCGCAAAATAATGGGAATACCATCAACCCACGACCGATATTCCGCAGTGTGCAGACACTGGAACTCCGCAAGATTAACCTTCCACTGTCGAGCGGTGTTCTGAACCAGCCTGGCAAATTTTTGGTCCAAATATTTTGCGTAGCTCCCTGGGGGATCCGCAAACATCCCCCGCAGCAAGCCAACGTAGGGAGATTGAGGAACTGTATGCACCTTCACGTCCAGACAATACCGCTTCATCTCATGCACAAATTCGTCGGGCTCTGAATCGCGGAAGGATACCAGAACGATTTCCATTCGCCGCGACAGGTACTTCAGCGGATTAAAAAATCCAATTCGACCGCCGTCGGCGGGAGGATAAGGAAAAAGATGTGTTACGAACAAGACTCTCAAGGAATGCCCTCTAACAAAAACCCGACTCCCACTAGCTCTGTAATGCGAGCAACTTTCGGAAGCCCCATTTCTACCACGTGTTCACGCTCTTGCCAGCACAAACAGCTCCGCTCCAAGCATGTTGCGTCCATTAAGGCCGAGCAACCAATCAATTGGCCAGAAGAGCAAGTCGGTGCATTTAGGGAGATTACCCGCCCGACTTCCGTTTCCTTTGATCTTTTCATCGCCCAGTTCCGCGCGTTTGTGCCCCACAACAGCCTTCGCTAGAGCCATAAGCAAATCGGTTCCAAACGTTCTATTGTCTCCGCGTCGTGTGCTCTGGCTAAGCACAGTAAAGCCGTGCCGTGTCAACAACATCTTCATACCAGTCGCAGAGAACAGGCGGATATGAGCCGGCGCGCCGATCCATTGCCAATACTGCGGAATCGTTATTGCCGATAACGCGCGTGCATTCGCAGTCCGCAAAGCTAGCAGTCCCCCTGGCTTGAGATGTGGTTTTATCGTGTCGATGAAAGAGTGCACATCCACGATGTGTTCGATTACATACCAAGCAACAATGCAATCGAACGTTCCCAGCGAAGAATCATTTTGTTCTAAAGTCCCCATGAGAACTTTGAGGCCAAGCGCACGGGCATTGGCGGAGGCCTCTTCAGAAAGCTCGACTCCAGTCACATCCCATCCCGCTGCTCGAGCCTGTAGCAAGAAGGCTCCGTGAGAGCAGCCGATTTCCAGAAGAGTGCCGCGAGCGGGTGTGTACGTCAAGATTGCCCGTAGCAGTTCGCGTGAGATGCTCTCATAGTGCTGGTAGTACGCTTCGCTAAAGGGTACAGCATATTCAGAATTGTAATACCGTTGTAGTTCCAACTCTGTCGGGACGGGACACAATTCCATGCTCCGGCAATCACTACATGCAAAATACGTCCACTTGCCATGGTGAGCCACCGGTATATTTGCAGGTCCCCCGCAGGATTCACAGCGAACATGTAGAAACTTCATCTCTTCTACTAGCAAAGCTAAAATCCTTGCGACTTCAACCGTTCTTACGGAAGAAAGCAGATCCCCAAGTATCTGGGATCTCGATGATATGTTCAGGCTTGTCAACCATGAACTCGCCAGTCGCGCGACTTACGCCGTGATCGGACTCCGGGCTATTGAAGTCGTGCAGAAAGATGTAACCACCCGCAACGGTGCGTGGGTAAAAAAACTGCAGACCGGACAGCGTACTAGCGTGACAGTCAGCGTCGAGCATCACCAGCGCAAAGCGCTTTTGCTCCAACCCCGTGGTAGTTGACGGAAAACAGCCAACGTGGAAAACAACATTAGTCAGGTTACCAATCCGGTTCTTGACAAGCTCGAGATTGGTATCCCTGAAGCGTTCCGGTTTGTCATTGGTAAACCCGTCCGGAAAACCAGAAAAGGTGTCAAATAGATGCAACACTCGCTCCGGGGCACACAAGTGCAAAAAGCGACTGGTATCTCCCTGCCAGACGCCCAGTTCAGCGAAATCCCCTTCTATACTCTCGCGCTTCAACCGCTCGACTGCCAGTCCCAAGGTCGCGTGGCGAACTGGGTCTGGCGAGTAAGTTATCTCCTCCTCGACATAGGTAGGAAACGTGGGGAATCGCATTTCAGACCGAAAGCGGCCCACATACCAGCGATGAACGCGGCGCAATGGCCTGATAGAAGGAAAGGCTTCGAGCAGATTCACTTTTCGATTTAACCTACGCATTGACTAGGAAGTCCGCGAACGCAGGGCAACCAGGGTTGTTGATTGGCCAACCGCTGCACCCATCGCAATCATCATTCCAACCATAATGCCAAGCAAACCAGTTGCCAAGCGGTCATTGAACTGCGACGCGGTAATTGACTGCACGACGAGCGCCACCATCAGAGCCACCATCGACCCGAAGAAGTATTTCTCGAAGCCTTCGGGCCTGCGGAAGTATTCCCCCGCAGCGCAACGAGTGATCGAAGCCAGAAACCCGACAAAGACAACAAACCCTGTGATCCCTAACTTAGCAAGTAAATACACATAAAAATTGTGCATGAAAAGCATCTGCGGCTGGAATTCAACGCCGCCGATGTGATAAACCGACTCCGTCCTATACCCTAGTCCTTCGCCCAGAATAGGATTTTGACTAAACGCATTCCAACCATCCAACGCCTCCATAATACGATCTTGGACAGTATCGTCCTCCAACATTTCAGACGTCACCGCCTCTGTATATCGTCCCATAAGCGCTCCCATGTCAATCGCTCTACTCGCAGTGAGTACGAACGTTACCAACAGAGCCAATAATACAGGCACGGAGACCATCGACAGTCCCCTTCGCAAGGACACTTTGCCTTCATGACGAAGCAACAAGAAGTAAGCCAAGCACCCAGCAGCGATGCTGGCCAAAACCCCACGCGTTCCCGTCAAAAATGCAGCAACCACAAAACCAGAGGTTAGCAACAAGAACTTCCGCTTGGAAGACGTATCTTTCGCATCGAGCAAGAAAGCAGCAGCCAAAAAAGTCCCAAACAAATTGATCCCGGGACCAAGCGTCATGTTGTCCAGAACTGCCTTCTCCGAATCGAACGTGGAACGGTAATACATCCATTGTAAGGTTATTGGGACGGTTAAGGTAGCGATACTCATCAGCAGGAACAGCGCGTATTTTCGTATTTCCACGGTCGTACCGAAGGCGTAGATACCGAGGAGAATCCAAGAATAATTCAGCATGGAGGAGAGATCGCGGAACCAATCAACAGTCGAAATCCCGTGCATAGCGCCAACAACCCGAGAAATCAACATTAATCCCAGAATAGCCAACAACCACTTGGAGATCGGGTGCCTAATCCAGGCGGGCTTCGTATGCCAGAAGGCTGGCACCCAAGCGAGCATGAGGATACCGAAGAACGCACCGTAGACAAACTTCTCGGCATCCAACTCGAGCGAACCGCCGAGAAACAGCACTTGCAATCCGATCAGAACAACCATGCCGTAGCGCGGCTTACGCCAAGAAATGGGTAGCAACAAAAGCGCTACGATTGCAGCAATAGTTCTCACAGAAGACTCAGGGTTTGCGGCGAAACCGCTTCAGAAATCCGGCCCTTCCAACTCGCGATAAACTGAATAGGACGGAGATCAGTCCTTAGTAAGGACCGAGATCGTGCGGCGACGAAAGTAAGAGACCACTCGCGAGGAAGCCAGCCTACGTGCGGCGACCGCGTACACTTCTAACGCGAAAATCTTGCGTGGATCGGCGGAATCGAGGCTTTCCCATTCCCGCCTGCCGAGAATCCAGAAGATCGCCCCTACTATGCAAAGAAGCGTGCCAGAAATGAGTATAAGAGTGCGTGGCGGCCAAGATTTCCTCTCTGGTGGAATTGCGCCATCCAATGTCCTGACCGTCGGTATCTCTTTTGCTTCCTCCACTCGCGCCATCTCATACTGACCTGTTAGAAGTTCATAGACTTTTTCTGCAATCTTGGCTCGAAGATAGAGGTCGCCATACCGCACCCCCAAAATTGGCAATTGCCGCAGAGACGGATATAAGATGTTTTCTCCCTGCTGCGGCGGTTGCTGATTCGAGTCCACCGAACCGGTCGTGATGCCTTTGGTGCCTCCGATTTGGTTTAATTTTCCCTCCAGTTCGGCGATTCGGGCGTGAAGCGATCTCACCCGAATGTTGCTTGGGGAGTAGATCTGTTCCAACCCTTTCACCTCGGACTGAGCCACGATCAACTCGCCCTGCAAAGTCGCCGCGGCGTCCACGATCGCCTTGCCTTCATCCTTCAGATCGAGAGTAGCATTCTTGCTGGAGAATTCTCCCAGATCGCGAGACGCAGAATCGAGCTCTCCTTTAGCCACCCGAAGACGATCCTCTAGGAAAACACGCTCCCGGTGAGCCCGTGATGTCGTTAACTGAGACATCAAGACGTTGAGTTGCGATACGTACTCCTGTGCTATGGCGGCTGCGCGTCGGGGATCTCTGTCAACTACTGTAATTGCAATGATCCCGCTCTTCTTCTCTTCTTCAATTGTCGTTCTTTCGTACAACTTTTTTCTCGCGGAATCATAATAGCGAACCCAATAGACGCCTCGGAGATCAAACTTATCGATGATGCGATCCTCAACCGTGCGACTGCGGAGGACGCCAATAAACAGTGCTCCCGTTGTCTTCGCACCCAGCATATCGCCCGCGACCTTCCCTATCATCGGGTTCTCAGACAACGAAGTGACTTTCGATGCCATCATCGACAATGCAGACAGACCTTCGCTATCGGGAGGCATTAATTGGGTTGTGGCGAGGTACTCCTTGGGCAGAGCAAAGGCCAGAATCAAGGATATCACCGCGCCTATCATGCCGCACCGGGCGAGAAATTGCCGGTTTTCCCAAACTAGCCAAACGTTTGCCCATGAACTGGGAGGCTTCCCGCCCTCAGTCTCCGGAAACTCCGAAGTGACAAACTCCGTGGCTCTCTCCATCTCCGGCCGAAGCTGGGTGTTTGTTTCTCTCACAGTAGACAACGTGTCATGTCGCCGAAGTCTTTAGCTCGGCCTCAGCTCACTTACCTTTCGCCGCCACGACCGTGCGGCTGATTGGGCGATCACAATCATCACTTCTTCCCCACACACACATGCGAATGCCTTCCCAGAACCCCGCCTCACTGACGCGGAAGTCACCTACGGATAACCAGCCGGTGAGAAGCTTGGCGGAGATTTTCAACTGGTACAAAGGCAGATAATACAAGCAGTGCAACCATCCCAAGTTTTTGACCAGGTAGTAGACATGATTTCGAGTCTGGTACCAGACCGCAAGAGAAGATTCAGTGCCACCGGTCAGACTCGAGACCTTATGTAGGAGTTGCACAGTCGGCATGTAATACAGTTTTTGTCCATTTTTACGTGCACGGAAACAGAAGTCCGTGTCATCAAAATAGACAAAGTAACGAGCATCCATAAGCCCGACATGCCGGAAGACCTCACGATGAACCAACATACAACACGTCGGTGCGTAACTAATTTGGCAGGGCATATCGAACTGGCCCGTGTCCCTACAACCCATTCCCCAGTGGGGTGAGGAGTAACCCCGGAGACGACTGAAACCACCGCCAGCATACCAAATGATATTCGGTTGATCGTAATACAAGATTTTTGGAACGATCATGTCACACTGATATCGGCGGCAGCCCTGACAAAGGTTCGATATTAGATCGGCCTCAAACTCTGTGTCATTATTGATAAGAAGCACGTACTCGCAGTTGGCCAACAAAGCGGCGCGTATGCCCTGATTGTTTCCTTCAGCGACACCAACGTTGTTCTGGTTGGCGATGACCACGATTCGAGGGTCTTGATAACGCTTAACCTGCCGGAGGGTGGCGTCGCTCGAACAGTTGTCAATCACAAACAGAACAAAATCTTCATAATCTTGCTTGAGGATGCAATCCATGAAAGCATCGATGACTCTTCCGCTGTTGTAGGTAACCGTCGCCACTCCCACCTTGCCTGGCTTAGACATGCAAAATCCCGTGCTCACGCGTCTCCGCGAGAGACGACTCGTACCCTGAGGCGTTCACCTCCTGGGACTGCGCCCAGGTGAGAAACTCTTGGAGTCCTTCCCGGAAGATCCATTGTGGCTCGAATCCGATCGAGGACCTGGCTTTGCCAATGTCGGCGCAATTGTGCCTGATATCGCCCTCACGGAAGCTCCCATTCACTTTGACAGCGGAGGTACTTCGTACCAAGCGTACTATCTGCTCCGCCATTTCCAATACGCTCGTTCTGCGGCCGGATCCGACGTTAAGCACCTCGACTGCCGAGTTGTCTGTCGAAATGCATCGCCAAGTCGCTTCAACTACATCCTCGATGAAAACGAAATCGCGGCTCTCACAACCATCCTCGAATACGTAGATGGGTTGGTTGGTACGCGCCTGGTTGGCGAAGATAGCCAAGATTCCGGTGTACGGATTCTGCAGCGACTGTCCAGGTCCGTAGACGTTTTGGTACCGAAGAGCGAAGGCCGACAGTCCCAATACCTTGGCAAACATGAGTACCAACTGCTCTTGCACTTGCTTGGTCAGACCGTAGAAAGATATGGGATGGAACGGGCTATCCTCCGGGGTCGGCACGGTCTTGCAAGAGTGTCCACAACGAGGACACCGAGGTTCGTACTGGCCAGAGCGCATGTCCTCCGCTTTCCGACCGAACGGAAACACCGCCCCATCGCCATCACAAAAGTACTTTCCCTCCCCGTAGACGGCACGAGAGGAGGCCACTAGAATTCGACTCACAGTTCGGGCTGGATCCTTCACCAATGCATCTATCAAGCTCGCAGTTCCACCGATATTCACTTCTTCGTAACGGCTGACCTCGTACATCGATTGTCCTGTGCCCGTCTCTGCCGCGAGATGCACCACTACGTCCTGCCCTCGCAAAGCACGGCGGAGGACATCTTTATCCCGAACGTCCGCCCGATACAAAATGACATTTGGCGCAACGTCAGGTGCCAGATCGCGGATTTCGCCGTGAACTTGAGGATTAAAGTTATCCAAGATCGCAACTTCACACCGTTCGCGCAAGAGACGCCGAGTGAGATGGGCACCTATGAACCCAGCGCCGCCGGTTATGAGGACTCTCATATTTAATCTAGCGCTTGCTTTGTCATTATCTTCATCTTTATCTCTTCGGTCGTCTCCGCAACAGCGGGTCGCGCAGAAAAATTGTAGCTAAAAGACAGGGAGGCGTTTGAGCATACCGAATGTCATTGTGTTAATGGGAAGCAGCTCTTGCCAAAAACTCCGGCTCGATCTTCTGCACCACGAAGCCCGAAGCATCCTCCCGTTATTCGTAGTGACATTCACCATGCCGATTCTTGCTGATTCTCCACTTTATGTTCTCTTAAAGCTTTGGTCCTACCCAGCCGTGCCAAGCTCGCGAAAGCCCGATCGCATCTTGGACCCAACTACTTCAATTACATCTCCTTGCCGCAAAGAATCAACCATCTTGGCGATCCAGTGGAACAGAATCTTCATGGGAAGCGCGCTAATGAGAATCCCTTCTGCAGATTTTCTGCCAGTGTTCCGGTTGAGCCAGATCTGAAGGCTGCCCAGAATGCCAGAGAAGTCGGAGTTGTAAGTTACTGTCTCCGTTTGGAGCCCATTTCGAGTCATCAGAGCTGTCAGATTGGTTGGCGAATAGTTGAAAGGATGGACAGGAACACCCAAATACCACCAGTATTGTCCGAAAATCCTGGCATTCAAGCTAGCATGGTTCGGAACGGCAATCAAAACGCGGCCTCCTGGTTTAAGTATGCGACATATTTCTCGGAGGGTTTCGTTCGGACGGCTCATGTGTTCAAAAGAATGATTCAATCGTACGTAGTCAAAAAAATCCGTTGGAAAATTGGCGTCCGGGAGCGTTCCCTGAAAAATGTGCAGCCCGGCCTGTTCCACTCCGACCCGGGCAGCTGTTTCACTGATCTCCACACCATATGTTTCCCACCCCTGGTCCCGCATTCGAGCCAGGGACCAGCCGCTTCCACAGCCCACATCGAGAACTCTCCCAGGATGAACAAATGAGGGATCCTTCGTGCCAACTTGATACCGAAGGAGCTTCTTCAGAAACTGTTTGGTTCTGCTGGGTTCTTGAAAGCGATCCTGGTAAGCGTAATAATCCTGGGGGTAAAGTGGGGCCAGTTCGGAATCTTCGTACATCGGGTTCAAAAACACCAGCTCACACTTTTCGCATTGAACAACCCTGAATTCACCCCGAATTCCGTAATGGTAGTCGCGCGAAACACATAACTCGCGCTGCGTTACCGACTCGCACCCGGGACAGCACTGCAGCACATGGCTCATCGCTTAAGACCTTCCTGATTGTGGCGCTCGAGCGCTGTGTCTACGAGAACATCGCTCCTTTGGAACAGCCAGCAGTTCTTCATCTGCGCACTGGGACGTCACATAACCACGCGATTCAAAAAGGTCTTGAACGGCACCTGGGACTCCACCTGCAGCATCTATCAGCGCATCAGACCATGACTCGCATAATATAACGGGGCGATGAACCAGCATCGTTTGCTCGCAACCGGAAAGCACTTCGTACTCAGCTCCTTCAGTATCGATCTTGATGAACCCTGGCTTTAGTGCAAACTTCTCAGTAAGGTGATCAATAGTTTCGGCTGGAACTAAAAGTTGCTGCTGATCCTTCCCTTTGGTTGCCGGGTGCACCATATTGGCGAGACTCGAGTACTCCTCCATCCCACAAATCATCTTTATTGTTGCTTCCCCGCTCTGTCCCGCCGCGACACCCTCGAAAATGACAACTCCCGCTTCTATGTTGTTTCTCTTGATATTCCGCTTAAGATAATCAAGTGCTCCCGGAGTAGGCTCAATCGCGAGCACTCGGTTGGAAGGAGAAACTAGATGAGACAGCAGGCTTGTAAATAGACCTATGTTAGCGCCAATGTCGATAGCATCGCGATTCGGATCGATATTATCTCTGACGATCTTGACCACATCGGGTTCGTAATCGCGACCTACGAGAATTCGCCAAAGAATGTGTGAGTGAGCGCCAATTTCAAACGAGCCGTGAAAACCCGGCATGTTCACGATCAAACTTCCTCCTTCTACAATCTGGAAGAGTTCGCTCAAGGCGCTTGAGAGGCGCTCATGTTTTGGCGGGTTTATCATCCTCATCACCCGAACGGCTGGGGCGAGAGGAATTCGCAGACTTTGATGTGCCTTAATAAAGCTCTTTAAGTTTCCCATGTAGATGTTGAGTACACAATGAATGATGCGAAATCGCGTCGGATCTGAGAAAGGTACCTCACCGCTGGTCGCCTGGCAAAATGGCGGACAGCACCTTCAGCCGGACAGAAGAACCAGCCGAATTCAGCTCGCGTCGTTGTAGCTCGGTCATTCTGCGCAGAACTATGTCTTGAAGATCACACCCTGTCCTGTAGGCAAGGCCATAACTTCAGTGTTCATTCGCTGAGAAAAGTCATCAAACGCCAGCTTTTGATCTCTGTAATGCTCGGAATAGCAATAGTCATCGAGGACTATGATTCCACCGGATACTATCTTGTCCCAAAAATACTGTGCCGCTGCGACTTCAGGGGGGGCGCAGTTCATATCAATCGAGAGAAAAGCGATTTGGTGAGATTCCACCTTCTCCAGAGTTGACGGAACCGCCCCTCGAATGATCCGTACATTCGGAATCTGGCAGAAAGTCTTGCAGACGTCTGCGTAGCATTCTCGATATCTGAAATCGACGTCCGCTGAGGAGCGTTTCATCTCGTCCGGTATTCCACAATACGTGTCCAGCAGATAAAACTTCTTGTCGGATTGCGAGAAGTTCGTGTACTTCATCACTGCACTCGCCATGCCGCCGCGGTTGACACCACATTCGACAAAGTCTCCGGGAAGTCGCATCGCATGCTGCCCTGCCCAACAAGATACATACACTCGCCAGCGCAGGTCCATGTCGTCCCAGGAGCCGGTCGCCTTCCCCGCTTCGTAAGCACGTGCAAACTTGTCATCCAACAGAAAGTCGCTGATTCTAGAAGCAATCAGTCCGTCTTCTACATATGTTGCGCGCCTCGCGGTGCCGGCGATTGATCTCCATCTCTTGGGAACGATGGTTCTGAGAAAGGTGGATACCATTATTTGCCGTCTGTATCCTAAGCGACCGGCAGATGAGCTAGAGCACGCAGCCTCTGTCGCTCTCTGCCCATCAAACCCCAGCGCCATACACCGTAGGCGGTCGCTGTCCCTGCCAATATAACTGTAAGTAAGCCACCAGTTCTCCGCGTCTCCCCGATGGTGTTGAGGAATAGAATGGCAGACACCAAAGGCAGTGCACAAAGAATAGGACGGAGAAGGGATTCCAGAAGATACTGGCGCATGCTAAATCGAATCTCAGTCGTCCGCGGCATATTGTAGAAGACGATACCTCCTAACCCTACCAACGCTCCGCAAAATGTACCTAAGGCAACCCCTGCTGCGCCCCAGTAGTAGCCCGCAAATACGCTGACGCCCAGATTGGTAAAGCCCTCGAGAAGCGGCGTGAAAACTACCAACCGCTGCTGTCCGGTTCCCACTAATGCCACGATATACGGAACAGTGGACAGCCGCACGACGTTTGCGATCACAAGAACTTTTAAGAGAAGGCTGGCTTGAGCAGCATAATCAGGCCCAACCCATACTTTCAGAATCGGCTTCGCTGCGAGCAGCAACGGCAATCCCGTCAGCAGCAAAAGGAACATTCCATAACGCGTGCCATCTATCACCATGCGACCTAACTCCAGAGAAGCGCCGCGAGCCTGCAAGACCGCGGCCGATGGCATCGTTGCATGGAAGATGGCATTCTGGAGGCCTGCGATGAAAATCACCAGGTTCGCTGCCACCGCATAAAAGGCTACTTTTTGGAAATCAAAAACTCCCACCAAAGTCAGATCAAGCCCCGATACGAGAAGCATGGAAAATGACCAAACACTGAGACTAAAGCAGTACCCGGCCAACTCACGTCCGACGTGCCTCGAAACCAGCCGGAGGGACAGCGGAATATCGGGAACAATTCGCCGATACATGAACCACTGTAATCCACAAGACCCAAGGTTTACAGCCGCCACAGAAACTGCCATTGCTGTGATGTTGCCCGCACGTTGCGCGATGGCAACCAGGAGCAGCCCGCTGACAATTCTGGAACCGGCGACAATTGCGGCGGGAATCTCATAGCGTTGCAGGCCCACAAATATCCCACTAAAAACCGAAGCGGGAAGACCAACTGCCAATGAGCCTCCAACCAATGCGAGCGCGATTCTGACATCAAGATACAACCCAGCGGGCATACCCCGGAAAACTCTCGGCAAAAAAATAACTACCAAGGCAATCAAAATCAAAGCCAGTAGGCCGGCAACAGACAGCAATGCGAGTGCCGTGTTGACAATCTTGTTGCGATGTTCGAATTCTCCACGTTCGTTCTCACGAGCCACAAATCGTCCGACCGCCGTCTGGATTCCAAACTCGAAATAACTGACGTACGCTGCCAACTGCAAGACTAAGGACCACGCCCCATATTTTTCGGGAGGCAACAGACGTGTCAGAAATGGCGGCACAGCCAGTGCTACAAGCGCCGCCGCCGAGCCACGAGCGACATTGGCTGCCGCATTCTTCGCTACAGTCAAGCGGATGGAAGTGGTCATGTGAACATCCTTACTTATGTAACCCCCAACGCGGATAGAAAGTGAGTTGAAGGGCTGCGGTCACGTCCGATTGCCGGTTGGAGCTTAAAACCGGGAACCGCCACTGTTCGTACTGGACCAGGCCAGAGATTGATACATCGTGCGGCATCATAATTTCACTTTGCGCTGAGAAATCAACCAGCCGGCCACCTCCAATGAAATCAGGCGAAACTGTCTGCAGGCGATAGCCCAGTTGCAACTTATCCCGAGGAGAGAGCCAGTAGGTCAGCCAACCTTGTCCGCCTCGGCCAGCCCGTCCGATCCAACTGGCCAGGAGGTTCCCATCGTTGGTGTGACCAGAAAGAAAGCGACGATTATCTGAATAGACAAACCCAGGCGGGAACTCTTTGGTTCGGGATTCATTTATTCCTTCTGCCCGCAGCTCTAACCTCGGAATCTTCGGAAATTGAGGCATGTAAATGCCCGGGTTCACATTGGCCCGGGTCGACCCGATCGGCGAAACCTCGTCCACTACCAGAGAGTCTAAGTAGAAAGTCAACCAGTTTCTGAGGCCCGGCACTCGATAGGTGAGATCTGCGGACGAGATTCGCTTGCCAGGATTGTTGACGGCGGTCGGTGAGTGGGCGTAGTAAGTGCGAAAGTAGTTGCCGAAGGTGACGGGCAAGCCAGGGCCGCCAAACATGGCCGTCACGCCCATTCCGAATTCAAGATTTTGAGTGGGTTGAAAGCTGATCTTTTCGCCATGGATGAACGGCTGGGGCGAAATGTTGGGGCCAACGACGTCGGGATGTCCAGGATACGATTGGCATGTAGGCGCGATACAGAATTCCCACTCATGGCCAGACAGTTGCCCAATAAAGAATTCCGCACGGAAGGGCCCGAGGATTTTTGATAATCCAGGAATCTGGTGAGGCGCAACGTCGTCAATCTTGAAAGCAGGGAAGGGCGCGGCGTTGTCGCTCATCAGCAAAGAGCCAGCTTCGCCGGGACCGAGCCATTGACTCTGCTCGCCAAAAGAAAACTGGACGTTATCGATGTTGAGCAAAACCGCGCTGTTTAAGAGCTGGAAGTGGTTGACCGAGGCCGTTCCATTGGGTAACGGAGGAGTAAAATTCGCTGCGGCTATCGCTGCCAACACCTGAGGAGGATCGGAAGGCATTGCGGGCGCGTGTTGGTATTCACCCTGAAATGAAAACGCAACCGGCCCCGCTTCGGCGTCGGCAGTTACGCCCGTTATGTTGTTGACGCCCGTCCAGTACGGCCGTCCGTAGTCGTTAACGATGGTTTGACCGAAGTTGTAGCCGTCTCGAAGAGGAGTTCCAGAGATTCCCGTGACCCGCGTGTAAACCGAGTCCACACGTGCCCCTACGTTGGCGGATCCGTCCAAGCGCCCAATCTCGTTGCCGAACTCGTTGGTCAAGGTCCGGTAGATTTTCCCCGCTTCACCTGCGTCCGTGTCATCATTCTGCAACTTATCTCCTGCTTCTTCCAGCATCCGCGCGCACGCCATGCGCGTCCAGGGACGCATTCCGAGCATGTTAGATTGCATGTACCCCAAAGCGATCAGACGCTGCAGCGCAGGATAAATCCAACTGTCAAGGGGAACGTACGGTGAAGCCATGTAATTCGGATTGCGAACCTTGTCGCCGGTGTTCCGATCGACCAGACTCCCCCAAGCGGAACCACCCACTTCTGGATCGTGGTGGGAACGGTAGACCTGCCGGCCGAAATACCAGCCCAGGGCGCTGCCGACGACTACGTCCGAGGGGAAGTGTTGTTTGGCTGTGACCCGGGTAATTGTAATTGCGGAAGCTAATCCATACGCTGCAGTTTGACTGAGCCAGCCGGGATATTCATGTGCCCACACACTCGCGATGGACCAGGCAATGGCGGAGTGTTCGGAGTTGAATGAAGCGCCTCCTTTGAAAAAATCGCCATTGTGGTTTCCTTCGAGGGGGCGCTGTCTTTGCGTAACCTCTTTAAACAAGTACGTCACGCCCGTGCTGTTAATTGCTGCCTCTGCACTCAGAAGACCTGCTTCTTGCACATGATCGTTATGGGTCATGTGACCAAAAAGAAAAGAGGCTCCTCCCAAACCGATCAAGGAATACGTCCCGTAATCTGAAATGTGCAGGCTGGTTTGCATGTGACTCGGATTCACTTGCTTCGACCACCAGCTATCGCTTGCGATGAAAGCGGCTGTAATCCCCGCCGCCGGCAGGATCCACTTGAGATCTTTCGTGCGAAAGTGCGCCGGACTGGTCCAGAACTGCTTTTGATCGGAGACAATATGTTTGACAAACGGTGAGACCAACCGGTTGTCGGGATCCTGTCCCGGCTGAAGCCAGCCTCGGTTGTCGTCATCCGTAACGAGTTTGCTTCGAGTTGAGTCTGCGTTTGAGGCGCCTGTTCTCTGTTCCTCCTGGGACTTAGGGGCATGGGTTCCCGTTTGTCCATGAAGGGTCATTGCGCTTACCAGCATGAACGCCCAGCAGTACCACCGGTTAACAGACAGCATCATTCAAGCCGGGTCGCAAGACAGAAACACAGGCGCAACCGCGATCACAATACCCATTAGTGAGTCGCGTAATACGCTGAGATAGCAATTGCGCTGCCGAGCGAGGAAGCAATCTGGGCGACCGCCATAGTGGACTTAAACTTGGTGCTGAAAGAGTAAATCTGCTCCGGCACGACTACCATGTCGCCCGGTCGCAGTTCCGCGCTCTCGACGCCACCGCTGAACATGCCGCCCGGCCCTCCTGCAACTGAGCCGTCAGCCCGCACGACGAAGATACCCTTCTTATCCGCCATCGAGGTTGGTCCACCTGCCTGTTTTAGATACCAGCCAGCATTTTTCCCTGGCTTGTATGTGATCCCGGTGGGGTTGTATACCGATCCATCCACTACAATGATCCCCGGCCTCTTGGGCACATAGATCGCGTCTCCCGCTCGCACCTGAACGTCAGCAGAGGTGTTAGCCCAGCGCTTGACTTCCGTTGAAACGTGGATAACCAATCGACCAGCAGGGGGAGTGTTCTCAAGATTGGCGATGCTCTTCTGATACTGCAGAACACTCGCCTTTGCCTGGGCCTGATCGTCCTGATCCATATCGGGAACGAGCTTTACATTCTTAGCTTCAGCCTTCATCCGTTCGATCAAGTCGGCGCGATTCTTTTCTTCCAATTCTCGCAGTTCAACGCGCTCAAAAACCGCACCGTAAGGGTAAGCACCAGGAGTGAATCCACCAGCGCGTTCGATGACAGAGCTGAGGCGTTCGCCCGCCTGAATCCCATAAGTGCCAGGGTGAACAACCTCTCCAGCCACTTTGATCGTTGCCCCGACATCATTCCACCCGGTCAACTGCCGAATGGTAAGGACATCACCGTCACGCAGCCGGACGTCGGCATCGGCTTCATCGGCCATGGCCTTTGCGATCGGAACCTCCACGTGATCGCTAACAATCTTCGTGCCTTGCGCCAGTTCGTAACGAGTGAGGTCGGCTTCTTGCGTGTAGGCGCTGCGTTTGAAGCCGCCAGCAAGGCGAACCAGACTCGCCGCAGTCAGGTTCTCGCCCAAAGGATATTTTCCCGGACGTCCCACTTCGCCTTCTATGGTCACCGTAGGCGGGTCCAGCTTGTTGAGATCCCGATGAATGAAAATTCGATCCTTGGGCTCGAGGAGGATGTTGTTCTTATCGTCGCCCTCCAGCGCCTTGGCCAGATTCACGTTGATGACGTCGAGCTTGCCGTCGTTGGTCTTGCGGAAAACTTGAGCATCATCCAGCAGTGCATCGCGCGTTGTTCCGCCTGCCAGGTAAACGGCATCCCGCAGATGCGCGGCCCCGTTTGTCATATGATCACCGGGATCCCGAACTTCTCCCGTGACCGTAATAAGCGGCGGATCTTCGAAATCGTATTTACTGAAGACGCGCACGGTATCAAAAGGCTTTAGAACCAAGTCCTGATCTTTGCCTGCCAACGCATCGGCCAAATTGAACGTAAGCACTACGGGAGTGTAGTCAGGCGAAGCCAGCCGAATTATCTCTGCGTGGGTAGTGGACGGTTCCGGCAATAGATCCTTGTAGGACTTGATCAGGTCGGTGACTTTCATGCCGTCGCCGTAAGCGAACTTACCCGGGTGCGATACATACCCGTCCAGATAAACGGTCTTGTCGGCGTAAGGCAAGATGGGAGTGATTTTGATCTTGTCGCCATCTTGAACTTTGAAATCTTCGAGAGCTTGCGTCACTTGTTCTTGATTGTTGGCCTCCGGAATGTCAAGGCGCAGCATGGTGCGGCTCTCGTGGCTCTCCAGGCGTTCCACATCCACATGGCGTAAGGTACCTGATGGAAGCACGCCCCCTGCCAGTTCCAATACGTCTGCAAGACTCTTTTCGCCGTTCAACTCGTAAATCGCGGGCCGTCGCACCATGCCCTCGATCGTGACTTCACCCTTTAAAGGTGGAACCTGGATTGTGTCTCCGGCCTGAAGCCTTTGCATGTCCCCCCGGATGCCGTGGAGCAATAGATCGTAGACGTCCACCTGCTCAACGAGCTGTTTACCACGATAGTGCTGGAGAATTCGTAACGAACCGCCTGTTGTGGGCCCGCCCGCTATGTATAGAGCGTTCAGCGGGGTTGAAAGCGAACTCACGTCGTAGGCTCCGGGACGTTCGACGTCACCCACCACATAGACACGCACGGTACGGATACGGGAAAGGGAGACATCGGCGTCGACATCACGGAACTGGCGGCGAAGAGTCGTCTGCATCAGATGTTGAACGTCACCCAAATTGCGCCCAGAAACCTCGATCGCTCCAACCTCAGGTAAAACAACTCGGCCTTCGCGGTCGACCACGCGTTGCAACCGCTGCGAGATTCCTCCTGAAAGGTTAATGGTGAGCCCGTCACCGGGGCCGACTACGTAGTCTGGACCCGCCGGCAGATCCATCGGCAACTGGTTAAGGTTTCCGCTACCGTTGAGGAACACATCTTCTCCGAAGCGCTCTAGCGCTATCGGACGTCTCGTGTACTGGGCATATAAGTCGTAGAGCGAAGGCACATCAGCATACGGGTTGGGGCGATGACGAAGGATCGGCTGACGGGGAAGACTAGGCGTGTAAAAAGGCGGCAACTCGGAAGGCATCTGATTATCGAGACGCGACTCTTGGGGAAATCCGGATGCGCCGCCCTGCCGGTTCAACAACGAGCCCAAAAGGGCATCTGACGATCCTGCGCCCATGGAGGATCCCAAGGACGAGGGTAGTGTCATCCCCGAAATCCCGCCTCCCATTCCAAACGATGCTTTCTTTGACAGCTCTGAAGAGATATCCGTCTGGCTGGCACTCAGCAGGCTAGGAAGTTCGTTAGGTTGAATGCTGGCCATTTGGCTCTCATCGCGATCCATGCCCCCAAAGTAGCCGCTAAACGGCTGCATCTGCGTCAACTCAAGCTGGCGGCGAGAGTCTGTAGCTGGGCCCTGTGGCGTCGACTGTGACGGAGGGTATTGCTGTGTGGGCACGGGATACCCCTGGGACGGGTACGGTCGTTGCGGGTACTGAAACGGGGAGCCCGGTTGTGAAGCCGCTTGCGTCGATTGGGGCTGCGGGTTTAAGGACGGCGTTTCATGCGGTAGGTACCGGGTCAGTTCACAGTCTAAGTCACTTTCATGCTTGGCCCAGTACATTTCCTCTTGGGTGGGACCCCGCTTCGTGTCTTGCGACGGGTCTGGTGGCTTTGCAGCCCCTGTCGGCATCAACTTGCACGGCAGGTTTCGTGCCACCTCCTCCCGCGTGGGCATGGCTCTGATATAGGAACGATCCACAATCTCGCGCGTAGCGATCACGCGGATGCTGTCGTCTTCGCGAAGCAGACGGAACAGAGCATCGTCAGTGAGGTCATTCGGATTAA
>Ga0210400_10000548_pt1 | contig 41592 bp, 26 predicted proteins | sample IncBWH26MmetaG_FD_155456 | JGI IMG/M metagenome (GOLD analysis project Ga0210400, IMG submission 155456) | Forest soil microbial communities from Barre Woods Harvard Forest LTER site, Petersham, Massachusetts, United States - Inc-BW-H-26-M | ecosystem: Environmental > Terrestrial > Soil >... | reverse complement strand
GTCGATTTCTTGGTATTGGGTACGAACGACGACCAGCGGTATGCGGAATTTTGGAAGATGCTGCCCCCCATCGGAATGTCGATACCGGGGGCGTTGGGACCCGAGGTGGCGATGGCCTTGAGCGCCGCGGGCGCGCGTTTCGCGGCGGCCCAGGGGGTAAAGCCGCTGTAGCCATTGCCGTACATTCCGACGCGCCCATCGCTCCACGATTGCCGCGCGATCCAATTGATCACCGCAGCGGCATCGCTGCCGTCGTGCTGATACGGGACAACGATATCGGGATTCGTGTGCTTGCCGCGGACGTAAGCCACTACCCCGGCGTAGCCGTGGGCTGCACATTCCATGGCGTAGTTTTGCGTGTCGTAGATGGTGAATTCGAGCAGCGCGGGCAATGGCTTGGCGGAATCCTTCGGGCGCACCACCATCGCGGCAATGCTCGCCCCGCCGGGCAGATCGATCAGGATCCCGTCCTCGGTCGTGTAACGGCGCCCATCATCCTCGGCTGCGAGCGGACCGGCCAAGGGAGCGAAGCTTCGATAGGCGTCGAAGGTCAGATATTTCCAGATCAGCTCCACCGCCTCGTCTTGCCCGATCGTGTCGTTGGTGCGTTGCTGATCGAGCGTCTTCTGAAAATCCTCCCGCAACACGGCCGGCGCGATTTCCAGCCAATGAGTCACGGCGTATGCATCGTGGTCGTCGAGACGGCCCACGACTTCGTGGAAGGAGCGGTTGAACCCGTCGACGAATGAAACGTGGTTTTCCGATTCCAAGGCCTTCGCATAGGCGTAGATGTCGAAGATCACGCCGCGGCCGACCGGCCGGCTGACGTTCGCGCGCCGCCGCCGGTCGCGCAACGCTTGCCGCGACAAGTCCGCGGCCGTGAAGTTGTCGGCCGCCATCTGCAGCGCAGATAAATTCGCCAGATAGCGGTCAGGATCCGGGTTCTGGTAGACGGGAACGAGGCGTGAGGCTAGATCCCGTATCGCCGCGGCAGCTCCCGGATCGTCTGCGGACGCCGGTGCGTGGAACTCGAGCAGCGGCGCCGCCGCCCATGCCGGCGTCAACGCGGCCAACAAACACCATAAAAAGGCTCTCATCAGCCGATTTGCGGCGCTCGGTCCGGTGGCTGTCGGCAAGCTTCTCATTCGTGTTTTCCAGGTTCTTGCGCGGGTGCATTCTGCGCAGTCCGGCGCCCCTTGATCAGATGCAGGACGCGAGTGAATAGGGGATGTGCCTGGGCGGCGCCGCCGATGTGAATGACGCCGGTGCCCCGCAGTTCGTTGGTGAAGACGTCGATGACCAATTCGAGCACGTCGTCGTCGAGGGCACCGAACGTGCCGTCCACCAGAACCCACGGCGGCGACTGCAGCAACATACGGGCAATGGCGAGGCAGAGCTGCTCGTCCTGACTCAGTTCCCGATCCCAGCGATGAGTCGTGTCGAGCAGCGGCGTGAGGCGCTCGAGTCCGAGGCGGAAAAGCGCGCGCTTGAAGGAACTCTCTTCGAAGCTTTCGGCCTTTAACGGATACGCGAGCACCTCGCGCAAGGTCCCGCGCGGCATGTAGGGTGTGCCGCGAGGCAGGTAGAAAATCTGTTCTCCGGCGGGGCGGGTGATGCGTCCCGCGCCCCAAGGCCACAGTCCCGCCAGCGCGCGGAACAGCTGCGTCTTGCCGGTGCCCGGCGCGCCGAGAATGAGGACGCGCTCGCCGGCGCGCACCACCACCTTCGTTTCTTTCAGCATGTCGGCGTTCGCGGACGATACGATCTGCAGATCGTCGATGGCAATCGCACCGGGATCCCCCTCACCGTAGGCGATGCGGCTCCCGAATCCGCTGGGCTCGTGCGTGGTCAACAGCGCCTGGCGGAAATTCGCGACGCGCAGCAGAGTCGCTTGCCAATCCGCAATGGCGCTGAAGTTATCGATGAACCAACGCAGCGAGGATTGCGCCTGGCTGAACGCGCCGGCCGCCATCATCAGGCCGCCGAAGGAGACCTTCCCATTGAAATAGAGCGGGGCCGCGACCAGGATCGGGGCGACGATCGTGATCCAGCCGAAACCCGCGGTCACCCAGGTGAGGTTGGAGCGACCCCAGACGAGGCGGCGCGTCGCATCGAGCACGTTGCCAAGATGCAGTTCGATGCGCCGCCTCTCGTCGGCCTCACCTTCGGCCAGACTGATATCATCGACGTGCTCGTTGACCCGCACCAGCGAAAAGCGCAAGTCGGCCTCGCGCGCATAGCGTTGCGCGTTGCGGCCGATCAGGCCCCGCCCCACCCAGTAGCTCATCAGCGAGCCTGCGCCCGCATACAGGATGGCCGTCCAGACCATGAAGCCCGGCACCGTGTAATCCCGGTCGCTGATGCGAAACACGAAATCCTTGGAAAGCCCCCAGAGCACGCCCGCAAAAGTCAGGAACAGTATCGAGGCTTGCAGCAGTCCGACCAGGAGGTCTGCGGAGAGCTCGCAGAGCTTGCGGGAATCCTCGTGAATTCGCTGATCCGGGTTGACGCCCATGGGTCCCGCGTTGGTCAGCCAAAACGCCAGCCGCGGTGCCATCCAGTCGCGCAGCAGGCCGAGGACCAGGCCCTCGCGCAGCTTCAGCTCCAAGGTTTCAACCAGCCAGGTCTGCGCCACGTTGAACGTGAGCGTGATACCGGTGATCACGAAGAACACGCCGAGCTCGAACAGAAAATCCCGCAGGTCGCGGCGCGACAGCGCGTCGTAGAAGGGCTTGTTCCAGCCGTTCAGGCGGATCTGCCCATATGTCACGGCGGCGACGACCAGCACGATGGCCACCAGCAGCAGGATGAGCGTTTTACGCACCGGCGAGCTGAAGATCGTGCGGGTCACGAGGCCGATCTGCCGTCCAAGGCCCAAGTGGGCCGTCTCAGCCTCGGACGGGGTACCTGATTTTTCTGTGGGGCTTTCTGTCACCTTGCCTCGAGCTGTGCCGCACGGTATGGCTGCAGGATACCACTCACCGGCGGGCGCGGCCGCCGCGCGGCAATCAGAGCTCGGTGCAGATGACTTCCGCGGGGGTGCGCGGCAGCGTCACCGAATCCTGGTCGAAGCTGGTACACGCCGCACCGTCGATCAGCACACTGCGCAACGAGCCGCGCAGCGGCGGACGCAGAACCACCTTGGCCGCGACGCCGCCGATCTCGAATCGCATGCTCGCGGAATCCGTCCTGCGCAGCGAATAGCTCAACGGGCCGTACGGCGTCGGCATCGCGTTCACGCGCACGCCGGCGCCTTCGATCCATTCGGGCGCGAGCCCCGCCGCGACGATCAGGGACCGATCGGCATCGCGCTCGTAGGCGAACAGGCTGCGCACGGCAAGCACATACTCGGCGGCGATCCACGTGTGCGGCAGATCGCCCACATGGGCAGGCGCCCGGCGGTCCTGCCACGCGATTTCCGGCCATTGATTCCAAGGCTGCGGGCGGCGATCCGACAGGAAGAAGCGCAGCAGCTCGAGAGCCGCATCGCGTCGCCCCAATCGCACCAACGCGCCGATGATGCGGATTTCATAAGGCGTGTAGTTCGACCACGGGATGGAGCCGCTGCGCTTGCCGCGCCAGTCGTCGAGATACTTGTCGAAGGTCCGCTCGACTGCGTCCCGGTCGAGCGCCTCGGGCACATCGAGCAGATAGATCGCGTTGGCCGTCGCGGTAGGATCGAAATCCGCCCACTCGATGCTCCCGGGAATGAAGGACAACTCGCGCTGCGCCCGAGTGGCGCGGATCGATGCGTACAGCGAAGCCGCAAGACGCGAGCTCAACGCCGCCCACTTTTGCGCCGCCGCCTCATGCCCCATCTTTTGCGCGAGCTCCGCCGCGTCGCTCAATCCGCGCAGCCCCCAGAAGTCGTCCCAATAGGAGTGCACCGGCTGCGCCAGGTAGCCTTCGTGGCTCACGGAAATGGGCAGCAGTCCATCTCCCCCCAGCAGCCGTTCGATGCACCCGGCCGCCCTGTCGATGAACGGCCACAATTCGGCGACGAAGGCATCATCGGCAGTGAATCGATGATAGTCGGCGATCAAGGCCAGCAGTTCGCCATGACTGTCGTGCTCCACCAGCCAATCGGTGCCCTCGCCGTCCACGCAGCACGGCACAAATCCGTCGGCGCGCTGATGCGGCGCATACCAGCGAATGAACTCGCGGACTTCCCGCGCGTGCCCCATGCGCAGCAGCGCCGCGCTCATCATGGCGCCGTCGCGAATCCATGACCGCGTGTAGCGCCGCGGACCGGGCTGCAACGCGGGCCCGGAGCGGGTCACCAGGACATGCGCGGTGGCCGTGAGCGCGGCACGCACCACATCGCCCAGCCAGCCGCTACCCGCCCACTGCGTCACGGCCAGCGTGGTGCCCCAATCGAATGCGGGTTCGCCGCTCGCGGGCGGCGCAGCCGCCGGCAAGCAATCCAATGCGATCGCGGCAGTCTCATGCGGTGGGGGCGAGAATTCGAACGCGAGTGCTCCGCTGGCGAAGCCGAAGGCATCGTCGGTGTGCGTGGCGGCGGGCAATGTGCCCGATGCCAGATAGGCCGCCATGAATCCTGCATCGAAGCTCAGTGCCCCGAATCCGAGAGCTCGAGCGAACCCCGCGCCAGCCCCCGGCACCAGCAGCTTCGTCTCGTTCACGCGCACCGCCCCATCGCGCCATGCCAGGGATTGGACTCTGCTGACGCCGCCCAGATTGCGAAAACTCTGCCACGGCGGGGTGACTTGAAACGGGCGCACCAGGACGAACAGGCGCGCCGTGCAGGGTTTATCCGCGAGATTTTCGAACCGATAATGCACTCGCGCGATGCCGCTCGCGGTCGCTTCGGCTTGGCAAAGCAGGCGCCATGCTTCGGTCTCCCATATCACGGAAGGCACCGGCATCCAGTCGTCGCGCAGTTCCTGCCGCGAGGCGACGTCCGCCCAGGTATAGAGACGGTCTTGCACCCACAGCATGGGCTCGATCGAGAACGATCCTTGGTCCACTTCGACCATGCCGTCCTCGTTCATGAGTCCACAATGAATGCCATTGGCGCTGCCGAAGGGAGTCCACACGCTCTGCTCATTGTGCAGCCAACGCGGATGCCAGCCGCGCACTTCGCCGCTCGCGACGTTGTTCCAAAAGGCGTTGATGGAACGCGAGAATTCGAAGGATTGCAGCTTCAATACCGCTCCCGCCAGCGGTTCATCGGCTTCCAGGCGCAGCCACCTCGTCTGGATGCCCGGCAGATAGACGTAATTACGCTTGCCGCCCGCCGCCGCGGCGGTATACAAAGTTTTCCAGCGTCGACCGGTGTTCGAGCCACGTATGCGAAAGCCGCTCGCCGGCGCGGCCCCCAGCCAATCGATGATCAGGCCGCCGATCAAGCGCGGCTCGATCGAATCGATTGCAATCCAGGGAGCCGGGTCCTCGGGCCGCGGTCGCCAACCGGACCCTGACAGCGCAGCGGCAGCGTCGCAGTGGGGCAACGCGCTCGATGCAACGGCCTTGGGCGGCTGCGAGGGGCCGCGATCCTCGATCTCAAGATCGGCAATCCACCACGTCCCCTTGCCGCCCTCGCCCGCGACGATCGCCAGCTCGATGCTGGCGAGTTCTCGGATGCGCCCGCCGCTGGACGGACCCCAGGCAAATTCGATGTCCCGGCTGTCCACCGTCATGCGCTTCCAACGCGCCGGGGGCTGCAGAGCCTTCTGCACGTGGCGCCATACATTCTGCCCGGTGGCATCCACCAGCTTCAGCTCCAGATTGTTCGCGGCGCCGCGGCCGCGCAAGCGGAATCGCACCGTAAATTCCTCGGGCATCGCCCGCTTGAACGCGCGGCGCGCGACCACGAAGCCGCCGCCGCCCTTGAAGTCGAAATCCATTTGCAGCGCCGCGGTGCGCCCGGCGCTCACCGTGGTGAGCGCCAGCTGCGCGTTGCCCGAAACGATGGCTTGCCATTCGGCGCCGATGGCGGAATCGGAAGAATTTGCCGGCATCATCTCAGGGTCCGCTGGTTCCGCTCGACTTTAGCTGCCGACGGCATTGGGATCGCGCCAGACCCGCTCGAAGGGTAGACGCCAGGCATGCGGCGCGATGAGCTGGTGGATCGCGTTCGGACCCCATGATCCCGGGTCGTAGAGACGCACCGGCGGCGGCGATTCGAGCAGGGTTGTCGACACTTCCCACAGCCGCTCGATGCCCTCTGCGGTGGTGAACAGCGTATGGTCGCCGCGCATCGCATCCAGGATCAAGCGCTCGTAAGCTTCGAGCACATCGCCGATATGGCCGGTATCGTGCATGGCGAACTGCATGCTCAGCTTGTCCAGCCGCATGCCGGGGCCAGGCCGCTTGCCGTAGAAACTCAGCGACATCTTCGCCGCGTCCGCCAAATCGAATGTGAGGTGATCCGGTCCCTGCGCACTGACGCCGGAACCGGCTGGGAACATGCTCTTGGGGGGCTCTTTGAACGCGATCGATATGATCCGCTGGCCCTGGGCCAGCCGCTTGCCGGTGCGCAGGTAGAACGGCACGCCGGCCCAGCGCCAGTTGTCGATGAAGCATCGCAACGCGATGAAGGTTTCCGTATCCGAGTCGCTCGCCACGCCCTCCTCCGTGCGATACCCCGTGTACTGGCCGCGGATGACATCGGTGGGCTTGATCGGCAGCATGCTGCGAAACACTTTGTTCTTCTCTTCGCTGATCGGGCTCGGCTCCAAGGATGTCGGCGCCTCCATGGCCATGAATCCAAGAATCTGAAACAAGTGTGTCACCACCATGTCTCGATAGGCCCCGGTGTGTTCGTAGAAAGCGGAACGCGTACCGATACTCAGCTTCTCGGGCACGTCGATCTGCACATGATCGATGAAGTTGCGGTTCCAGATCGGCTCGAACAGGCCATTCGCGAAACGGAACGCGAGAATATTTTGCGCCGCTTCCTTGCCGAGGAAGTGGTCGATGCGAAAGATCTGCTTTTCGTCGAACACCTCATGCAGCTTGGCGTTCAACGTCACCGCGCTCTCGAGATCGGTGCCGAAGGGCTTCTCCATGACGATCCGCGAGCGCTCGACCAAGCCCGCTTCTCCGAGCAGTCGCACCGCCGACAGCGCAGCGCTCGGCGGCACGCTGAGATAGTGGAGCCGGCGGCTCTCGCCGTTGAAGGCGCGTTCGGCTTCGATGACTGCTGCCTTCAGGGCCTCGGGGCCCGCCGCCATGGGCACATACTGCAAGCCATTCGAAAACGCAACCCAGTCGGCCTCGACCACCGGACGGGTGGAGAATTCGGCCAGTGCTTCACGGGCGAATTTGCGGAACCCGCCGGCATCGAGGTCATCCAGCGATACGCCGATGATGCGGCAGCCCGGAATGAATCCGGCGCTCGACAGATGAAACATGCCGGGCAGGAGCTTGCGGCGCGACAGATCGCCGGTAGCCCCCACGAGCACTACGACTTGGGGATATTGCGGACCCACGCCGGGAGGTATCCTTGTCACGTTCACGTCCTTTGATCGAAGTCAGTTCAGCCGATGCACTCCCATCTCGCGCAAGGTGTCGGCGACGGCAGCGACTGCCTGCCGCAAACTGCCGGCGCCGATCGCGCCGATGCAGCCGACCCTGAACGTATCGACGGCCGTGAGCTTACCAGGGTACAGGATGAACCCGCGATCGCGCACCCGGCGATAGAATTCGGCGAAGTCATATTTGGGATCGGGTGGCGAGTGGAATGTCACGATGATGGGCGCCTGCAGGGCGTCCGGCAGGAATGTCTTGAAGCCGATCGCCCGCATGCCGGACACCAGCGCCGCACAGTTCTCGGTGTAACGTGCCAGCCGAGCCGCCAATCCCCCCTGCGCCTGATACTGATCGATCGCGGCACGCAATGCGGCGAGCACGTGCGTCGGCGGCGTAAAGCGCCACTGTCCGGTCTTCTGCATGTACTGCCACTGGTCGAGCAAGTCCATCGCCAGTGAACTGCTGTTGCCGGCAGCGCGCTCCAGGACCGCGCGCCGCGCAATGACGAAGCCCATGCCCGGCACGCCCTCCAGGCATTTGCCGGACGCCGCGACAAGAGCGTCGAAGCGCAGAGTTCGTGCGTCGATGGGGATGGCCGCGTAGGAACTCATCGCATCCACGATCAAGCCGCGCCCGTGCTGTGCCACGATGGTTGCGATCTCGGCCAGCGGATTCAGGATTCCCGTGCCGGTTTCGCAGTGGACCTGCGCGACGTGCGTGATCGCGGGATCCGCGCCCAACGCAGCGTCGATGCGCGCCGGATCGGCCGGCTCCTGCTCGCCGTGCGGCAGCACGATTGCCTCGCGTCCGAGATACCCCAGGATGCGTACGATGCGCTTGCAATAGCTGCCGTTGTCCGGCACCAGCACCTTGCCGCCCCTGGGCACGAGCGTACCCAGCGCTGCTTCGACCGCGAATGTCCCGCTTCCCTGCAGCGGCACACACACATGGTCGGCTTGCGCATCGATGATGGCAACCAGGTCGCGGCATACCGATGCGGTCAACTCATTGAAGGCGCCGTCCCAGGAGCCCCAGTCCGAGAGCATTGCGGACTTGGTCTGCACCGAGGTCGTGAGCGGGCCGGGCGTCAGCAATATCGGGTCAGTCATGCGCGCTACCAGGGCAATGAATAGGTCTTCGTGTTGCAGAAACTCTTCATGGCCTCCAATACACCTTCCTTATAACCGAGCCCGGAGTCCTTGATCCCGCCGAACGGCGTCATCTCCAGGCGGTAGCCCGGGACTTCACGTACGTTCACACTGCCGACCTGCAGCTCCTGGACGAAGCGCGTGATGAGGTCGATGCGATTGGTGCACAACGATGATGACAGTCCGTACGCGGTTCCGTTCGCAATGCTGATCGCCTCGTCCACGGTCTTGAAACGGATCACCGGCGAGACAGGACCAAAGGTTTCGTGCCGTACGACCGTCATCTCAGGTGTCACCCCGTCGAGCACGGTGGGCGAGTACAGCGCGCCGTGACGGACATTGCCAATCAACAGGCGCGCGCCATTTGCGACGGCTTCGTTCACGACCGCCTCGAAGCGACGCGCCGCCGGCTCATCGATCACCGTGCCCATGTCCATGGACGGATCGAACGGATCGCCGTACTTGACGGCCCGCGTCTTCTCGACCAGCAGTTCGACGAAGCGGTCGGCAACGTTCGACTGCACCAAGATGCGCTTGACGGCGGTGCAACGCTGGCCGGAGTTCTTGTACGACCCGCTCGCCGCCAGCGTGGCCGCTTCCTCGAGGTCCGCGTCGTCGAGCACGATGATCGGATCGTTCCCGCCCAGCTCCAACACCTGGCGCTTGTACACCGCGGTGGCGGCAATGTGCTTGCCGATCGACACGCCGCCGGTGAATGTGACCAGGTCGACGTCGCCGCTCGTCAGCAGCTGATCGGCGATCTCGGCCGGGTCGCCCGTGAGCACCGACAGCATGGCAGGCGGGAGCCCCGCCTCATAGAGGATATCCGCCAGCGCCAGCGCGGTGAGCGGCGTCTTCTCGCTCGGCTTGAGCACGACGCGATTGTTGGTGGCCACCGCGGGGGCCACCTTGTGGATCACCTGGTTCAGCGGATGATTGAATGGCGTGATCGCCGAGATCACGCCGAGTAGCGGCTCGCGCAGGGTGTAGATCTTGCGGCGCTTGCCGTGCGCCGTGAGATCGCACGAGAACACTTCGCCGTCGTCGACCAGCGCCTGATTGGCTGCGAACAGCAAAACATCAGAGGCACGGCCGACTTCGTACTGCGAATCCTTCAGACACAGACCCGACTCGAGCGTGATCAAGTGCGCGAGATCATCGCGGCGCGAGGCAATGATGGCGCCCGCCCGCATGAGGATCTGGTAGCGGTCATGACGCGTGAGCTTGGATTTGAAGCTGCGCCCGATCAAGAGGGCGCGCTTGACATCGTCCGCGGTGGCCTTCGGAACCGTGCCCACCAGGGCTCCGTTGAACGGGTGGCGAACCTCGATGACCCGCTCGCGCGACACCTTCTCGCCGGCGATGCGCAGCGACTCGCGCAGCGGCTGCTGCGATTGTGAAATTGCGGCGCCGGCGCTCATCGTTCAGGGCGATCGCGCGGCAAGGTTCAGCCCGAGATCGAACGCGTCGAAGTTGCGCCAGCGGTGCGCGGCGGGCGGTTGGGTCACGCCGCGATTCATGATGAGCGGCACTTTCTGCTCGGACGTTCCGCCGTGCGAGCGCAGCGGCACGTCGAGCCCGGACAGGTCATGCCGATCGCGGCTGGTCCCGATGACGGTGTCGAGCCGTGACACGACGATGAGGTCGCCGATTCGGTCGGAAGGCAATTCGAAGCGCGCGGCGGCAGCCGAGCGCGTCAGCACCGTTTCGATTCCGGTCAGCGCGGCAATCCTTTCGGCGATCGAATGCTGCTCGCCCAATGCCGTGAGGTACACGAGGGCGAAGGAACCGAGTGCCCCGTGGTGCACCACATACGGATCGGTGATGGGCAGAATCACTCGAGCTTGATGCGGTCCCAACCAGTCATCGAGCGTGTCCTGCAAATAAATCACGTTGGGTTCGCCATCGGCACCGTGTTTGGCGTTCATGCCGTGATCGGCCGTCACGACAATGGTGGCCCCCAGTTCGTCCAGCCGGGCGAGGTTGCGGTCCATCATCGCGTAGAAGTCGTTGGCCAACGCCGCCTTGTGCTGGATGTAGTCGGTGGTCGACAGGTACATGAGGTCCGGCCGCTCGCGCTCCATCAGCTTGACGCCCGCGACGAAGACGAATTCCGAAAGCGCGGCGCTGTACACGGACGGGACTGGCATACCGACGCGATCGAGCACATTGTCGATGCCGTTTTCGGCCAACGTCACCTGATCCGCCCGTTCGGACGAAAAGCAGATGCCCTTCATCCCAAAGCCCAGGAGTTTGCGCAGTTTATCCTTCGCCGTAATCACGGCTACTTTGGCACCCGCTGCAGAGAACGCTGCGAGGATGGTGCCGACCCGAAGAAAGCGCGGATCATTCATCATCACTTCTTCGCCGCTGTCCGGATCGAAGAAGTAGTTGCCGCAGATGCCGTGCAGCGCGGGCGGCACACCGGTCACGATCGACAGATTGTTGGGGTTGGTAAAACTCGGCATGACGCAGTCGGCCATGAAGCTGGTTCCCGCACCCCTCAGCAGTCTGCCGAGGAATGGCGCGGCGCCTGCCGCCACGGCCGCGGTGATGTACTCGAACTGGCAGCCGTCGACGCAGACGACGACCAGCGGACGATCCATCCAGCGGTACGTCCGGCCGTTTACAGTGATGTCTGATTGCAAATTATCTACTCCGTGCGAGCCGCCGCTTTGTGCATACGCGCACGGCTTTCTACCGCATGCCGGCGCAGCAAGCGCCCGGTGCGGACCGAATCGTGCGCCGCGATGGCCTCGACCACCGCCTTATGCTCCGTGTTGGAAACCGCGAATCCGCCGCCATCCTGCAGGCCGCGCAGCCGGAACAGCAGCAACCCCTTGGTCAGAAGCCGATAGGTTTCGGTCAGGAGCGCATTCCCCGCAAAGTCTACGAGCATGTCGTGAAACTTCAAATTCAGCGCGTGATAACCCTTGATGTCCTGCGCACCGGTGGCTGCATCCATCTCGGCGACCACCGCCCGCATGGCGCACAAATGTTCCGGCGTGGCGCGCTCGGCAACGCGCTGCCCGATCAATTGGTCGAGCGCTTCGCGGACGTCGTAGATTTCGTCCGCCTCGGCTACCGATACTTCCCGGACGAAAACGCCGCGATTCTTCTCCGAGCGCACCAGGCGAGACTCCTCGAGGGCGCGCAGCGCCTCCCGTATCGGACCGCGGCTCATTCCGAAGCGCAGCGCCAGGTCGCTTTCGTTGATGCGCTCACCCACCGCGAGCTCTCCGCTCAGGATCAGCTGCTCGATCTCGGCCTGCACCAGCCCCGGCAGGGAGTTCGATTGCACCAGTTGGAGCACGGTCGGGGCGGCTGCGTGACTCATCGGGTTAGCCTAGCACAATTGCAGATTGTTGACAATTTTCAGTCGACACGCCTGTCGGACGGGGCTTCCTCGCCGAGTGCCTCGCGCAGCGGCCCGATGAAGTGCTGGTAGCGGCGCCACCGATCGATAGAACTCTTGCTGATGGGCTGGCGCACCTGCCAATTGCTGGCGGTCAGGACCGGCCGACGGGTCAGGTGGAACTCGAGGCAGCGCGCATCCCATGCGAGCCCGATGTGCGCGAGCATGCGACGGCTCCAGCTTTCGGGATCGTCAACGAGGTGCTCGTACCGCACCTCGAACAGCGTCTGCGGCGCCAGCACGGCGCGCCAGTGGGCCATCAGGCGTCGGTACTCGTGGTAGTAATGTGCGAGGTCGCCGAAGTCAGTTGCGTAGGAATGCGCGGCGGAGAACCCCTGGAAGTAGATCGACAGGCAGGTATCGAGTGAATTCCGCTCGATATGAATGAACCGGGCACCCGGCAGCGCCGCATGAATGAGGCCGATGTTCCTGAAGTTGACGGGCAGTTTGTCGACGACGCGAGCCGCGTCGGGTGCCTGTGTCGCGAGCCCTTCCAGATAGGCACGACCGAGCTCGCGGATCGTCGCGGCGCGCTTCTCTGCACTGGCCGCACGCTCGGCGTCCGCCGCTAAGATCCAGTAGAGGAGCTCGCCCGCGCCATGCACCTGTGGGTGCGAAGCAAGGATCTGTTCGGTCAGGCTCGTGCCCGACCGCGGCATGCCGACAACGAATACCGGACGTTCGGAATCGAGGCCGCCGGACCGCAAGGCCGCCAGCGCCTGCCGATCGAAGGCCGCGAGGGTCCGCGTTACTCGCTGCGTCATCTCGGCGCGGTCGTAGCGTGACCGGCTGCCACGGGCCAGCTCGTTTCCCTGCCGATGATTCTGGAAGGCCGCATCACGGTCGTCGACGTCGTCGTAATACTTGCCCAGGGCATGGTGCAGATTGATGGCGTGTGCGACGGGGAGACCGCGCGCCAGCACGCGCTCCGCGGAGTCGCGCCATGGCTCGTCGGCCGGGCTCATCTTGCGCAACATAGCGAGGCTCACCAGGGCCTCCGGCAGCTCAGGGTCGATGGCCAACGCCTTGCGCAGCGAGTTCTCGGCCTCGTCGAATCGACCATGGTCGATGGCAAGGCTGCCGAGCAGTGCCAGCGTGTCGGCAGCTTGAGGACGCAGCGCGAGCGCCCGCCGCGTGCTCGCTTCCGCATCCGCGAGCCGCCCGAGCGCGCGCTCGGCCATGGCTCGCGCGGTGTGAAGCGCGGCATGCTCCGGGGCTATTTCAAGTCCGGCAGCGTAGGCGGCATCGGCCTCAAACAAGGCATTGAGCGCGAGCAGCGAATTACCGAGGTGCAGGTGCGCTTCCGGCAGCCGCGGGCCGAGCGCGACCGCCCTCCGGCAGTGCTCGATCGCGGCCTTGAAGTCGCCGAGGCAATGCAGCACAAACCCCAGGTTGGCGTGCAGACGCGCATCACGCGGCGCATGCTCGAGCAAGTCGCGATAGCAACGTGCCGCCGCCTCATAGCGCCCGAGCCCTGCCAGCAGAGTCGAATACTCGTCGCGGGACTCCGCATGCCCGCCACCCGCCAACAGCCGTTCGTAAACCGGTATCGCCTCCGCACCGCGACCTGCGGCGCTCAGGGCGCGCGCCAACTGCGTGACGGCTTTGCTAAATTCGGGGCGCAGCTCGATCGCCCTCTGCAAGCTCACTATCGCCGCCTCCGTTTCGCCGGCCTCGAGAAGCGCGCTACCCAAGTTGCGGTGGGCCTCTGCGAGTCCCGGCTCGAGTGCAATCACGTGCCGGTACCCCGCGATCGCCGCGGCAAGCGCGCCGCGCGCGCGTTCGGCGTTGGCGAGGTTGCCAAGAGCCGCAGCAAAGCGCGGCCGAAGCGCGAGCGCCCGCTGACAGCTCGCGATCGACTCGTCCGTCCGTCCGAGCCGCAGCAGCACTTCGCCGAGGTCGTTGTGCGCGTCGGCAAACTCAGGGTTGAGAGCGGTCGCGCGCCCGAAGCTTTCGCTTGCCCGTTCCAGCAGACCGAGTTCCTCGAGCGCCCGGCCAAGCAGATAGTGCACCTGAGCATCGCGCGGTCGGGCGCGGCTGGCCGACTCGAGCGCCGCCAGCGGCGAGCCCGTCGCCTGCGGCAGCGGGCCGGCTTTACCGCAGCAGTGCTTGAACTTGCGGCCGCTGCCGCAGGGGCATTGTTCGTTGCGTCCGGGGGGCATCTTGAGACCTGGCGCGACCGGCTAGCGGCGATGGCGCACGAGCGCGTCGCCGAGCGCTTCGCGCAGCGGGCCGAGCCAGGCCTCGAAGTTGCGCCACTGGTTGAGGCCCTCGCGGAAGATGGGTTGGCGCACCTGCTCCGAACTCGCCGTGCGGATGCTGCGTTCGGTGCGGTGAAATTCGACGCAGGACGGCTCGAAGGGTAGCTCGCAGAAGTCGAGAATGAGTCGGACACTGCGTTCCAGGTCATCGACCACGTCCTCGTGATGGACACGCAGCACCCTGCCCGGCAGCGTGGCGTCCCAATGTTCCATCAGCTCGAGGTAGGTGCGGTAGTAGCGCGCGATATCTTCGATGCTATAAGTGAACTCCTGCCCACGCGCGAACAGTTGCTTGAGGTTGCCGAAGCAGCAGGCCATCGGCTCACGGCGCGCGTCGATGATCTTCGCATTGGGGAACATCAGGTGGATGAAGCCGATGTGCCGGAAATTGTTCGGCATCTTGTCGATGAACCGCGGCTTGCCGGTGCGATAGACCCGGGTATCGTCCAGATACTTTTCGGCGAGGCGCACGCATTCTCCAGTTGGAAGTTGCGCGAGCACGGACGGATATCGCGGCGACTCGAAATCCCGTTCGCGACCCTGCAATTCGAGCACGAAGCGCGGGATGTCAGCGAGTTCCTGTGTGCCCTCCACCGCCGAGTGCGAGGCCAGGATCTGCTCGATCAGCGTCGAACCCGAACGCGGCAATCCCACTACAAAGATCGGCGCCCTGCTCGCGACGCCAAACCCTGAACGCTGCTCGAAGAATTTCCTGGTGCACACCGACTTCTGGTTCGCCGTGTTCAGTTCGATCACTTCCGGACGATAGCGGCTCTCGGCGCGCTTCAACGCATTGCCGCGCTCGTAGTAGACCCACGCTTCCGCGTATTCACCACGGTCCTCGTAGGCCTTGCCGAGCGCGAAACAGAGGTGATAGCGGTCGACGAGGCCGGTCGCGGGCAGTGCCTCTGCGGTGCCCATGGACGTGAGCTCCGCGTCGGTAAAGCGGTAGGTCTTGAGGTTGGCGAGGCTCCAGTACGCATCCCCAAAATCCGCACGTTCCCGTGTCGCCGCGCGGTACTCGCCGATCGCATCGGGTCCACGGCCCAGCGTCTTCAATGAATGCGCGATCGACAGGTGCAGCTCGGCGGCATTGGGAGATCCGGGCAGCGCATCGCGCAGCAGCTCCTCATACAGCGTGATGGCCCGGGCGTGGTCGCCGAGGCCCACGACTGCAGTTGCCTGCAGAGTCCGGTATTGGCGATTCACTGGATCCACGCCCAACAGTTTGTCGAGCTCGATCAGCGCCTGGCTGTACTTGTGCCGTCCGAGCAGCACCGAGGCGTAGTCATGGCGGGCGGCGACGTAGTCGGGAGAGCGCGCCAGAACCGCCTCGAGCAGCAGCTCCGCATCGTCGAACACCTCGAGAGCCGCACCGATCCGCGCCAGCAGGCGCATTGCCTCGATGTGATCGCCGTGGGCCAGCAGGAACGCGCGAATCATTTTCTCGGCCGCCACCAGGTCGCCGTCGCTGAACAGCCCGGTCGCGGTGATCACTTCCTGCGGCAGCGTCTTGAGTTTCGCGACGTGGGCAGCGGCGGTGCGCGCGTTGTCGGCGTCGCCGCAGATCCGGTAGAGGCCTTCCAGCATGGCCCAGCTCGCCGGCAGCGCCGGGTTGATCGCAACGGCCCGCAGGAATGCCTGGATGGCCTGCGGCGCGTCCTTCATTGCCACATGGCAGTGGCCGCGCTCCTGATGCAAGCGACTATAGCCGGGATGGATCCGCTCGAGTTGATCGAGTGTCGCGAGCGCATCCGCGGTCCGGGTGAGCTGGCGGTGGCCGAGTGCGAGCAGATAGAGGACGTCGCGGTTTTCGGGGACTTGGCTGAGTAGCGCGGTCGCGGCCGCCACTGCCTCGGCGAAGCGCCGCTCCTTGACGAGCGCACGAATGCGCGCGACCTCGACCTCCACGGTCGAGGTCGCATGAGCAGTGGCTGTGGCGGTCATGGGCATCCGATTGCAAGAGGGTGGGCATCGCTGCCCACCCTCCCAAGTCTACCGCAAGCGCCCAGGCCGCTTTAGAACTTGAATCCGACCTTGATGCCGAGCACCCGCGGCCGCAGCGGCACCTCCGACTTGATGAACTGCGCGGACGAGGTGAACAGGCTCGCGTCGGAATTGCCGAGGTTCGTGCCGTAAGCCTCGACATGCCACTGGTCCTTCGCGACGCCGAAGGCCGCGTCATACGTCGTGTACGCCGGCTGGTCGTATCGCAGCCACGTGGTCGTCGGCACGAGGGCGGTTGCCCCGGACTGGAAACTGCTGGGCTCGTTCTGCATGTCGCCGACGTGCTCGGCGCCGACCCCGAAGAACATCTTGTAGTCGTTGACGTGCCAGTCGTAACGCGCGCGCAGGTTGTACTCGATCGTCGGCGAAAAAGCCGGATTGGCGCCGACTGTACCCAGCGGGTTTTGCAGCGGCACGTTTTCGCTCAGCGCCCCCGACCAGACTTGCGTGATGCAAGTGCCGATCGGTGTCGGGTTACCCGGGTTCGAGGATTTGATGCAGGGCGAGTTCGTCTCCGATGCGTTGTTGTGCGAAATCGATCCCTGCAACGTCAGTCCTTCGGTGACACGCGCGACGATCTGCAGCTCGGCGCCCTTGATCCGGTAGTCGGGTCCCTCGACGCCGAACGTCGTGTTGCCAAAGATGGGCGGGTTGTAGATCAGCGTCTGAACGTTCTTCCAGTCCATGACGTACGCCGAGCCGTTGACCTGGAGCCGGTGGTCGAGCCACTCCGTCTTCCAACCGATCTCGTTGTTGGTCAGCGTGTCCGGCGGATACGTATAGGGCTTGTTGTATTGCTTGACGAGGTTCGGATTCGCATCCGGGCCGACCGTCGCCAATCCCGTTACCGGATCCACGTCGATCTTGACCTCGGCACTATTCTTGCGGTTGCCGGCGCCCGGGCGGAAGCCTTGTGAGAAGGTGTAGTAGACCATCGCGTCCTGGGTGACGTGCCAGGTCAGGTTGCCGCGGCTCTTGAACCCGCTGTAGGTCGCGTCATGCGTTGCATCGGTGAGCTGGCCACCCACGCATTGGCCGTTCGGGACGCCGGCGCACCCGGGACTGGTGGAGTACTGCGAGCCCCTCATTGTCTCCTTATAGTGGTAATAGCGTGTCCCACCGGTCAGCGTCAGAACCTTCGGGATCAGGTCATAGTCAACCGAGGTGAAGAACGCCGTTTGCTTGTAGCCGCGCTCGAGGTCCTCGCCAAACGCGACATTGTCGTTGCGCTGGGTCGGATCCACCGCCGCGTACCCGGGAGCCGGAATCACGTTGCCGACGCACGCCTGAGTCCCCGCCGCGTACAGCAGCAGGTTCGCCGGTGTGCAGGACGGAATCGACTTGTACAGGAAGTTCATGTCGTCCTTGATGTCGAAGTCCTCCCAGAACGCGCCGATCAGGCCGCGCAGCCGCCAATCGTCGGGCGTGCTCAGCCTGAACTCATGGCTCTGGTGGGTGGTTTCGACGTGGTCCAGCCAGGACGAGACCGGTGAGTAGCAGGTGAGCGGTCCCACGCCTTTGCCGATGGGCGCGGCGCCGCCGGCGCAGGTGTAGTAGAACCCGCCTGCCGAGCGCGCGTAGTTCGTGTAATCCATCGCATTGTCGATCGTGCGATCGAGATAGCCGCCGGTGTACACCAGCTTGAGGTCACCAATCTTGCCGTTCGCGGTCCACGAGGTGTTCTCCCACTTGTCCTTGTCGTAGGCCGGCGAGAATGACGTCTCCTGCCACGGGCCGAGCGGTGTCTCCTGCGAACTGATGGGGTACTGCGCGCCCATGCCCTCCGCGTCCATGTTCTGGTAGCTCTGCTGAATCAGCACATTCCAGTCGTCGTTGATCTGCCAGAGCGCCGAGGCACGGATGCCCTGATAGGTCACCGGGTTCTGCGCCCGCCCCGCGAGGGCATAGTTGTTGGCCGTGGCCGAGTTGGCCGGGTACGGGATGTGGTAGGAAAGGGTGCCAGGATCCGACGGGAAGCGCGTGAACTGGCTCGGCACGTTGTCGATGTAGCCGCCGCGGCGATCGTTGTAGATGACCGCACGAACGGCCAAGGTGTCCGGGATCAGCGGCAGATTGAGCACCGCGGTGATCGCCGAGTTCGGATCGCCGTGGGCGGTCGTGCCGTAGGAGGCCTCGGCATTGCCCTCCGTGACGTTGAGCTTCGGCTTGTTGGTGATGTAGCGGATCGCACCTGCTTCGGCGCCGCCCCCGAACAGGGTTCCCTGCGGACCCTCCAGGACCTCGATGCGTTCCATGTCCGCCATGTACACGTCGACATTGCGGGCCGGGAACGCCATCGACTGATCGTCCAGGTAGGTCGCGACGTTCGGGAACGGATTGATCGCCGCGCTCGACTGGTTGCCGGCAAAGCCGGCCGAGAGGCCGCGCATATAGATATTGCCCTGGCCCGGGCCGTTGGAACTGAAGGTGACGTTCGGCAGGTACTTGAGGACGTCGTCGAAGGTCGACACGTTCAACTGAGCGAGTTGCTCGCCGGTGATCGCCTGGATCGTGACGGGGACGTCTTGAATCGACTCGCTGCGGCGCTGCGCGGTGACGACGATTTCCTCGATGCCGCCGGCAGCTTCGGTGTCGGCCGCCGCCGCCGCATGGGAAGCGCCCGTGTATCCGCTCAGCACGGCCGAAATGGCATAAGCAAGCTTATGATTGGTATTCAAACATCTCTCCCTCAAGGATCATAGAAAATACAAGACGTAACGCACGAATCGTCACGTGCGATTGCTCGGAACGGCAGATAACATCCCAATAGGTCGAGCCCTCGTCATTCAATTCGGCCCGCCGCATCCCCGCTGCGTTTTTCAACGCCAAGCGATTACATATTTTAATTGTGACAGTACTATGACTTAACTGTGCTCCATCATTCAAGCGGTTCGTAGCGGTCCTTGCTACGGTCGGCCTCGTTAGTGGCATGATCGTCACCCCTATTCAAGGTCCTCCCGCAATGCCGAAGATTCATGAGTCCGCCCGCTCAGTCGATGTGATCCTCGAAACCGATGTGCTCGTGGTCGGCAGCGGCCCCGGCGGCCTGGCCGCAGCGCTGGCGGCAGCGCGCGCCGGCGCTCGCACCGCGCTCATCGACCGCAATGGCTGTTTCGGCGGCAATATCACGCAAGTCGGGGTCGAGGGCTTTGCCTGGTACCGGCACGAACATACCGTGGACTGCGAAGGTATCGGCATTGAATTCGAGGAGCGTGCCAAGGCCATGGGTGCAGCCATGCCCGAGCCCCAGTCATTGAGCCATGCGCTCGACGCCGAGATGTTCAAGTGGGTGGCCGACACCCTGGTTCAAGAAGCCGGTGTCACGCCGCTGCTGCATCGCCTCGGTGTGGCGCCGATCATGGAAAACGGCGCAATCAAGGGTGTGATCACCGAGAGCAAGGCGGGCCGCGAGGCCATTCTGGCCAAACGAGTCATCGACGCCACCGGTGATGCCGACATTGCAACCCGCGCCGGGGCGCCCGTGCGTAAATCGCCCAAGGAGGAGATGATGGCCGTATCGGTCATGTTCTCCATGAGCGGCGTCAACAAAAACGAATTCATCGCAGCCGTGAAGGCGGATCCGCAGACCTACGCCGACTGGTCGGGCAATGGCGAGTGGGACTATGAAACCACCGGCAAGGAAGATCAGCTGTTCTCGCCCTTCCTGCGCAAACCTTTTCAAAAGGCGCTTGCGGCCGGCATCATTCCGCCGAGTCTGAAAACCATCGCCGGTACCTGGGGCACCGTTACGGATCAAGGCGATCTGACCTACCTGAATCTGGTGCACGTGCCGGAAATCGACGGCACCGACCCCAATGATCTGACCACGGGAGAGATGCGGGGCAGGCGCGAGGCGATCTATGCGGTGGATGCTTTGCGCGGCTATATGCCGGGTTGCGAGCATGCCAAATTGCGCAACTTCGGCATGACGCTGGGCGTGCGCGACACGCGCAAGATCGACGCACTTTACAATCTCACGGGAGACGACGTACGCGAACAAGCCCGTTTCGCGGACGCGATCGGCATCTTTCCGGAGTTCATAGACGGCTACGGAATCCTGATCCTGCCGACCACGGGACGCTACTGGCATGTGCCGTATCGAGCCTTGGTCCCGAAGGGCGTCGGCAACCTGCTGGTCGCCGGACGCTGCATTGGCGGGGACAAGATATCGCACGCCTCGGCGCGCAACATGATGTGCTGCGCCGTCAGCGGCCAGGGCGCGGGGGTGGCGGCCGCGGTTTCACTGCAGCGCGATGAAGCGCTCGATGGAGTGAACATCGGTGCAGTGCAGCAGGAACTGGCGCGGCAGGGCGCCCGCTTCCGGTGACTCGCGGCACGGCGGAGCCCGACACGAGCTCCTGCCGCGGGGATTCGCGCCTGCGCTGGTGGGTGCTCGCGCTGGCGGCCATCGCCGTATCGAGCAGCTACTACGAGGACGATGTGATCGGCCCGATTGCCGATCTTCTGCACCGGCAACGCGGATTCGGCCAGGCGCAGCTCGGCATGCTGAACGGAGTGATCAGCATTCCGAACGTCGCGCTGGCGCTCATCAATGGCCTGCTGATCGACCGCTACGGACCCGCGCGAATCGCGTTCTGGTCGGCGGCCATCGGGGTGCTCGGCGCGGCGCTCACGGCGGTGGGCACTCCGTACGAACTCATGGTGGCCGGCCGCTTCATCTTCGGCGTCAGCGAGGGTGCGATCTTCATCGCACTCATCGCGGGACTCGCCCAGTGGTTCTCGCGCAGCGGCATTGCGCTCGCCACGGCGTTGTACTTGAGCCTTGCGCGTACCGGCTCTTATGCGGTGGACACCTCGACGGCCTGGGCGCATCCCCTCTACGATCGAGGTTGGCAGGGGCCGCTGTGGCTCGGCACCGGCATCACCCTCGTGGGCCTCATCGCGGCGTTCCTTTTTTATTGGCTGGACCGCCGTCACCGCCCGGCCCTGCACTCACCGGCAGCCGTGGTGGAGCAAGTCAATTGGGCGCAGGTCCTGAAATTCGATCGTTCGTACTGGTACATCCTCGGGCTGCACGTACTGTACGCGGCGGTGTTCTTTCCATTCCGCACGACCTATGCCATCGAGTACTTCCAGCACGCCAAGGGACTCACTTTGAGCCAGGCCGGCGTGGTCAATAGCTGGGTCTTCTTCGCGGCCATCTTTGCGACGCCTTTTTTCGGCCTGCTTGCCGACCGGTTCGGTCACCGCGCGTTGATGCTGGTCTTCGGCACGTTGTTGCTGCCGGTAACGTTCGTGGTGCTTGGCCTGACGAACTTGAGTCTGTGGGTGTCCACCGTCATGATGGGAATCAGTTTCTCGCTGGTGCCGGCCGTTATTTGGCCGGCCACGACCCTGATCGTCGAGCCGCGCCGGCTGGGTACTGCGCTCGGGCTGATCACGCTGATTCAAGCGCTCGGCATGGCGGCCTCCAACCTCGCTGCCGGGTGGCTCGCCGACAAGGCCGGTGCCGGAGCGGAACATCCCGGCGGCTACGCGGTGATGCTGTGGTTTTTCTTCCTGCTCAGCTTGGTCGCATTGTCCTCCGCCTTGCTTCTTTGGCGCCGCGAGGCGGGACCTGATGGCCATGGCCTCGAAGAGGCGCGGGTCGCGGCAGGGGGGAGACGCAATCAGTGATGTGGGTGAATTTTTTTGCGGCTATGCTGTCCCATGGTTGGACGTTCCCGTGACTGCGTGCCGATGTGCGGCGAATGCGAAGAAAATCACCATCGCCCAGCGATCGTTTAGCTGACCCTATGAGCCCGAGTTCCCAATTGCGCGCGCCGCGCCGCATCGCGGCTTTAAGCTCGTTGCTCATCGCAGGCTGTGCGGTGGGCCCTAACTTCAAGAAACCCGCACCCCCGGATGTCCGCGACTATACGGGGAGCCCGCCGGCGAGCACGGTGGCAGCCGATAATCTGCCGGGTGGCGCTGCCCAACGCTTTGCCGAGGGAGGCGACATTTCCGCCGACTGGTGGACCCTGTTTCGCTCCAAGCCGCTCGATGATTTGATAGAGCGCTCGCTCGCCAACAACCCGGACCTCAAGGCGGCACAAGCGGCGTTGTCGGTAGCCTGGGAGAACGTGCTGGCCCAACGAGGCGTTTACTATCCGAGCGTCGCCGCAAATTTTTCGGCCAGCCGTCAGCGACAATCCGGACAGATCGCCCCGACCCTCAACTCAAATGCCTTCCTCTATAATCTATTCACCCCGCAAGTCAGCGTTTCGTACGTGCCCGATGTGTTCGGTTTGAACCGCCGCACCGTCGAATCATTGCAGGCGCAGGAACAGGCGGTTCGTTTTCAAATGATCGCGACCTACACGACGCTGACCTCCAACGTCGTGGTCACCGCGATTCAGGAAAGTTCGTTGCAGCTGCAGATCGACGCGACCCGGGAACTCATCGACAGCAATTCGGGCGCCGTCAAAATCCTGCAGTATCAATTCGCCAAGGGGTATGCGAGCCGGCTCGACCTTGCCGCGCAGGAGTCGCAGCTCGCGCAAGTCGAGGCCACTCTGCCGCCGCTGCTCAAGCAAGTGGCTCAGCTGCGCGACCTGCTGGCCGTGCTGACCGGCCGATTTCCCAATCAGGAGCCGGGGGAACGCTTCGACCTTGCGGCGCTGCAATTGCCGGAGGATTTGCCCGTCAGTCTTCCCTCGGCGCTCGTCGAGCAGCGTCCCGATGTGCTGCAGGCCGAGGCGAATCTGCACGACGCCAGCGCGAAAATCGGCATCGCCGTCGCGAACCGGCTGCCGAATATCATCTTGACCGCCAATGCCGGCAGCACGGCCGCCGCAATGAATCAGTTGTTCACTTCAGGCACCGGCTTTTGGAGCGTGGGCGCGGCCGCTACCGCCCCCATCTTCCAGGGCGGCACGCTGTTGCACCAGGAGCGCGCTGCGAAGGCGGCCTACACCGAGGCGGCGGAGCAATATCGCAGCACCGTGCTGACCGCCTTTCAGAATGTCGCCGACACACTGACGGCACTCGAGCAGGACGCCGAGGCGCTGAAGTCCGCCGCAGCCGCGGCGGCTGCCGCCAAGGTCACTCTGGATCTGGCGCGGCGCCAGTGGCAGGACGGGTACGCCGGTTATCTTGCGCTGTTGAGCGCCGAGCAAGCCGATCAGCAGAGCCGCATCGACCTGGTGCAGGCTCGTGCCAACCGATTCGCCGACACGGCTGCGTTGTTTCAGGCGCTGGGCGGCGGCTGGTGGCACCGCGGCGATCTAGCGACGGACCAACATGGAAAATAAGCGCGCACTGGCGGCTCTCGTCGCGGCGGCCGCGGTCTTCTCCGTCGCCGGCTGCTCACGCAAGACGGACCATGACCCGCAGACGCCGGCTGCGTCGGCGAACAATGTTTCGTTGACCAAGGACCAACTGCAGCATATCCGCCTGTTCACGGTAGCGCTCGCCAGATATCACAAGACCATCGTGGCGAACGGGGCGGTTGACTTCGACAACGATCAGGCCACCACCGTGTTGGCGCCCTTCTCCGGTCCGGTGTCGCGCCTGCTGGTTTCTCTCGGCGACCGGGTCAAGAAAGGCGACCCGCTGGCGGCAGTGACCTCACCTGATTTTGCCGCAGCCATGAGCGCCTACCAGAAAGCGCTCGCCACTGCGCAAACCAACCGGCATCTGGCCGATCTGGACAAGGATCTGGCGCAGCACAACGGCGTCGCGCAGCGTGAAGCAGCCCAGGCAGAAACCGACGCGGCCAACGCCGAGGCCGACCGCGACGCGGCGCTGCAAGCGCTGGTCTCGCTCAACGTATCAACCGCGGCCATCAAGGATATTCAACAAGGCCATGCGCTGGCGCAGCCCGAAGGCATGATTCGCGCGCCGATCGCGGGAACCGTGGTCGAGAAGCTCATCACACCGGGAGAGCTGCTGCAGGCGGGAACCACGCCTTGTTTCACCGTGGCCAACTTGTCGCGCGTCTGGGTCATGGCGCAGGTTTTCGGCTCTGACCTCGCCTCGGTCAGTCTCGGTGATTCGGCGGCCGTCGAGACCGGCGTCGATTCGAAGAGCTTTACCGGACGGGTGGACAACATCTCAGCCGTGGTGGATCCGGACACCCGCTCGGTGGTGGTGCGGGTCGTGGCCGACAATCCGGGCGATTTTCTCAAGCGGCAGATGTACGTGCGCGTGCTCATCGAGGCCCGCGCGGAGAGCACGGGGTTGCTGGTCCCGGTTTCCTCGATTTTGCGTGACGACGAAAATCTGCCGTTCGTTTACCTCGGGCAGCCGGACGGCAGCTTTTCCCGCCAGCATGTGACTTTGGGCGGCCGGACCGGAGAACAATACGAGGTTGCCGACGGAATAAAAGCCGGCGACCAAATCGTGGTTGACGGCGGCATCTTCGTTCAGTTCATGCAAAATCAATGAGCGAGCCGCGGTCCACCGACGACTCGCAGCCGCGCAGCCGTTCGATCATGAATCGAATCGTGACCTCCTCGCTGCGGCAGGGCTTTCTCGTCTTACTCATGACGGTCCTGCTGATTGGCGCAGGGACGCGTTCGCTGGATCGCCTTCCCGTGGATGCCTATCCGGATCTGTCGCCTCCCATGGTGGAAGTCATCACTCAATGGCCCGGCCGCGCCGCCGAGGAAGTCGAGCGGTTGATCACGGTACCCGTCGAAAAAGAGATGAATGGCATTCCTCAAATGACCACCATCCGCTCGATTTCGCTCTATGGCCTATCCGACGTCATCCTCACCTTTCGCAATGGCACGGACAATTACTTCGCACGCCAACAAGCGTTCAACAGGCTGGGCGAACTCAGTCTACCGAGCGGTGTGGCCCCGGCGCTGGCACCGTTGTCCGCGCCGTCGGGTCTGATCTACCGCTACGTGCTGCAAAGCCCCGATCGCTCGCCGATGGAACTCAAGACCTTCGAGGACTGGACGGTCGAGCCGCAATTCAAATCTGTTCCCGGTGTGGCGGATGATTCGGGGTTCGGCGGCGGCACCATGCAATACCACGTGCTGCTCGATCCGGCCCGGCTGGCGTCGGTGGGTTTGTCGGCGTCGCAGGTCGAAGGCGCGCTGACGGCGAACAACGATAATTCCGGCGGCGGCTTCTATTCGCAAGGCGGCCAGTTCTACTACGTGCGCGGCATGGGCCGCCTGACCACATTGGAGGATATCGGCAACGTCGTCGTCGCGGTGCACGATGGTACGCCGGTGCTGGTCAAGGATGTCGGCCGGGTTGTCATCGGCACCGCACCGCGTCTGGGCGAATTCGGCTTTCAGAATCAGGATGACGCCGTGGAGGGCGTGATCCTGCTGCGGACCGGCGAGAAGACCCAGGATGTCCTGCGGCGCGTAGAGGCGAAAACCAAGGAACTGAACGAGCAAATCCTACCCAAGGATGTCAAGGTGCTGCCGTTTTACGACCGCAGCAACTTGGTCGAACTCACCACCCAGACGGTGGAGCGCAACTTGTTGCGTGGCATGTTGCTGGTGGTGGTCATCCTCATATTTTTCCTCTACGACTTTCGCGCCGGGTTGATCGTCGCGACCAGCATTCCTCTGGCTCTGCTGTTCGCATTCATTTGTCTCGACCTGCAAAACGCTTCGGCCAATCTGCTCTCGATCGGCGCGGTGGACTTTGGGATCCTGGTGGATGGCGCAGTGGTCATGGTCGAGAACATTTTTCGCCAGATCGTGGCGCGCAAGGGTAATCCGCTCAACGTTCGCGAAATCATCGAGGAGGCGGCCGCGGAGGTGGATCGACCGTTGTTTTACGCGGTCGCGGTGATCGTCGCCAGCTTCCTGCCCATCTATGTCCTGGCCGGCCCTTCCGGGACGCTGTTCAAGCCGATGGCCGACACCATGGTATTCGCGCTGCTCGGATCCCTCGTCGTCACTCTCACATTGCTGCCGGTGCTGTGTGCGTGGTTCATGCGCAACGGCGTACGCGAGCGGCGCAACGCCGCTTTCGAAGCCATCCAGTCCGCTTACACCAAAGGCCTCGACGCGTGCCTCGCCCACCCGTGGGCAACTACTCTCGGGACCGTGATTCTGCTGGCCGCCTCGCTGCTGCTCGTGCCGCGGATCGGCGCCGAGTTCATGCCGAAGCTCGATGAAGGCGCGCTGTGGGTGCGCGCCACGATGCCCTACACCATATCCTTCGACGAATCCGCGAAAATTGCGCCCAAGGTGCGCGCCATTTTGCGCTCATTTCCCGAGGTCACGACGGTCGCCTCCGAATTGGGCCGTCCGGATGACGGCACCGATCCCACCGGATTTTTCAATGTGGAGTTCTATGTCGATCTCAAACCCTACGCGCAATGGGCCGGCGACTACCGCGATAAAGCCGGCCTGATTGCGGCCATCAACAAGAAGCTCGAGGCTTTCCCAGGAATCAATTTCAACTATACGCAGCCGGCCGAAGACGCAGTGGATGAGGCGGAAACGGGGTTGAAGAGTGCGCTCGCCGTCAAAATCTTCGGTGCTGATCTTGGTACGCTGCAACAAAAGGGCAAAGCCATCAAGCAGGTCTTGGAGCGGGTGCGCGGAATTCGCGAAGTGACATTGGTGCAAGAGCTCGGCCAGCCAAGCCTCGTGATCAAAATCGATCGCACGAGAATTGCCCGTTATGGCTTGAACGTCGCCGACATCAACGGCTTGGTTCAGACGGCCATCGGCGGCGATGTGGCCACGCAGGTCGTGCAGGCAGAAAAGCAGTTCGATCTGGTGGTGCGCCTCGAACATCAATACCGGGACAATCCCGAGGAAATCGGCAATATCCTGGTCGCCACGCCCGCCGGACAACAAATACCGCTCAAGGAATTCGCGGATATCCAGGTGGCAAGCGGCGCGTCATTCATTTATCGCCAGGACAATTCGCGCTACATCGGCGTGCAGTTCTCGGTCGAGGGGCGTGATTTGGCGGGCGCTGTCGACGACGCCATTCAGCAGGTCCATGACAAGGTCGCGCTGCCGCAAGGGTACCGTCTGGACTGGGGCGGAGAGTACTCGGAGTACACGGCTTCGCGCGAGCAGTTGAGCGTCATTTTGCCGCTGACGCTGTTTTTGATATTCCTGCTGCTGTTCGCGCTCTACAGCAATTTCAAGTTTCCGTTCATCACGGTGCTCGGCGTCGTGCTATCGGCACCCGTGGGTGGCATCGTCGCCCTGTGGATCACGGGTACGCCGTTCTCAGTCTCGTCAGGAATCGGCTTCCTCGCCCTGTTTGGCGTCTCCGTGCAGACCGCGGTGGTGTACATCTCGTACGTCAATGAACTGCGTCGCTCCGGCACCCCATTGGCCGAGGCGATTCGAGCGGGCGCGATTCTGCGTTTGCGGCCCATCATGATGACCGCGCTGGTTGCGGCGCTGGGATTGTTGCCCGTCGCGCTCGCGACCGGTGTCGGCACCGACTCGCAGCGGCCATTTGCCCTGGTCATCGTCAGCGGGTTGTTCACGCGGCTTCTCATCAGCGTTTTCCTCATGCCGGCCCTCTATGCGCTCGTGGCCCGCTCCGGAGACCGGTTGGAAGTGTGATCGTGCGGGGTCGCGCGCTTTACAAAACTTTACATGCCACACAAATGCGGCTAATCGGCGCCGCGCAAAATTGCCATCGGACCTTCCACTTCCGACCGAGGATTCAACCATGACCACTGAATTGCCGACCACCGACGGATCAAAGCCGTTGCGCCGTTTCATCAACCGTCACACCGTGATTGCGTTCCTCGCCGGTGCCGGCCTCGCCGTTGCAGTGGGTGCTTCGGCCGTAGGCGCGGCCATGAGCTGCAGTCACGCAATGATGATGGACGGCACGCACAGTGCCGCCGATGCGTCCGCCCACGTCGATCACATGCTGAAGCACCTGTACGTGGAGCTCGATGCCACTGCCGCCCAGAAAGCACAGATCGATCCTCTGGTGAAACAGGCTATGAGCGACCTGGTTCCCCTGCATTCGCAGCTGCACGACGCCCATGGCCGGGCCATGCAGGCGCTCGCACAAAGTCCCGTCGACCGCACCTCATTGGAGAGTGCGCGCGCCGAGCACCTGCAGCTGGCCGATCAGGCCTCCAAGCGCTTCGTACAGCTCATTGCGGACGTCAGCGATGTGCTCACACCGGCGCAGCGTAAGACCCTGGCCGAGCACCTCGAACAAATGCACGGCATGACGCCGCATTTTTAACGGGTCTCTGGTGAACGCGCGCCGGAAGCTCTACAGTCCTGGAGATGGTCGAGCGCATTCTGTTGGTCGAAGACGATCCCCGCCTGGCCGAGATGCTTTGCGAGTATTTGGGTCAGGCGGGATTTCTCGTTGCGATTGCGCCGCTCGGCGCAACGGCTCTGGAGCGTCTCTCCGGCGCGCAGTTCGACGCTCTCGTTCTGGACTTGATGCTGCCGGACATGGACGGCCTCGATCTGTGCCGGCAGGTGCGCGCGCATTCTGACACGCCGATCCTGATGCTGACCGGCCGCGGCGATGCCATTGACCGGATCGTCGGTTTGGAGTTGGGCGCCGACGACTACCTGCCGAAACCCTTCGAGCCGCGCGAGTTGCTCGCGCGGCTGCGGGCCATCCTGCGGCGGCAGGTTCGCGGGCGCGCCTCCGCCGAAGACTCGCTGCGTTTTGGCCGGCTGGAAATCGACACCGCGGCGCGCGCGGTGCGCGTGGATGGGGTGCAACGTGATCTCACCGGATACCAGTTCGATTTATTGGTGGCGCTGGCGGAAAAGGCCGGCCGTGTCCTGTCGCGCGATGCACTGATGGATCTGGTCAAGGGCGAGCATCTGGAGGCGTTTGACCGCTCGATAGACGTACACATGTCACGCATCCGCGCAGCGATCGAGGACGATCCGAAAAAGCCGCGGCGCGTGATCACGGTACGCGGCGCGGGCTACGTATTCGCAAAAGCTCAAGACTGATCGAGCTCAAGACCGATGCTGCGTCTCTATCTTCGCTTCTACCTCGCGCTCGTCGCCAGTCTCGTATTGTTCGCGCTTGCCACTCTGACGTTGTGGCATTTCACCGGCGGCCCGATGGTGCAGACGGGTATCACTCTGGGCAGACTGGTGCAGAACGTACTGCCTCCGGCCGACTCGCCGGCCGCGGAACAGCAAGAGGCGCTGCGGCGGCTCGCGGCGGGACTCAAAAGCGATGTCACGCTGTTCGATAAGGACGGGATGCCCATCGCCGCCATCGGCCGCCCCTTGCCCGCTCCCCGGGTGAATCACGAGGGCATGGCCATCAACCTCACGAATCGCGAACACACCTCCTACGTCCATTTGACCGATGGCCGCTGGCTGGCCGCGAGCGTGACCATCGGCTACGCGCACCCACGGTTCATGTTCCATGGCGCGCTCGCCCTGCTCGCGCTGGCCATCGGCATCGCGGCCTTTCCCATCGTGCGGCAGATCACCGGACGGCTGGAACGCCTGCAGCGCGGAGTCGAATCGCTCGGCGCCGGCGATCTCACGGCGCGTGTCGCCGTGGAAGGCCGCGACGAAGTGGCACGTCTGGCCGAAAGCTTCAATCGTGCCGCCCGACAAATCGAGCAGCTGGTGCAAGGACACAAGGCCTTGCTCGCCAACGCGTCCCACGAATTGCGCACCCCGTTGGCCCGCATTCGGTTGGCGGTGGAGTTGATGAAGGCATCCGCCGACGCAAAACACAAAACAGGATTGGAGCAAGATATCGCCGAGCTGGACTGGCTGGTGGATGAAATCCTGCTCGCCAGCCGGCTCGACGCCGTTACCGACGCGCTGGCGACCGAAGAACTCGATCTGTTGGCGCTCGCCGCGGAGGAGTGTGCGCGCTATGACGACGTCCAGCTCGAGGGCGCAGTGATCAGCATCCGCGGCGACGGCCGCTTGCTGCGCAGACTATTGCGAAACCTGCTGGAGAACGCCCGTCGCCATGGCGCGCCTCCCACGCAGGTACGTATTGCGCGCGACGCCGGCACGGCCACCATTACGGTGTGGGACAACGGATCCGGCATACCCCAAGCGGAGTTTGAAAACGTATTCCGGCCGTTCTACCGTCCGAACGACGCGCGCGACCGCGCCGGGACCGGGCTAGGGTTGGCGTTGGTGCGGCAAATCGCCCGCCGCCATGGCGGCGATGCTCGCTGCACGTTGATGGAGAATGGCCGCAGCTCATTCGCGGTGACTCTGCCGGCTTGAAGTCGGTTAAAGAAACTTCAGCTAGTATTCACCCAGCGACACCCCCCGGCGACGTCCCTGACCCACCCAACCCGAGCAGTCATGAAACAGGCAGCGTCCGCAAATTTGGAAATGACGGTCGTCCTCCCGCTCGGCGTCATCGCAAACCAGCTGATTAGGATCGAGGCGGATTTGCGCCTACTGAACATGAAGGCTTTGGTCCTCGCGCCGGAGCCCGATAGCGAACACCCCGCCGAGCGAGTTGAAGCCACACTCGAGATTATCAATGAGGCGCTCGATTCCATCAGAAGTCTCGTATCCGGTATCGAGGACCATGTGCATTCCGGGTCCACGGCTGTGAGCGCCTCGCGCTCGTCCTCTGATGCGGTCTATCGAAAGCCTCGTCCTGAGCAGGACGATTGAAGTCGGTTATTGCGAAACCGGCGAAACAGTCCAGGGCAGTGCTGCCATGAAAGCAGATATGGTGTCCGTGGCATCGATACTCTTCGGGGATGCCCATTTTCCGCCAACATGACAAAACACGTGCAGCTCAGTTCCGCCGACCACGCAGCACAGCTATGCCACCGAGCAGTAGGGTCAAACCACTGGCTGCCGATGCAGGGTCTATTTCCGGAGCTTTAGCCGTTAATGTCCAAACACCTGGTTTCGTGGTACTTCCTGACGATCCGCAACCAAAAGACGATTGCGACCCAAAATTGTCAAAAGCCGTGCAAGTGGTCGACATTGTCGCTGAGTCCCCACCCACGCCACCTATATCAACGCTAGTCGCCGTCAATTGACGGCCGCCAGGGCCGGGAAAGCTTCCATTTAATAACATTGACCATCCGTCAATCGTCCCGCTGCTATTAGTCGAAAATGCGAAAACACCATTAAACAGCGGACTACCGTAATATGGCGGACTGCGGGTATTTAGATCTATGAACGTCGGCGTTACGGAAACGTTATTTAGATTGTCTCCAAGAGGCGCGCTTAGAATAATAAAACCGCTTAACGTACCAACCGGGATATCCAGGGGCACGGTGTAAGAATTAGTACCTGCGGGCGGGGTTATATCCAAACTTCCCGTGAAGGCGTTTCCTTGGTAGGTGTAAGTCGTCGACTGTGCGTTTGCGCTTATCGGCGCGGCCATTAGTTCGACCATCAGCAATCCCAGAATCTTACTGTTCATTTGCAATTACTCCCCTATACGAAGGCGGTGGTAGTTCTGATGTAAGGCTTTGCTTCTTGGCGGTCACACGGGTTGCGCATTCTATCGCGATTGGCGAGCTCATCCGTACGGGAATCGCGTCATGCGGTCTGTTTGGTAAACCACCTAAAAGCAGATTGGAAGCCAGTGGTGAACAGGAGCTTTTGGTGTAGACCCATGAACGTGAAGCGGCGGCGCCCGCGTGCAAATCGGCGCGCTGGTGCACCGACCGCGTCGGGGTGCAACTTGGCGGTTTGGAAGGTAAGGGGCTATAGCAAAAAACCGCTATTTTAGTGGCGGAGAGGGTGAGATTACTCGGCGCTGCGCGCCTCGCCCCTTCGGGGCCGCCCTGGCGAGCGTTATCTCCGCTTCGTTGCTGCCGCGGTCGACTGATCGCGGCCGACCTGGCGGAGAGGGTGAGATTCGAACTCACGAGCCCCGTAAGGGGCTGCCGGTTTTCAAGACCGGTGCATTCAACCGCTCTGCCACCTCTCCGTTTGTTATACAATCAACAACTTACGCCGCTTATCTCGAAACACTCCGTGGCGTATCTGTGGGATGTTACCTGACCTGAATCGCGCTTGCGTGCGCAGCTTCTACCTCACCCTCATATAATCCCGCATCGAAACCAAAACAGGGAATGCGGAATGCGGATTATCAAGACATGTATCTTCGGGTTAATGACCGCCTCGATCGCGACGTCCGCCGTTGGCCTGGATTTGCCGCCGCCGATCTGGAGCACCAACCCCAATGTCGTCGGCTTCGAGAAGATCGAAAATCAGAGACTCGATGCAGCACAGCGCGCGATCGACAAGCTCATGGCGGTCAAGGGGCCGAGAACCGTCGATAACACTCTTGCGAATTACGACGCCGCAATCTGGCAAATCAATGCCGCCTTGTATTTCTCGTCGCTGATGGAGGCCGTGCACCCGGACGCAGCGTTTCGCGACCGCGCCACGGCGATGACCCGCAAGGTGAGCGCGGTGCAAACGGCGCTTTCACTCAATCACGATGTTTATCAGGCGCTCGCCGCCATGCCGGTCGCCAAGGCCGATCCGGCCACTCAATATTACGTGCGGCGCCAGTTGCTGGAATTTCGGCTTGCCGGCGTCGATAAGGACGATGCGACGCGGGCGCGATTGAAAGTGCTGAACGATGAACTCACGGAAGAGCAATCGGCATTCGAGCGCAACATCAATGACGGCCAGAAGTCGGTCGAGGTGCGCGACGCATCCGAGCTCGCCGGATTGCCGCAGGACTACATCGACAACCACAAGGCCGACAAGGACGGAATCATCCACATCACCACCAGTTACCCGGATTACGTTCCGGTGATGAATTTTGCGGTGAGCGCCGCGCTGCGGCGCCGCTTGTTCATGGAATTCCAGACTCGCGCCTACCCGCAGAATCGCGATGTATTGATGAAGATGCTGCGCACGCGCTACGACCTCGCCTCGACGCTGGGGTATCAATCGTGGGCGGATTACAACGCGGCCGATAAGATGATCGGCAGCGGAGCGCGGATTGGGGAATTCATTCAGGTGGTCGACACCGCGGTACGCCCGGGCGCCGCGCGTGAATTCCAAATGCTGCTCGCGGAGAAGAAAAAAACCGACACTCAAGCAACGACCATCGGCCTGGAGGAGCGAAGCTATTACCAGGAGCAGGTGCGCCGCTCCAGCTTCAACTTCGATTCGCAGTCGGTGCGCCCCTACTTTCCGTACGGACGGGTGCGCCAGGGAATATTGGACACCGCGGCCACGTTATTCCACGTCACGTTTCGGCAGGAAGAAGGCGCTCCGGCCTGGGATCCGTCGGTGGAAACCTGGCAGGTCCTCGATGCGGGCAAAGTCATCGGACGCTTCTACCTCGATATGCATCCGCGCACCGGCAAATTCTCGCACGCGGAAATGATGCCGGTCCTCGACGGCGTGCGCGGCAAACACCTGCCGGAAGCCGCGTTGCTTTGTAATTTTCCGCAACCGACCGACCAGGATCCCGGGCTGATGCAGTACGCAGACGTGCAAGTGTTTTTCCACGAGTTTGGGCATCTCATGCACATGATTTTGGGGGGCCAGCAACCGTGGGCGGGGATCAGCGGGATCTCGATGGAGGCCGATTTCGTCGAAGCCCCTTCGCAAATGCTGGAGGAGTGGATCCAAAGTCCGCAGGTGTTGGCAACGTTTGCGCGCGACTATAAATCGGGAGCTCCGATCCCTGCCGATCTCGTGCTGCGCATGAAGCGCGCATCGGCGTTCGGGCGCGCCAATTGGGTTGCCCAGCAGAATAGTTTCTCGGCAATTTCCTACGACATTTACAACGCCAAACCGCAGGATGTGGATCTCGACTCGATAGCTGATCGTGACACGATCAAGTACGCACCGTTCACCGCACCCGAAGGTACGCACATGTACGCCTCGTTCGGGCACCTGTCGGGATACTCTTCCGCCTATTACACCTATATGTGGGACAAGGTCATCGCCGAAGACTTCTTTGAGCAATTCGACTCCAAGAACCTGCTGACCGGCGACGCGCCCCTGCGCTACCGGCGAACGGTGCTGGAGCCGGGCGGCTCGGTATCGGCGAACGACCTAGTGAAGAACTTTCTAGGTCGTCCGCAGTCTACCGAGGCGCTGAAACGCTGGGTCGGAGCGGAATTCGACACGGCGGCGCGTTGAAGACGCGCTTTTCACCCCCATTTGGAGTGCATTGCAGCTAATTCAGCCGGGGGTGCTAAAATGGCCCGCCGAGCATCATTTGGAGGACACGTCAATGGCCAATTTCCCAAGCAACAATGCCGCCTTTCCGGGTGCACAGGCGGACAGCCGCAGCGTATTCATCACGCGCACGTACACGCATCTGGTCGGGGGCATCCTCGGATTCATCCTCGTTGAACTGGGGCTGTTCGAGTCAGGTCTCGCGGGTCAAATCGCGCAGTTCATGCTCGGCTTCAATTGGTTTTTGATTCTCGGCGCCTTCATGCTGGTCGGCTGGCTGGCTTCGCGTACTGCGCAAACCAGCTCATCCATCGGCATGCAGTACTTTGCCTATGGGGCGTACGTGGTGGCGGAAGCCCTGATCTTCGTACCGCTCCTCTACATTGCCGATGCGAAGGCTCCCGGGGCGATCGACAGCGCCACCTTGGTGACGGCCTTGGGCGCCGGTGGGCTCATGTTCGTCGCACATCGGACGCGCAAGGATTTTTCCTTCCTGCGCGCACTGCTGATGTGGGGCGGTGTGCTGGCATTGGTCGCGATGATCGGCGGCGCCGTCTTCGGCTTCCAGCTCGGCACTTGGTTCTCGGTGGCCATGATTGGTTTCGCGGGTGTCGCGGTGCTCTATGACACGTCCAACATCATCCACAACTACCCGGAAGATCGGTACGTCTCGGCTGCAATGCAGCTGTTCGCTTCGATCGCACTCATGTTCTGGTATGTGCTGCGGCTGGTGATGGGAAGCCGCAACTAGGGCGGCCGAAGCCCAAGGTCACTTGGCAATAAGTCGATGCAAACGCGCGGGCCTTCAGTGGCCCGCGCTCATTTTAGGATGGCCGTTCCGCCCATGTAAGGCGCCAGCGCCGGGGGCACGAGGACGGTGCCATTCTCCTGCTGATAGTTCTCCAAGACGGCCACGAGTGCACGGCCGACGGCGACGCCGGATCCATTGAGCGTGTGCACCGGCTCGGGTTTGCCGGTGGCAGGATTGCGCCATCGTGCCTGCAGGCGCCGCGCCTGAAACGCTTCACAGTTGCTGCAGGACGAGATCTCGCGGTAGCGCTGCTGCGAAGGCAGCCACACCTCGAGATCGTACGTCTTGGCGCTGCTGGGACCGGTATCTCCGGCGCACAGCGCCAGCACCCGGTATGGCAATGCCAATGCCTGAAGCACCGCCTCGGCGTGCCCGGTCAACTCCTCGAGGGCCGCATAGGAATGCTCCGGCCGGACGATGTGCACCAATTCCACTTTGTCGAATTGGTGCTGGCGAATCATGCCGCGTGTGTCCTTCCCGGCGGCGCCCGCTTCCGAACGAAAACACGGTGAGTGCGCCACGAACCGGAGCGGCAATCGTTCGTCGCTCAAGATCTGGTCGCGAACCAAGTTCGTCAGCGGTACTTCCGCGGTGGGAATCAGATAGAAACCTGGATCGCCGCGCACGGCGAACAGGTCCTGCTCGAACTTGGGCAATTGTCCGGTGCCAACCAGTGCCGTGGCGTGCACCAGGTAGGGCACATACGCTTCGCGGTAACCGTGGCTGCCGACGTGTAGGTCGAGCATGAATTGCGCGAGAGCGCGCTGCAGCCTCGCCAGTTGTCCGGTCAGCACCACGAACCGCGCACCTGAGATGCGTCCGGCTGCTTCGAAATCCATGCCGATTTTCTCGCCGAGCGCCACGTGATCCTTGGGCGTGAAGTCGAATTGCCGCGGAACCCCCCAGCGCCGTACCTCGACGTTGGCCGATTCGTCGTGTCCGTCCGGGACCCCGGCGTTCAGGATATTGGGCAGTCCCAGCTGCAAATCCGAGAGCTTGGCCTGAATGGCTTCGAGCTGCTGCTCGACGCCCTGCAGCTGTACGCCCAAGGATTCGCCGGCGGCCATCAGGCCGGACGCATCCTGGCCTTTGGACTTGGCGTTCCCCACAGCTTTGGCATTGGCGTTGCGCTCGGCGCGCAGCCGATCGGATTCTATTTGTACGGCTCTGCGCTGCTCTTCCAGAGCGGCAAAGGCCGCGACGTCGAGCACGAAGCCGCGCCGCGCCAGCGCTGCGGCTACCCCGGGTAAATCGCTGCGTAGCAGCTTAGGATCGAGCACGGTCTTTTTCCTCGTTCGATAAGGCTCCGGCACCGCGTGATTGACGGTCGCGTTCGCGGCGCTGGTCGAGCGCCTCGCCGATCTTGATCTCCAACCCGCGCGGCGCCGGCACATAATAACGCCGGTCCGGCATCTTCTCGGGGAAGTAGCGCTCACCGGCGGCGTACCCCCCCGGCTCGTCATGCGCATATCGATAACCCTTGCCGTAGCCAATGTCCTTCATCAGGCGGGTCGGTGCATTGCGCAAGTGCAGCGGCACCTCGAGCGAGCCCAGACGGGTCGCGTCCTCAGTCGCGGCCTGATAGGCCGCATAGACGGCATTGCTCTTGGCCGCGCACGCCATGAACACGACGGCCTGCGCGATGGCGAGCTCGCCTTCAGGCGATCCCAATCGCTCGTACACTGCGCACGCCTCCAACGCCAGGGTGAGCGCGCGCGGATCGGCGTTGCCGATGTCCTCGCTCGCCATGCGCAAGGCACGGCGTGCGATATACAGGGGATCGCAGCCGCCGGCGAGCATGCGGCACAGCCAATACAGCGCGGCGTCCGGATCGCTGCCGCGAACCGACTTGTGCAGAGCCGAGATCTGGTCGTAGAAGTTCTCACCGCCCTTGTCGAACCGCACGTAGGTGCTGCCGATCACCGCGCGCATGGTGTCGACATCCAGGCGGCGGCCCGTATCCTGCGGCGAACTCAAATCCGCCGCGGTCTCCAGCAGGTTGAGCATGCGCCGCGCGTCGCCGTCGGCCGCGGCCAACAGCAATTCGCGTGCGCCGTCATCAATTTGCAAATCCAGCTTGCCCAAACCCCGCTCCCGATCCGAGAGCGCACGTTCGAGCAATTTCGCGAGATCCGCGGCCTCCAGAGACTTGAGCACATAGACGCGCGCCCGCGACAGCAACGCATTATTCACTTCAAACGAGGGGTTCTCGGTCGTGGCGCCGACGAAAATCAAGGTACCGTCCTCGACGTACGGCAGGAAGGTATCCTGCTGCGCCTTGTTGAAACGATGGACCTCATCGAGAAACAGCACCGTATCGCGCGTGCCGCGCAGCGCCTTGGCCTGCTCCACGATCGCACGGATGTCCTTGATGCCGGCGAGCACCGCCGACAGGGCGACGAACTGCGCCTGCGCGCCGCTGGCCACCAACCGCGCCAAGGTCGTCTTGCCGGTTCCCGGCGGACCCCACAAGATCATCGAATGCGGGCGGCCCGACTCGAGCGCCCGGCGCAGCGGCGCCCCGGCGCCGAGTAGATGAGATTGTCCGACATACTCATCGAGAGACCGTGGGCGCAGTCGATCGGCGAGCGGACGATAGGTGCCGTCGCTGACCGTCACTTCGCCTGGCGTCCGATCACATCGACCCCCGGCGGCGGCACGAACGAGAACAGATCGGGTGCCAAGGAAACGTTGCGCTTGGAGTTCGAAAAGGCGAGCTGCGTGATCTGGTTGACCTTGTCGGCCAGGAACATGGAGCGCAATTCGCCCTTGTCGAAGCCGATCCGCACCAGCTGAAAATCGGTATCAGAATGCTTGGGAACGAGTTGGAACCACTGCAGCCCGCCGCTCGGCGGCAATGCCGTGACATCGAATTGAGAGCTGACCGAACTCGAGCCCGACAGCAGGCTGGCGGGCGTGCTGGCAAGACTCGTGTCCATGTCGCGTACGTTGGCCTGCGCCAGATCCTTGTCGTAGAACCAGATTTGCTTGCCGTCCGCCAATATCAGCTGCTCGGAGGGCTGGGCATAGTCCCAGCGAAACTTCCCCGGCCGTTGCAGGTACAGGCGCCCGGCCGCACTGCGCAGGACGTTGCCGTGGCCGTCATCGATGGTCTGCGTGAAATCGGCGCTCCAGCTGGCGAGCCCGTTCAAGTACTTTTCGACGTCGCTCGCGGGCGTCGCACGCGCCGCAGCCGGGCCCAGCAGCGCCGCCAGCAGAAGCAGGCTCGCCGCGGCGATGCCCTTGCGTGTCGGATGGGTTGTCATGCGGCTCATTCCTCGGGCGGTGCGGCGCCGAATATCTCGCGGCCGCCGTTCGACTGCAAAGGGCCCACCAAGCCGGCCGCTTCCATGGCCTCGACCAGGCGTGCCGCCCGGTTGTAGCCGATCTTGAGGCGGCGCTGCACACCCGAAATCGAGGCCTTGCGCGTCTCGGTCACGATGCGCACCGCCTCGTCGTACAACGGGTCGGCTTCGGCATCCGCCGTGCCGGCCTCGCCGCTCTCCTCCTCGTCGGACGGAAAGCCCGGGATCGGATTGCGCGGGCCATCCAAGATTTCGTCGATGTACACCGGTGGCGCGGCAGCCTTGAGACCGCCGACCACGCGATGCACCTCTTGATCCGACACGAACGCGCCGTGCACGCGCGTCGGAATGGAGGTGCCCGGAGGCAGGTACAGCATGTCGCCGTGGCCGAGCAGCGATTCCGCGCCGCTCTGATCGAGAATGGTGCGCGAGTCCACCTTGGCCGATACCTGAAATGCGATGCGCGTCGGGATATTGGCCTTGATCAGACCGGTGATCACGTCCACGGACGGACGCTGCGTGGCGAGGATGAGGTGGATGCCCGCGGCACGCGCCTTCTGTGCCAGCCGCGCAATCAGCTCCTCGACCTTCTTGCCGACGATCATCATGAGGTCGGCCAATTCGTCGATGATCACGACGATGAACGGCAGCGCCGTCAGATCCGGCACGTCCTCCGCAACCACGCCGGGAACGCCCTGCGCAATCTTCTCCATGCGAATCGGATCCTTGATGGGCTTGCCCTCTTCCGCAGCATCCTTCACCTTGCGGTTGAAGCCCCCGATGTTGCGCACGCCGAGCATCGACATGAGCTGGTAGCGCCGCTCCATTTCGGCCACGCACCAGCGCAGAGCGTTGGCCGCCTGCTTCATGTCCGTCACGACCGGCGACAGCAGGTGCGGAATTCCCTCGTACACCGAGAGCTCGAGCATCTTCGGGTCGATCATGATCATCCGCACATGTTCCGGCGTCGCCTTGTACAGGAGGCTCAGCACCATGGCGTTGATCCCGACGGATTTACCGGATCCGGTGGTGCCCGCGATCAGCAGATGCGGCATGCGCGCGAGATCGGCAACGATGGGGACGCCGCCGATGTCCTTGCCCAATGCCAACGCCAGCGGCGAGCTGACATCGTCATACGGCTTGGATTTGATGATCTCGCCGAGTGTCACGATCTCGCGCTTCTCGTTTGGGATCTCGAGACCGACGACCGACTTGCCCGGAATGATTTCCACGACACGCACGCTGATGGCGGACAGCGCGCGGGCCAGATCCTTCGACAAATTGCTGATCTGACTGACCTTCACGCCGGGCGCCGGCCGCAATTCGAAGCGCGTGATCACCGGGCCGGGCTGCACCGCGACGACCTCTGCCTCCACACCGAAATCGCGCAGCTTGAGCTCGACCAAACGTGACATGGCCTCCAGTGCCTCGTCCGAGTACGACTGCTCGCGGGGTCCCGGCTCATCGAGCAGGGACAAGGCCGGCAGCTCGCTCGAGGTGGGCGCGTCGAACAAGGGTACCTGCCGCTCGCGCTCGACGCGGTCGCTCTTCTGCGGAACCGGTGCCGCGGCCTCGATTCGCGGCGGCGGCCGGTTTGCCACCTTTTTCTGCTCCTCCCGCACCACTTCCTGGCGTGCCTGCTTGCGCAGCTGCCCAGAAGCAAGTTCGCGTCGCTGCTCGATTCGCGTACGAAACCAATCGATCGCCTCGAGAATTGAGGCGCCGAGCCGGTCCATCACTGCAAACCAGGAGACGCCCATGAATAGCGCCACACCGGCGAGCCACAGTCCCAACATCAGCAGCGTCGCACCGAGAAAACTCAAGCCGCGGGCGCTGCCCTGCCCCGCCAACTCACCAAGAACACCGCCCGCGCTATTCGGCAGACCGGCCCCGCTCCAATGCAGTGTCGCCAAACCGCAGCTGGTCGTCAGGGTCAACACGAATCCGGCCGCGCGCAGCAGCGTATTGATGCGCGAGCGCGCATCGGGGAGCGCCTGATCCTTGTGCACCAGCCAGCCGGCGTAGACCAGCATCACGGGAAAGAGGTAAGCCGGTCGTCCGAACAGGAACAGGAAAAATCCCGCGAGCCACGCACCCACCGGCCCGATCCAATTGCTGATTGATTGTCCCGGCTCTCCCGTGTCCGCGAATCCCGGGTCCTGCGGATGATAGGACAGGAGCGCAAGCAGCAATATCAGCGCGAGCGCCGCCAGCACCCACAGCGTGCCTTCGCGCAGGGATCGCGCCACGGCTGCGGTGAGCGCACTCTTGGGCTTGGCTTTCTTGAGCGATGCGACGTCAGTCAATTCTAGACCTTTAGTGATATCTTCTTCTTAACTGGTTGAATAATATGTGATAGTAACCCAGCGCATACAGAGGCACCATCACCGTGCTTAGCTTTGGTATCGAGCGCGGGCGCCGCCTTGATTGAAGTGGCTGGCGCCCACAGATTTACATACCATGAGCCGCTAAAGATATTCAGACGAGAGGCAAATTATACATGAGCGCCCACCGGCACAGTCCACTCCTCATCCTGGGCTCGGGTCCCGCAGGCTACTCCGCGGCCGTTTATGCGGCGCGCGCCAACCGTCATCCCCTCCTCATCACCGGATTGGAGCAGGGTGGCCAGCTCATGACGACGACCGACGTGGACAACTGGCCCGGCGACGTCGAACACCTGCAAGGACCCGCGCTCATGGACCGCATGCGGCGCCACGCTGAACGATTCAGCACCGACATCGTGTTCGATCACATCAATCGCGTCGAATTGCGGCATCGGCCATTTCGCCTCTTCGGCGACAACGGCGAGTACACCTGCGACGCACTGATCATCGCCACGGGTGCCTCAGCCAAATATTTGGGCCTGCCTTCCGAGGAAACCTTCCGCGGCAAGGGGGTATCCGCGTGCGCCACGTGCGACGGCTTTTTCTATCGCGGCAAAGCCGTGGCAGTGGTCGGCGGAGGCAACACCGCCGTGGAGGAGGCTCTCTATCTGACCAACATCGCCTCGCACGTGACCCTGGTCCATCGCCGCGACAAGCTGCGCGCCGAGAAGATATTGCAGGATCGGCTGTTCGCGCTCGAGGCGGCAGGCAAGGCCA
>Ga0210400_10000547_pt1 | contig 41613 bp, 45 predicted proteins | sample IncBWH26MmetaG_FD_155456 | JGI IMG/M metagenome (GOLD analysis project Ga0210400, IMG submission 155456) | Forest soil microbial communities from Barre Woods Harvard Forest LTER site, Petersham, Massachusetts, United States - Inc-BW-H-26-M | ecosystem: Environmental > Terrestrial > Soil >... | reverse complement strand
TCGCCAACCGCAGAGACAGGCTGAAATGTTGCTGACGCGCGCAGTGAGCCGCAGTGAGGGAGCCACCGAGGAGATTCAGGCGCATGTCGACAGCTGGCGTGGGAAAATTCAATGGAATCCCCAATTAAGTCAGCTTACGACCGTTGCTCTGAATTCGAATGATGAGAAGGTGCGAACTTCCGGTGTCGAAGTGCAATTGGCAGCATATGGACTCGCAAAGAGCGATTCGACTGTGGAGAGCCTGGTTCAGCAGGCTGAATCCTCGGATCACGCGCAGAGAATCTGGGCCTTGTGGAGCCTGGGGTTGTTAGGGAACCGTGGAGTCGCCGCGGATCGTGTGGTCGACGTTCTGACCGGGCACTTGAAAGGGACTGCCAGGGATTCCGACGAAGACTCGCGCCGATGGGCGGTTGAAGGGCTTGCTTTAGTAGGGACGGACGCGACGATAGCGGCACTGCTGGATGTAATGCACAACGATCCATCTGCGCTGGTGCGGGAGCGCGCGGCGTGCAGCCTGGCGGAGTCCGGCATGTTGACGCATGAGCAGCGGATTACGGCCGTGCCACAGCTGATCAATTATTCGGACGATTCCGCGCTCGATGCTCAGACGCATGCGTGGGCATTTCAGGCTTTGGGAGACATTACGAAGCAGAGGTTGCCGAATGACTCCGCAGCATGGCGGAGTTGGTATCAGGCGGCAGGGGGACAGTGAGCGGGGCAGACTTCGGACCTCGGACTGTGCTCCTCAGGGGCTGGAGCCCATACCTGGCATGGAGTTTGGGGCACGGTTGAACGTCGCGGCGCCCTTCCGGTGCGAGCTTTCGAGATGGGCGTTTTCCAGAGTTCCCCCGATTTGCCACAAATCCGAGAATCTCGTTTTACTCTGCCATCTTTGCCACGTGCACTTCGAAGCCGGTCTCCGGCAACAGTGACGTTAGCGCAAATGCTTTGAAACCATCGCCGTTGACTTCGGTGTGGCGGTAGATTCCGGGTTCGCTTTCAATTGTTTCTTTCCGTCCTTCCATCTCTTTCAAAAACGCTTCTGCCAGGGCCAGGCTCGCCTCGCCGCCTTTGGCGCGGGTCACGACCGCTTCCGACGCATAGGAGCGGACCAGCTTGGGCCAGTATTTTTCCAGCAGTTCGGTGCTGGCAAAAATGTCGGACCAGATGATGCGGCCATTCACTGCCACCACGACGCCCACGGCCTTGCGATCGCGCAGTTGCTTGATCAGGCTCTGATAGTTCTGTTCGATGGGTTTGGCCACTTCGTCCACTTTCTCTTTCACCTCTTTACTCTCCATCACGCGGGCGTAAGAACTGGTGGAGCGAATCTCGCCGGGAGCGGATGAGGAGGGCGATGCATTGGCCACTTCAACGGCCATCGATTGCTGCTGCTCGCGGACCTCGGCCCACACCTGGTTCTGATCTTTGTCTGCCATGGCTTTGGCGCGCACCGAGGGCTGCGCCATGAGCGTGCCGTGGACTGTGTCGCCATTGCCCCCCACGCTCCCGATCCGACCTGCACTCGCGGTTGGGTAAATCGTTCCTGACGCTCCGAAGTGGTCGCTGGTCGCGACCCAGCGACCGGGTTCGACGCAAAATACGCTGAGATCGACGGGATCGCTTTCGGGCGGGACGATGCGATCTTTGCCGATGACGCGATCCTGCTTGCCCCCGGCAACGATTTCACCAGCCAAAAGCAGAAGCGGATGTTTTGAGTTGTTGACCAGCACGAGGCGATTTACCTCAGCGACGTCGTGTTGTGTCGCCGGCGTGTGGCGCCTAAGAAGCCCGCGGATATTTCCGTACTCGGTGACGACGACCTCACCTGAGCGCAGGCCTTCATCCAGCGTAAGGAATTCGGCCGTGGGATAAGACTTGGCGGCGACCGCCGGGAAAACTGTCAAGCTTCCGTGCCGGATCGGATCCAACACTTTGTAGCCTGACGCGGTAGATTGCTCTCCGGCCCGAACCGTGCTCAGGTTTGCGCGGAAAGTTCCGGCTACGACTACGATTACGATCACCATAGCAAGCAATCTGGGACGCATAGCTCTCCTCCCCCGTAGCGAGTTGATACGCTGCGGCGACAGGGTGTCGCATTTCCTGCCGCCGCGAAGCGTCCGCGCCGCTCACCTCGACTCGGGGGAAGAACGATATGAAAATCTGACCTTGCGGAGAAAATTAAAATTAAGGTTACGAAGGTCCTCACAAATCGCGTTGCGAGCGTCTAATGTATTGGTAGCATCAGAGCAGCGGTTGTCTTCTCCTCTTTATCTAATGAGCCCGACTATTTCATGAGTCCGACAAAGCCGATCTCGGCGTCAGTGCAATCGGCGGTGGCCGATCTGCTGGCGGAGTTGTGCGCGAAGAGCGGCTGCGAGGCGCTCGGCCTGGAACGAGAAAATTTCGCTGCGGTGCTTTGTGAGGTGGCCGCAAAGTATTTGGCCGGCACCGGCCACGGTGATGCCCGTGCATTCCTGCTGACACTAAGAGTGGAGGAACTTGCGCTTGCCCGTGCATGCGCTGCGGGCAGCAACTCCGCGTGGGAAGTTTTTCTTAACCGATATCGCGAAAAACTTTATCAGTCGGCGCTGCGGATTGCGCGTGAGGATTCAGCGGCACGCGATCTTGCCGACAGCATGTATGCCGAACTCTACGGCACCACGACGCGCGGCGGCGAACGCGTTTCAAAGCTGGCATCCTTCATGGGGCGAGGATCGCTCGAGGGTTGGCTTCGCACTGTGCTCGCGCAGGAATTTGTGAACCGTTACCGGCGCACGAAGCGGCTGGTAAGTCTGGACGAAGAAAATGAAGAGGGCGAGCAGTTCGCCGCTCCGGAGACTCAGGCGCTTCCCTCGGCCGACTCGCGGCTGGAATCCGCCACGGATGCGGCCCTGGGTTCACTGGCGAGCGAGGACAGGTTGGTTCTTGCGGCGTATTATCTCGACGGACGGACGCTGGCCGAGGTCGCGCGAATGCTGGGCGTGCATGAATCCACCATTAGCCGGAAGGTGGATAAGCTGGCAAAGTTGTTGCGCAAGAAGATCACGGCGGGCATGATCCAGCGGGGAATGAGCCGCCGGCAGGCCGAGGAAGCCCTGCAAGTTGACGTGCGCGATTTGCGGGTAAATATTCGCAGCACTTTGACGCAAGAAGCTCCGGCAGGGGCGTTCTCAGATAATAAGGATGCTCTCTGACTTTTCAACAAATGCGTTGCCCGAGGAGCCGAGGGCTAGGCTGAAATTCTGGCAGAAGGAAGTTGGATCTAATCGTGCAGGATGTTCCTAAAATCGCGATCAGGCGCTTACGGGATGCGGAAATTGCCGAAGGGCATCCCGACGCGAACTTGCTCACTGCCTTTGCCGAGCGGTCCTTGGCCGAAGGGGAACAGGCCCGCCTGGTGACGCATCTCGCAACGTGCCGGGATTGCCGGGATGTGATCGCGCTGGCTCTGCCTCCCACGGAAGAGGTGGCGCTGGCGGCGGTCTCTAGCCGCACAGGCGACGGATGGTTCAGTTGGCCCGTTCTTCGTTGGGGCTTCGTCGCGGCAGGAGTTCTTGTCGTAGCGTCGGTGGGAGTTGTGCAGTACAAACAAGCGCAAGAGAAGAGTAAGAGCGACCTAGCTATTCTCACCGCGCGGAACGCAGCTCCGGCGGAGCGACAGGCAATATCTCCTCCGGCGGCTGAGGCACGAGTCGCTGTTCCGCAAGCTGCTGCGCCAAAACCGGCTGAAGGGCTCAAAAAGCTGCAGAGCAACCGCCCACTGCGAGGTTCTTTCAGTGCTGCGGGAACCGCGAAGATGGCCACGCCGACGGCAACGACTCCGGCTCCTGGGCGGGACGATGGGGTCCCAAGTTCGTCGCAGATGGTCGAGGTGCAGTCCGAAGCCGCACCTGCAGCTACGGCTAGGAACGCGGTTTCGGACCAACTGATTGCAAGTAATGCACAGACGGTGCAAGCACAGGCTGTCACTCAGGGAGATGTTGTCAAGGCCAAACCTGCCGCGCCGCTGACTCCATCCGTCGTGCTCGATCCTGCTAACTCACCGTTGCAGAAAGAGATGCAGCCGCCGCGCTGGACGATCAGCTCCATCGGTGCGCTGCAACGGTCGTTCGACGAGGGCAACACTTGGGAGAATGTAAGTGTTAACCCTACAGCTGGCCAGTCGAAGCTGGCCACTGCGGCGGCGGAGACATATGGGAAGCGCGAGAAAAACGATTGGTCGCCACCGAGTTCGAGTCTGGTGTTCCGCTCAGTAGCGGCACTGGGAACTGAGGTCTGGGCCGGCGGTTCAGGCGGAGCGCTTTATCATTCGGGAGACTCCGGGGCGCACTGGACGCGAGTAGTCCCATCCTCTGGCGAGGCCGTACTGTCTGGAGACATCAGTAGGATTGAGTTTAGCGATCTGCAACACGGCACCGTGGCAACTTCCACGGGCGAAGATTGGCTCACCTCGGATGGCGGCTTAAGCTGGCGTCGGCAACCATAGCTGCGTGCGTTTCACTCAAGCTTTGATATTTAGCTCTCGTTCTGATTTTTCAAGCAGGAAAATCCCTATTACCAAAGTGACGTTTACTTGGAATGAGTAGTTCACTACTATCCATTTCGTGGTTTGGCAGTTCTGGGGGAGGGCTGCCGAGGCGTCTTGGGCTGAAGAGTCCGAGACGCTTTTTATTGGCAAAAATCTCGTAGAAACCCTATCGAACCGGCGAAGGCCCCCAAGGCCCACCCAGGGGAAAAGGATCGAATCCCGGGAACTTTGTTCCGTCGGATTCTAGCTCGTTGATTGCGCTCAACATCGCGAGCGGCATCACTTCGAACAAGCGGCGCAATATCCGCCAATTTCCAGCCGCGACACAACGATTCGAAAGCGGCAATCTTTTTCCACTTGCCCTTTCAGCTTCTCGAAAATGTCGCTGACGAACTCCATAATCTTGCCGCAGCGCAAGCACGCCATGTGGATGTGGTCGCGGTTCAGCTTGCGTTCGTAGTAGTGACCTTCGCCGTGGATGTGCATCAGGTCGAGTTCGTCGATCAGGCCGTGGCGCTTTAACAATTGCAACGTTCGATAGACCGTGCTCCGGTCAACACTGGCATCCAGTTTTTGCGCCTTGCGCAAGAGTTGGGAGGCGTCCAGGTGTTTGGTGGCGGTTTCCATCACCTGCAGAATGGCTCGGCGCTGCTGGGTCATACGGATTCCGCGCTGCGCGAAATGCGCCTGAAGACGTCCCGGCATTTCGGTTTGTGGTAGCGGCATAAGGGCGTCTCTCGCGTTGTCGCAACTGGTCGCAATCTGGCTGCGACGGAATTTTGTGCCAATGCTTGACGATGTCAAGAAGCGTGGGGCATCATTTGAAACGTACTCTAGATGCGACTCGGTTGCAACTAGAACAGAGACTTTTTAAAAACCACCATGCTCAATTCATCCCTCTCTCCGCTCTGCTTCGCGCCACGTCGCGGAACGATCGCGCGATGGTGGAGCGGCTCGCCAGTCAGAATGATGCTCTGCCTGTTCGCACCGGCGCTGACCGTGTTCGCCTTACCCGTGCGAGCGCAGGAAAATCCATACATTGTGGCCTACGACCACTATCTGGAGGAGCCGGGTAGCCTGGAGGTGGAATACTTCTCAACCTTCGGCACGCAGCGGAGCGGCAACGACTTTCACTCGTTCTGGGCCGAGTTCGAGTATGGCGCCACGGCCTGGTGGACTACCGAGGTTTATGTCGATGGCCAGACCACATTCGACGACAGCACTATTTTCACGGGATTCCGCTGGGAGAATCGGGTTCGCATGTTGCAGCGGGAGCACTTCATCAATCCCGTGCTCTATCTCGAATACGAACAAATCAGCGGGGCGGATAAGATTTTGAAAGAGGTCGAGGGGCACGACGTAGAGTCCGACTACGCCGTTCCCAATTCTCTCGCTCGCAAGGAACATAATCATGAACTGGAGTTCAAGCTGTTGCTCTCCAAGAACTTTAAGGGTTGCAACGTTACCGAGAATACCCTGGCTGCGAAGAACCTTAGCGGTGGCAATCCGTGGGAATTCGGCTATGCTGTGGGCGCGAGCCGGCCGCTGGCGTTGAAAGCATGCGCCCAGCGTTGTAATTTCTGCCGCCAGAATTTCATTGCCGGAGCTGAGATGTATGGCGGGCTAGGAGATCGTCACAGCTTTGGACTACACAATACGTCTCACTACGCCGCTCCGGTCGTCGCGTGGAATATGCCTTCCGGCTGGACCCTTCGCCTCTCCTCCGGCTTTGGATTGAACGACAATAGTCACCGGTTCCTGCTGCGCTGGGGAGTGTCGCGTGAGTTTTCTGGATTTGGCGCGACCGTCAGCCGCTTATTCGGGGGCGGAAAATCGTGAGAACCGAGCAATCAAAAAGCACGCTGATTTCTGTGGCGATTGTTGTTGGCCTTGCCACGGCGAGTTTCGGGCAGAAAGAAGCCCCTTCTCCCGTTGCCCTCGACGGCTCGGTTTACGCCGAACTGTCGAAGTCGCCGAAGAAGGCAAGCCAGCGGCGCAATCCACTGGCAGGCGATCCGGACGCGGTGGCTGCGGGAGCCAATCTATTCGATCAGCACTGCGCCGAGTGTCATGGAGAAATGGCCGAAGGTGGCCGGAAAGGGCCCAGTTTGCGCGCCGATCCGGTTCGGCAGGCGACTCCCGGGACTCTTTTCTGGATTCTTACCAACGGAGTCGTTCGTCGCGGCATGCCGGTTTGGTCGAAGCTTCCAGAGCCGCAGCGGTGGCAACTTGTCAGCTACCTCATGTCTCTCAGTCCTTCTGGAACCCCTTCCCAATGAGAGCATAGGACTCTTGCGACCTTCGGCCCGGCGCGTGCATCAAACAGCGGTGGTACGATAACAGGTTACCCCTTAGCTTGGGGAGCATTTATACAGATCGCCGGGACCGGCACGACAGCTCGTTGTTTCTTCGAGCATGGAGCGTCCGCCGACAGCGCGACGCTACAACGAGGAGAAAATATGGCAGGTAATGGAATCGTCGAAGTAACCGATGCAAACTTCGACCAGGATGTTTTGAAATCGGATCAGCCCGTTCTGGTGGACTTTTGGGCGACATGGTGCGGCCCTTGCCGCGCCCTCGCGCCAATCGTCGACGAACTGGCGAAGGACTACCAAGGCAAACTCAAGGTCGGCAAGATGGATGTCGACTCCAACAGCTCAACCCCAATGCGCTACAAAGTGACCGGAATCCCCACGCTGCTGGTTTTCAAGGGCGGGCAGGTGGTGGAACAACTGGTGGGTTACCGTCCGAAGGAAGCTATCGCGCAGGCGATTGACCGGCACGTTGGGTAAGAGATTGGGACGATAGTATTTGTCGAAGGAATGAATGCCTGGGAGTAGTCCCGGGCATTTCTCTTTTTTGAGGGTGATTTAGCGGAGTTGCTTATTGGTTCTGCGAAAGATCTCGTCTACACCGGGTTGGCCAAGTCCTTGGCAACACTATCGAGTACGCCATTGACGAACTGAACGGACTCCGGGCTGGAGAATTTGCGTGCGATCTCTAGGGCCTCGTTGATCACGACCGCGCGAGGTGTATCCGGATAACCAAGAAACTCCGCAACCCCGGCGCGCAGCAAGTTTCGATCGACAGCCGCCATGCGGTCCATGCGCCAATGCTGGGCATGACCTTCGATGAGTTTGTCGATCTCCGGGCCGCGGTCAGTCGCGACACGAAACAAATCCTCCGCGAAGCCTCGAACCTCGGCGCTGGCGCCGGCGTGTTCCGCCCAAAACGTGTGCTGAACCTGGTCCAGCGACTGCTTGCCCATGTCAGCCTGAAAGAGCATCTGCAGCACCATTTCGCGAGACTTGCGGCGAGTACCCATAAAGACCGTAGCCAGTTTACTGTACGCGACGAATTATTTGCGCTTCGTTTTCGAGGTTTTGTTTCGCGGTTTGTTTTTACGGGTCGGTTCGTCATTCTTTCTCAAGCGAGGAAGCCGGGTCTTGAGGTCTGATGGCCGAGGTCCGACGGCTGAAACGAGCGAGGCCATCTCCACCGCAGCCAGCGCCGCATCGAATCCCTTATTGCCCATCTTCAGGCCGGCGCGGTCGATGGCTTGTTCCAGAGTTTCGCAGGTGAGCACGCCAAAGGAATGCGGAACGCCCGTCTCTTGCGCCGACTGGCCGATGCCGCGCGTTACTTCGTTGACGATCACGTCATAGTGTGCGGTGTCGCCGCGCAAAAGGCACCCCAGGCAGATGATCGCGTGATACTTCTTAGTCTCGGCCAACTTCCGTGCCGCCAGCGGAATCTCGAATGCGCCGGGAACGCGCACGATGTCGATGTCCGGTCGTTTCACGCCGGAACGCAACAACCCGTCGACCGCACTCGCCAGCAATCTCTCGGTGATGAAGGCGTTAAACCGTGAGACGACAATCGCGAGGCGCTTGCCGGAGGCGTTTAACGCGCCTTCCAGCGTGTGGAACTCAGGTTTGCGAGGATTCTCCCCGGAGAATCCGTAATTGTGTTTTTTCTCCGTGACCCAGGGTCTCCGTGGTGGATCGGTTCTTTGATCGGTATTGATCCGCAAAAATCCGTGGCAAAGAATTTACTTGCCTTTGAACTGCGCGGGACGCTTCTCCAGAAATGCCGTCGTTCCTTCTTTCTTGTCTTCGGTGGAGCAAGCGACGGCGAACAACACCGCTTCCAGATACAGGCCTTCGCTCAATGTCATTTCCAAACCTTTGTTGACGGCCTCCATGGCGTATTGAACGGCCAACGGAGCGTTGGCAATGATCTTTGCGGCGATTGCTTCGGCCCGCGGAATCAATTCCGCGGCGGAGGTGACTTCGTTGACGAGGCCGATGCGATGCGCGTCTTGTGCGGTAATCATTTCGCCTGCGAGAACCATCTGCATCGCAATGCCCTTGCCCACCAGCCGCGGCAGACGCTGCGTTCCGCCGTAACCAGGAATAATCCCCAGCTTCACTTCAGGCTGCCCCAGCTTGGCATTTTCACTGGCGAGGCGGATCGCACACGCCAGGGCGATTTCGCAGCCTCCGCCGAGAGCGAATCCGTTGAGGCAAGCGATGACGGGCTTCCCCAGATTCTCAATGAGATTGAGCACGCTTTGGCCGCGATGCGTGTACTCCTTGCCGGTGACGGCGTCCTGCTTGGCCAGTTCGGCAATGTCAGCGCCCGCGATGAAGGCTTTTTCACCCGCACCGGTGAAGATGACAACGCGGATTGAAGCATCGTTTTTGATGTCATGGAACGCGGCTCGCAACTCCTCCATGGTGGCCATGTTCAGCGCGTTGAGAACTTTGGGCCGGTTGACAGTTACGTAGGCGATGGAGCTTTTCTTTTCGAGGAGAATGTTTTCGAAATTCATAAGATTAAGATATGGAAAGGACACTCTAGTGAGCGAGATTCCACCAAACTGTAGCCGCAGAAATTTTATTCGCGTTGACTTGCCCGATCAACTTCCATCGCGTGAATTCGCACGAATTCACCTACTCCGCACTACCTCTGCAACTTCATCCTTGCTCAGCCCGCAGCTGATACAACGAGGCGTCCAGAGCCGGTTGGCGAAGAGATTCCCGCACCGCGGACATCGCCACTGTGTTAGCCACCACGCGCCTGCCAGATATGCCGCGATCCAGCCCACCATGACGCCCATGCTGACAATTTCGTTCAGCTTCAATTTGGCGATCAGAAATCCCATCGGAACCAGCCCTATGAACAGCACCACGACCAGATTCCGCCGTGCTACGTAGCTGTGCCAGGCCCTGCGATAACGTCCAACATCTTGCGGATTGATTTCCCCTGGCATTCTGATCTTTATCCGTTCTTGGCTAGGATCTCGACGTTACAGTTTATTCGCCTTCGGGCTGTTCGGGTCGGAATAATCGTAGAACCCTTTACCAGTTTTCTTCCCGTACCATCCGGCCATCACCAGCCGCTTCAGCAGCGGAGGCGAGGCGAACCGGCGCTCTTTGAACTCGTCGTACATGACGTACGTGATGTAGTAGGTCGTGTCGAGGCCGACGAAATCGAGGAGAGTGAATGGACCCATGGGATAGCCGCAGCCCAGCTTCATCGCGTTATCAATATCTTCAATCGACCCAACGCCTTCTTCATAGGCGCGAATGGCATCGAGCAGATACGGCACCAGGAGCCGGTTGACGATGAATCCGGTCTTGTCGGAAGTGCGGACTGGGACTTTGCCCAGCTTTTTCCCGAACTCGTACGCGGTCTTGTAGACGTCGTCGGCGGTCGCAATCGTGCGCACCACTTCGACCAGTTTCATTAGCGGCACGGGATTAAAAAAATGCAGCCCGATGAACCGCTCCGGCCGCTTCACCGATGTCAAAAGCTCAGTCACCGAAATCGACGACGTGTTCGAAGCGAAGATCGCTTCTTTCTTCACCACGGTGTCGAGCGAGGCGTACATCTTCTTCTTCTCTTCCACGTTCTCGATGATGGCCTCAATCACAATGTCGCAATCGGCCAGGTCGGCCTTGTTGGTCGTGCCCTTGAGCCGCGCGCGGATCGCGTCTTTCTGCTGCGCCGTAATCCCGCCCTTCTCTACCGGACGCTCGGCAAATTTAGCCAAAGATTTCTCAATCCCGGCAAAGCCCTTGTCGAGATATTTCTGCTCGACTTCGAGAACGGTAACGTCAAACCCAGCCGTCGCGCACACTTGCGCGATGCCGGAACCCATTAAGCCACAACCCAGTACGCCTACCTTCTTAATCTCCATTACGCCTCTCGTTTAAGTTTAATTCGGATTCTTCGCGCACCTGGCTTTTCTACAGCCTTTGCAGGGACCTGAAATGCTTGGTTCCATATTTATGGCACACATGGGATAATAACCTTTATGAAGCAGGATTGCATTCGCACCACGGTCGATATCCCCGCGCCGCTTTATCGCAGGCTCAAAGCGCAAGCGGCCGCAAACGGGCGCTCGGTACGCGAACTGGTTCTCGCCGGGGTGCAGGGCGTCCTTCTTCAAGCGCGGCGGCCGCGCCGGAAACGAGTGCAGTTCCCGCTGATTGTCTCGTCCGGCCCCAAGGTCGATCTCACCAACGAACAAATCTATGAACACGTTGAATTTCCTTGATTCAAATGTGTGGCTGGCCCTTATTTGGAGCCGGCACGTTCATTCCGAAAGAGCCCGTTTCTGGTTTGCCGGAGCTGCGGAGCAACAATTCTTTTTCTGCCGTTTCACTCAGCTCACCGTCCTTCGCCTGCTCACCACCGAATCGATCATGGCAAAAGAAACCAGGACCACGTCCGAAGCCTGGGCTTTGTGGGACCGGGTGTGGGCCGACCCACGCATCGCCTTTCTGCCCGAACCCGACCATCTCGAAAAGGAATTTCGTTCGCGTTCGAAGATCTCGAGCCGATCTCCCAAGCGTTGGGCCGACGCCTACCTTCTGGCCTTCGCAGCCGCGTCAGGATTGAAGTTCGTCACCTTCGACCGGGCCCTTCACGCCCAAGGCGACGAAGTGCTTGTCTTGTAATTCAGCAGGACTCTCATCGCGCTTAGAAAAGACCGCAGCAGACTTGCGCGATGCGGAACCCATTAAGCCACAGCCGGTATGCCAACCTTCCTAATTTCCATCATCCCGTCGTTAAGAAAGCCTTGTCATTCTGAGCGAAGCGAAGAACCTATGCATTTTTGCCGGTGCCGGCAAAGTGCATAGGTCCTTCGCGGCAAAATGCGCCGCTCAGGATGACAACCTACCTTGATCCGTGCGAATCCGTGAAGATCCGTGGCCAAGAATTAATTCATGCTCTCCACAATCATCGCGATCCCCTGTCCACCGCCGATGCAAGCCGTGGCCAGCCCATACTTCTTCTTGCGCCGCCGCAACTCGTACAGCAACGTGATCACTAGCCGCGTCCCGGTCGCACCCAGTGGATGTCCTAACGCGATCGCTCCGCCATTCACATTCACTTTCTCGCGATCAAGGCCCAACTCTTTTTCGACCGCGAGATACTGTGCGGCGAAGGCCTCATTCACTTCGATCAAGTCAATGTAGTCCAAACTCAGCCCGGCCTTCTGCAACGCAATCTTCGTCGCCGGTACCGGACCGCGCCCCATCAGTTTCGGCTCCACTCCGGCGATGCCCCAGCTCACAATACGGCCTAAGGGCTCAATACTTCTCTTGCGGGCTTCTTCGAGCGGCATTAACACAACGGCTGCAGCGCCATCGACGATGCCACTGGCGTTGCCGGCGGTGACCATCCCGTTCTTACCGAATGCGGCTTTCAGTTTTACCAGGCCTTCCATAGTAGTCTGCGGACGGCGGTGATCGTCTTCGGTCAGAGATTCGCCGGTCGCCTCGCCCTTCGAATTGCGGAGCGGCACCGGAACCAGCTCTTCCTGAATGCGTCCTTCTTTGTAGGCGGCATCGGCTTTTTGTTGAGAACGCAGTGCGAACTCATCCTGCGCCTGCCGCGTGATGCCTTGCTGCTCGCCATATAGCTCGGCCGTGTTTGCCATGTAAAGGCCGCAGTAGCTATCGAGCAGCGCCACCATCAGCGAATCTTCCAGCTTACCGCCGGGCGCCAGAGTAAATCCGTCGCGGCCTCGAATGACAAACGGAGCCTGGGACATGGCTTCCATTCCGCCTGCGAGGACGATCTTCGCTTCGTCGGTCTGGATCATCTGGGCCGCGTTCACGATCGACTGCATGCCGGACCCACAGAGGCGGTTCACGGTGAGCGCCGGAGTTTCAATCGGCAGTCCCGAGCGCAGTCCAACATGTCGCGCCCCATATAAGGCGTCGCCCGAAGTTTGCTGCGCGTTGCCAAAAACGGCATGATCGAATTCCTTCGGATCAATGCCGGCGCGTTCCATCGCGCCCTTGGCAGCGAGGGCCCCCAATTCCTGCGCGGAGAAGTCTTTCAATTTGCCGCAGTAGCGGCCAAAGGGCGTGCGCGCCCCACTAATAATGGCAATATCACCCGGTTTCAACATGATTTCCTTACAGACCCTGCTCTCAGAGCGGAATAAAAGTGATAGTCAAACTGGTTAGTGTAGCAGCGTATGCGGAGCCTTGACCATACACAGAAAACTACCACGGAGGCACCCTTCGGCTCGCTCAGGGCAGGCCTTGTCACGAAGAAGACCCCTCTAATAGAAAAACCGTCGAGCAGACAAAATCTGCTATAACGAGCTTGCGTTACGAATCAACGATGCTTGAGAAAGTGGAAACCAAAATGCGCAAGGCGCAGCCGGCTAAATTGCTTTCTTTCCTATCGGTAGTCTTTCTGGTGTTGCCTTCGCTCTGCCTGGCTCAGCCGGCGGCATCGGACGACGAGCACGCGCTGTGGAGGCTCGAACATTCGTATTGGGACCGCGTTCAGGCCAACGATCTGAACTCTTATCTGGCACTTTGGCACAAGGATTTTCTCGGCTGGCCATCGGTTAGCGCCGCGCCGGTTCGCAAGGACCGCATCACGGACTGGATTACTGCTCAAACCAGCAAGGGTTTAACGTTCAAGAATGTCGACTTCAAGCCTGCGGCGATGCAGGTAACCGGGGATGTGGGGGAGGCCTATTACTGGGTCACATTCAAGTGGGTAAATAGGGATGGCGTTGGCGCGACCATGACCTTGCGCGTCACGCATACCTGGGTTAGAGAAGGAAAGGATTGGCACATCATCGGCGGAATGTCGATGCCGGAGAGTGCGAATCCGCAGAAGTAAGGAGAGATGGTGTCGGCCGACGACTCAGACCCCACGCGCATAGTATTCCGATCGGATGGGTAACAAAAATGCTCCAAACATGCCATTTACTGTAGTTGAATATAGCCCGGCTGACTTCTGTCAGGTGACCATGATTTGACAAGAAATAGTGTCCGTCAACGGCCCTTCCGCTTACGGCGTCGCCGCCAAAGTAAAGCGCACCGATGAAGAAGGCAGTGAAGTTCGCCATGCCTGCGAAAAAACCGAATTGAAGCAGTCGGCGGCGCATTGTGAACATTTCCGTGCCTGATCCCTGGAGAGGAAGTACCTTACGCTACGGCGCCCGCAGCCAGTGCCGGCCCTAAGGCCACAACTTTCCCCGGCCCCTGCCCCAGCGAGGTGGCTAGCGCGTGTTCGGCGCGGTTGATCACTTCGGTCACGATGTCGATGGCGTCATAGTTTTCTCTAATCACCGCTTGTGCCAGGCCCGCTGAAAATTCCATCGCACGCCCCTGTTCCGGTCCGTCCTTGGCGGGAAGACGAACTCCGGTAATGATCTTGCGCAGCTTCTCGATTGCCATCATCGCTTCTTTCTCGGCCGTGTCCCCCAGAATCAGCGCGATGGTCGTGGTGTCGTAGCGGAACGCCAGATCGTTGGTGCGGATGTTGGCGGCGAATTGTTGCCCGATTTTGTCCATCGCGCTTTCCACCGCTGCTTCGCCATATTCCTTGATCAGAGCCGCGCTCCGCCCGAACTGAAACAACAGAACCGAAAGATCGGCAGAATTCTGCACCGCTCGCTTGCTTTCCGCGAGCAACAGATCGAGATACGACCCACGCTTGAGAAGGCCTGACTTCTCTTCCGTGACGGAAAGATTCTTCACCAGCCTGCGCAGCCCCGCGTTGTTCAGCGCGATAACCATCTGATCGGCCAGAGTTTTCAGCACTACGGCGTCGGTGTGGGGCCAGGAGCGAGGCTTGTTGTGAATAAGCGCGAGCACTCCAACGGAGTCCTCGCCATTGCTTAACGGTAAGGCCAGCACAGCCGTGGCTCCGAGTTCCGCCACGGACTTGCGCACACTCTGCAGTTCTGGGGCTTTCTGGGCATCGGCAATGGTGACGGATTCCTCCGTCAATATGTCTTGCAGGGCGATCATCATTTCTTTCATCGCGGCTGGATTGCCTTCCTTCGCTCCCTTCCCGCAGAACTCCTGAATCGCAGTCGGGGCCGAACCGGGTGTACGCATCATGGCGATGCAACGGGAAACCTCCCAGTGCGCGCCGATTTCGTTCACCGCAGTGGTTAGAACTGCGGGGGCTGTTCCCTGGTGATAGAGCTTGCGAGTGATCTCGGCCACGCGGGTTACATTGCGCATCTCGGAAGCCGCATCTGCCGCGGGTGCGGCTGGCGTTGGAGGCGGCGCTGTGGCTGTGGTCGCAGGTGCTGCCGTAAGGGGAGCACGACCACTGTAGCTCGGGGTCATACCCGCCGCCAGATAGAGACGCTGCAAATCCTCGTTTCGTTCCTCTTCGCGTGGAAAGAGCTCCTGAATGCGTTGCAGACGCTCGACCGCTTTGTTCCGCATTCCGTACTGCACCAGGATTTCCGCCTGGAGCATGAGATCCTGCAGCGTTGAGGCTCCTAAGGTAGCTTCATGCTCAATCGCCGTCTGGGCCGCGCTGGGAGTGGTGGAAGTGAAGCGTGAGGAGATTACCTTGAATCGATTATCGTCAATCTTTCCCTTCAACATCTCCAGCCGCTTGCCATGGCCGGAATCGTAGGGATCGACTTCCGCGGCCCGGTCCAGGCATTCGGCAGCTTTGGAAAAATCTCCGGTGCTGCAGTACAGATCAAAAAGTTTCAGCAGGGTCTGAGCGTAGTCACCTTCACGATTGGCGCCGTTGAACAGCTCACTGAGAAACTCCAGCATGGCGGAAGAAGAGCGCCGCGACGAGATGAGATCCTGCATCGAGGCCAGGAACTGACGGCGTTCGCCACGCTTCGCCTGGAACTGGCCGAGCTTGCGGGCCAGCGAAACGGCTGTTTCATCCTGTTCGGCGTCGAGTAATTGTCCAACCAGTTCGGTAACCTGCTGGATGCGGTTGGGGTTTTGTTCGAAAAGCTGCCACACCAGGGGCTCGGCTTCGGCGTAGCGGCCGGCGGCCAACAAGGCTTCGGCATAGACGTCCCGCAACTCCTGAGAATTCTTTCCCGCGGCGACCTGCGGTTCGAGAATAAAGATCGCGGCTCCGACCTGGCCCTGGGCCAGCAGGCTCTTGCCATAGGCGAGAGCGATCTCTTCATCCGACGAATCTTCCTGATAGGCGCGCTCATGCCATTGCGCGGGATCATTACCTGCCGCCCTGGTGAGCTGCGCGACCTGCTTGAAGGCCTCCGCCGCGGCTCTCGTTTCTCCCAGTTCAGAGCAGAGTTCTGCAATTCGGAGAAAATTCGCCTGAATCGGCTCCAGTGCCACGATTCGCCCCAGAACCTCCAGGGAGTCCTGCTTATTTCCCAGCTTTGCCAGATCGCTGAGAGCGGATTCATAAGTACCTACAGCCAATTTCTTGTTGGAGCCTTCCAACAACTGTCCGAAACGAAATTTCTGCTCCCAGGTGGGGCTGCCATGGCGCGCCAACTTTTTATAAGTGAGGCTGGCCCGGGTCGCGTCTCCGGCATCGACCTGGCGTTCAAACAGCTGGCCCAGTAACTGAACCGCGTCACGAGTGCGATCCTGCGACAAACACAAATCGGCCGTGAGAGCGCGTACCGTGTCGTTTTCTGGATCGTCGCGCAGGACGACGAGGTACTCTTCCAGAGCCTCAGCTGCTTTGCCCTTCTGTAGCAGCTTCTCCGCGCGTTCCACGCGCCGGGTTAGCTCGGCTCGGTCGACGCTCTTTGTAGTGTCTGGCATGGGTCGGATGTGGGCAGAGTACTGCTCTCCCGATCATAGGAGGCGAAAGGAGGGGCAGCAATCGGTAAGGGTCGGCCAGAGATTACGAAAGTTACCGCAAGGCCAGGGGACAAGTGATCATGGCTTAGAGGACTTGGGTTTTGTGGACTGGCCACTTGTTTCCTGATTTGTTATCGTGCCGCATGCCTCTCACCACGGTCGACACCGACCTAGTTCACGAACAAGGCCTCCACCATCAACTGACCGCCGGCCAAATGACCATGGTCGCCGTCGGCGGGTCCATCGGCACCGGCCTTCTTCTCGGCTCTGCCGCAGCCCTCGAAATGGCCGGGCCCAGCATAATTCTGAGCTACATTGTCGCAGCTTTCCTCGCCTACACCGTCGCCATGGCTCTCGGTGAACTAGCCAGCATGCACCCCGCCGCCGGATCATTTGGCCTCTACGGCGAACTCTATCTCAATCAGTATCTGGGGTTTCTCTGCCGCGCCGCCTACTGGGCTTCGATCGCTTTCTCCATCGGAGCCGAACTCGTCGCCTCCGCTACCTACATGAGCCATTGGTTTCCGTCCGTTCCCGCGAGAGTTTGGGTGATCCTCTTCTCCGCTCTGCTGGTGCTGGTCAACCTGCGCAATGTAGGCTCCTTCGGTCGCTTCGAGTTCTGGTTCTCCATGATCAAGCTGGCCACCATCGTGGCTTTCATCGTGGCGGGCACAGCACTCCTCTTGAGCGGACGCGTCGCCCCCCAATACACAGTCCAGGGTGGATTCTTCCCCAAAGGTCCAGTTGCGCCTCTGCTGGCCGTATTCTGGGCCATCTATGCCTTTGGCGGCATCGAGATGCTGGCCGTGACCACCGGCGAATCGCGTTCCTCAAAGGACATTCTTCGCGCCACGCGCCTGTCATTCCTCCTCCTGGCCGGCCTTTACCTCGGCGCCATCACCATCCTGGCCGGAGTAATGCCCTGGAACCACACTGGAGTCTCCGAGAGTCCTTTTGTCAGCGTACTCAGTTTGGCCAAAGTTCCGGCCGCGGCCTCCTTTATGAACTTTGTAGTCCTCACCGCCGCACTCTCCGGGGCCAACGCCAAACTTTACGTCGCCTCCCGCCTCCTGTTTTCCATGGGGCGCTCGGGATGGGCTCCCGCCAGCATGGGCAAGCTAAATGCCTCTGGATCGCCCCGCTTGGCCTTGCTCGTCTCCTCCTATGGCATCGTCACCGCGCTCATCATCGAAGCCTGGGCCGGAAAGGAAGCCTTCATTTACATTATGGGAGCCGCATTCTCCGGCTTGTTCTTCTGCTGGGTCGCATCGCTCGCTGCCCACCTGAATTTCCGCCGCCGGCTCACTCCGCAGGAAGTTGCCGCCCTGCCCCTGCGCTCCCCGCTGGGCATGTGGGGGTCGGTGCTCGGGTTCATCCTGGCCTCCGCTTTCATCATCCAGACTCTCCGCTCCTCACGCATCAACGCAATTGGCGGGCTAGTCTTCCTCGTAGCACTAACCATCGGGTATCTCCTGCTGAAACGCCACCACAAATCGCAATAAGATATGCACGCGTAAGTACAGCCGCCCTCGGCATGCAGACGACCGCCAGAGCCTTAGCCCGAGGTATCTGAAGAAACTCCATTACCAAGGTAAGCCTGGTCCCCGCTTTTCTGCTGCCAGCCGCTCTCCCGCTCCGCTAGCCTCGATGCAGGATCCAAGTGACTCCATCTACCCTGTTGCTTCGCTCTTCGAACCCCGGCGCACTGCTGATCTGGTGCGGGATCGGATTTTGTGGCGGACTTTACTTATTCGTTCAGGGTTTCCGGTTGTTACAGCGGCGGCAGCTTATTCTGAACACTCCGGTTTCGAAGATCCGCAGTGCATCGCTCGGGATGGTCGAAGTGAGCGGTTTGGCCGTTGGTCCCTACACCATGGTTGCGCCCATTACCGAGAGAGCCTGCTATTACTACCGCACGGTCGCTTGGGAGTGGAAGCACCAGGGCAAGAGCAGCAGTTGGGTAAAGGTTGCCGCCGAATGCATGCACGTGCCGTTCTTTCTCGATGACAACACTGGTAAGGTGATGGTCGATCCGCGCGGAGCTGACCTTGATTTGCATCGTGACTTCGAACAGGAATTTTGCGATTCATTTTTCAGTATGAAACAAGACGCCCCGGAGAATGTTCGAAGTTTTCTACAGCGCCACGGCGTCAGCACGACGAACAAAATCAAAGTGGAAGAGTTCTGCATCAAACCGAAGAATGCGCTGTTCCTGTTGGGGACGCTGACGGAAAATCCTGGGCTGGAACTCGCAGCGGAACCGATTCATGATGCCGAACTGCTCTCGCCTTTTGCCGCTGACTCAGTTTCGTTGTCGCTGGGAGGCGCGGCGATCTCGCTGATGAGATCAGGCGCCGCGATCTCACCGGTGGATGTTGTGCCTCTTGGCGAGACAATAGTCGGCGGCCATTCTCTTCGTGAATCAGGTTTCGACAAATCTGATTTGTATCGAACGGGGTTTAGCCGGCCACATGCCGCGGATCAAGTCATCCAACTCACGCCCACACCCGTTCCGATCAAAGCAGCGGAAATGAGCCAGCAGCAGAAGATTGCGGCGGCGATGATGAAGGCGGGCATTTCGAATCCGGCCGCATGGGCTGCAGCTGGAGTTGCGCCGTCGCAGGCTGACGTTAGCGGTTCAAACGTTCCTTTGCAAAGTGGCGCGGCAAACACTGGAACGTCCAATGCGGCCATTGAAGGTTTTGACGCGCGGCCGCCGGTAGTGCTGATGAAGGGAAAAAACAATCCGACTCTCCTGATTTCCTGGCGCAGCCAGCGCGAACTGGCAAACTCGCTCGGCTGGAAGTGTGCCCTCATGATTTGGGGTGGCCCGGTCCTCGCCTTGTTAAGTCTTTATGGGCTGAGCAGTATCACACATTGGTTCTAAAAACTCGAAATAACTGCACCGATCGTGATTCCCGAGCTGGCTTCGTTCGCTCTAGTACAATGTCGACGTGAGTACTGCCGTTCGCATTGGAATCCTCGGTGACTTCAATCCTGAATTCCGTTCTCACCATGCCACTCCGGACGCTCTGCAGCACTCCGCACGTAAATTGGATTTGAAGGTCGAGTCGCAGTGGATACCCACGCCGTCGCTCACTGGCTCCGACGCCGAAAAAGTGCTTGAAAGTTACGACGGTCTCTGGGCTTCGCCGGGAAGTCCCTATAAAAGTTTCGCAGGCATGCTGAAAGGGATCGAATTCGCGCGCCGCCGCGACTGGCCTTTTCTTGGTACCTGCGGCGGCTTTCAATACGCGTTGATTGAGTTCGCGCGCAATGTTCTCGGTATCGCCGATGCGGATAGTGCGGAGAATAACTCCGGATCGAAAAACATTGTCATCTACCCGGTGGCCTGCGCGGTGACGGGACGAAAAGGGGATGCGCCAAGACTTTCGGGCATGGTGCCTGAGATTCGCTTGCGGCCGGGTTCCTACCTGCAATCGTTCTACGGCAAAGAGAAAGAAGTTGTGAGCGAAGAATTTTTCTGCAATTTCGAGGTCAACCCCGACTTCGAATGGGCCGCAATGGAGGCCGGATTCCCGGTCGTGGCCCGTGGATCGCAAGGAGAGATTCGCGCCATCGAATCGCCCACTCACAGATTTTTTGTGGCGACACTGTTCCAGCCGCAACTCTCATCGACGCAAAAGAATCCGCATCCTGTGGTGACCGCGTTTGTACAGGCAGCAGCCGATTGGGGACGAAAGAAGCTGGACGATAGCGTGCTGGAATAGTTTTCAGATGCTTCGAGCGAGGCGGGATTACGGAAAATTAATCACGAATCTGCCGCGGCAGCTAAAGTTTTTGCCGCGCTTGCCGATCCCCTCCGTATGATTAGCCAAGTCAGCAGTTTGCAACCCTCTCAGTCCAGCGGAGTCGCCAAGACGCCATCGCTCGTGGCCACCAACAAACCGCAGGGGCAACGCACTCCACAACCTTCGGACACGGTCACTCTGAAGAGCACGAGCAATGCAAGTCAGGACAGCGACGGCAAATAACATCAACAACCAACCTCGAAAACAAATAGGACGGGCTAAGGCCCGTCCTAATTGTTGTTGTAGATCGACCTCTCCCGCAAACTACGTGGCTTTGACGAAGCGCAGCGATGCAGAGTTCATGCAATAACGCAGGCCGGTCGGTCGGGGACCGTCGTTGAACACGTGGCCCAGATGCGCATCGCATTCAGTGCACGAAACTGCAATCCGCTCCATGCCGATCGAAGTATCGCGGATTTCGCGGACATTCTCCTGTGCGATCGGAGCCCAGAAGCTTGGCCAGCCGGTTCCAGAATCGAACTTAGTGGAAGAGTCAAAGAGCGCATTGTCGCAACAGATGCAGCGATAGATTCCTTTGTCGTGCAGGTTCCAATATTTTCCGGTGTAGGCAAATTCGGTATCTGCATGGCGGGTGATCTCGAAAACTCCCGAGGGGAGCTGCTTGCGCCATTCCTCCTCGGTCTTCACAACCCTGGCAATTTTCGCTTTACTCAGCCGCTGGCCGGCATCGGAGAACTGCACAATCGTGACTTCTCCCGGCTCGGACTTGGCTGCCGCTGCCACAACCGTACGTCTGTTGGCCCAATGCCAGAGCAACGCGCCGCCCAGCGCTGCACCCGCGCCCGCGAGAAACACGCGTCGCCCGGGATTGACTTCGCCTTCGCCATTGCTTTCAAACATAAAGTCCCCCTGCCCACCCCGCTAATTGTGCCACTTATTTCGAGGCGTAGAGATCCGGAAACTCCTTGCGCAGATTCGCAACCTTTGGAGCGTCGTTATAGACAATGTATGGAGCGTTCGGGTGAAGCGTAAAGTAGTTCTGGTGGTAAGCCTCTGCGGGATAGAACGCCTTCAACGGCACAACCTGCGTGACGATCTTGTGACCATAAACTTTGGCCTGGTCGAGTTGCGCGATGTACGCCTCCGCAATTCGCTTTTGCTCGTCATTGCCGTAGAAAATGATGGAACGATACTGCGTACCTTCATCGGGGCCCTGCCGGTTCAATTCCGTGGGATCGTGCGCCACCGAGAAGAAGATTCGCAGCAGCTCTCCGTAAGTGACCTTCGACGGATCGTAAACAATTTGGACGGACTCCGCGTGGCCCGTGGAGCCGCTGCTGACGGTTTCATAATCGGGGTTCTTCAGCGTGCCGCCGGAATATCCCGAAGTTGCGCTGATTACCCCTTTTACGTGCTGGAAGACGGCCTGGATTCCCCAGAAACAGCCTCCGGCCACTACTGCGGTTTCTTTCCCTGGAGTTGAGGCCCTTGCTTCATCTGTTGCGGCAGCCGGAACGACCCCGCTCCCCGCCTGGCAGGCGAGCGCGCCAGCAAGTAACGTCAATACCATTGCCACCATTCGAACTGAGATTCTGGACATAAACCCTCCTGGCTTCGCTATCGCCATCATGGATATTAGACTTACGAGTTGGAAAGAAGTTTCGGATGTCCGATGAAGCCCTAAGAATGGATAAATCTAGGCAGAATCGGTAGTTACTTTGGGACGGCACGCTACTTCAACAGTCCGCAAGAATCACCTTCAACGCATTCGATCATGCCACGCGTGCCGAGCCTGCATATTCGCGAAGTACTGCAACCGCCAGAAAACCGCTAAAATAGTTGGACGCAAGCGGGCGCGTAGCTCAACCGGATAGAGCACCGGATTTCTAATTTGGCGGGGAACGTCCGACCGCAATACCATCAGCAAGATGCAGACGCTATGATTAAGACCTTTTACGAGGAAAACGCGGCCATTTCAAACTAACGGACCGACTATCGGACTCGGTTACTTTCGACTGCCAACCCGCCGAATTTTGTTCGCCCGGTGTCATCCTCTCAGGTCAAAATCGACTTGAGGTGATCCAGCAACATGACCGACTCACCAGCGGTAGCTCATTTTGAAAAAGAGGCAGGGAAGCTCTCAAACGGTCAATCAGCCAGAGGGAATTGGCGGACCGCGAAAAGAACCCGGATGTGAAGGCGAAGATCACTGAGAAAGCTGACGAAGAGTTGCGTCAGGCAGTCGCGCTTATTGAATCCGCGAAGCGGTTGTACTCGATGAGTTGACTATGCAAACAAAAATAATAATTGCCGCCGCTCTGATGACCATGTCATGTGTTCCGGCTCTCGCTCAGACAACCAAGCGTGCTCCACTCGCTGAGCAAAAGATGTGCGACGAACAGGCTCACAAAAGGCTCGGTGAGTACGCAGCCGAGCAAACCGTGCCGAAGCGGGACAACTTTCAGGTAGGAGGCAGCCACTATGACCCCGATGTCAGCGCCTGCTACTTCCAGTATTCCTACTCAGAAGGGGATTATCCCAAGTATGTAGAACACTATTATCAGGCGGAGGACGCTTTCGAGGGCAAAGGACTCGGAGGCTTCATTCAGAGACTTGAGTGGAACCCGGATAAATTCCAAGTCATCGCCTGCTGGGTTAAACCTGTTGGCCAGCCTGAAGTCAAGTGCGACAACTTGCACGATTGGTTTGGCCTATTGGAGAAGTATTTCGGACTCTGATCGGAGGCTAGACCGCGTGCCCCATCGGCGTTTCTTCCGATGAGGTCGTGCTCCCGGTTTCTCCGTGACTGCACCATTCTCGGTTTGATCATCCTAAATAGACAGCAAGATAACGAGCCATCGTTGCCTAGCCTTTCTTCGCTCGAACCTTGGCCCACCTCGCACTTTGAGCAGCGGCCATTCTCTTACGAGCAGTGGCTGATACTGTGCGCTTGGATGTTGCGGTTTTATTGCTTGACTTCGTTTTCGCCCAACGCGCTTTCTGAGCATCGCTGATCTTTCTGCGGGCCTCGGCGGACAAGGTAGGGCGTGACCCATTTGACTTCCCGCCGTATGTTCCAACAAACGCGGAGAGCGCTGCATTCAATCCTGACAACTGTCGCTCTACTCGGTCACGTTCTTTCTTTAGTTGCTTAACAATGTTCGACACTGCACCCATTTTGGTTCCCCCTCACCTCTTTGGATCATAGCAGGCGCAATCTGACACCCTCGAATACAAAACGACCCACGAAGACTGCGAGGTGATAGTTCCGCTCAGTGCGGCGCTCCTCTAAGTTGATTCTCGAACAAAACTAGAACGTCCAGCCTTGCGCCGAGCACGTTACATAAACGGATTCCATCGGGATCACGGGCACCTGTTAACCCGCTACATATATTGCCGCTATACGAGCGATTAAAGTCCGTCGCCAAGACTGTATCCAGATTCGAAGACACGACAGATTCGGCGTGGGCGTCCCAAGATTTTTTCGCTGCGCTTAAAGTTCTTGCATCGTTATCCTTCACGAATTTGGCGAGCAGTCCGTATCCTTGGGTGACCAGATCGGCTAACTGTTCAGCCACTACGAGACTTGGGCCTTTTAATCCAACGGCTGGAGGCAAATCACGACGAAAAGGGTTATCTCCCGTGGGCAACGTATCGGGGAAGGGACCAGGTAAGCCGCATGGGCTTTGACATTCAAGAATGTTAGCATTTTGTGCTTCGAACGCCTTGGCATCCACTTCACTGCCATGGGGGCCGCTATTCGCATTAAGAAGTATCTGTAATTCTTGCGTCATGCGGCTTGCTTCTTGTTGCTTAGCTGTTAATTGATTCCTCAAATTGGATAGCAGTTTGGGATCGTTCTGTGCGCGTGCAATCTGATTTTTCAGTTCACTTACCTTGGATTGCAATGCCTCTAATATCGACATGCGTTGGAGTATCGCTTGCAGCCCAGAAATCGCAGACCTTAAACTTTCAGAGGTCTGGGCGAATTCACCTTCTTGTTTTTTGTGATCATGCTTGATAGCACTGAGTTCCATAACAGCGAACAACACTATAATGACGAACCACGCGGAACGTTCCACGCCCGACATCTCGGATCGCAATGCCATAATTCCAGCCACGACCGCGATTGCTGTTATGGCGTAGCCTGAAGGTATTGAAACCCACCAACCCGCCACAACGAAAAGCACCGCAACCGCGAGTAGACTGTGGCCCAGCCAACGCTTCTTCCAGATATTTTCGATCTCCGATGTTGCTCCTCTTTCTCGGATACGGCTGATCGCATCGGGCACGATAAGTGCCCATACTGCAAGAATGACAGCGCACACTTTAACGACAAACCACAACGTAACCATTTTCGACACACCTCCCGCTCAATCAGGACGACCCGTAGTGGGTCGGAGAGTCGTCTTGACCGAGAAGAGGCTACGCTCTTGCCGTGGTTTTTGGAAGGTGGGTGATTGGGGCCTGTTGCTTGCTCCCTGTGTTCGTTAAAATTTGCTAATGCCTAAAAAGCAGAAGATCAACCTGGCGAAGGTGCTGGCATCGCTCAACACCACTTGCCCAAAGTGCGCGTATTCAATCCCGCCCAACGAGCGCCGTCACGTCGATTTTGAGTACATCGAATGCCCAAAGTGCAAAGAACGTTTTGTTCCCGTTGCCTCCCGCACGCGAAGACCTCTTCTTACGTCGATATCCCATCAGTGCTCCACAAACAGTTGCTCCGCGTGCCCTGTTCTTTTCGAGCGGGAAGAGACAGGTTCAGAGGTCATAGTTTGTGCTCATGATTGCCACAAGCAGAAGGCCCAATTTGTCTGCCCATCGTGCGGGGGTGTGACAGTCGATATGAAAGCCGGTGCTTTTCAACACGTCTTTTCTGCGATGGTTGTTTGCCAACATTGCGAAAAGGAGTTCACGGTTAAAGATTCGACCGCGAGGGCGTAAATCATCCCACTCAGCAATTCGCTGTATGTACGCTACCGCACATCGTTGGTAAAACCGAGGGGCAAAGGGAAAATCAGGCTTATGTGATCAGCCCCCAACGCGCAGAAGAAAGTAAGTTCACCTGCCCGATTTGCAAGCGCATAACCGACTCGCGGGGAAGGGCCTTCCACAAGAAGTGTTATCGAGAGGCTTTGATTCAAGGGAAGGAAAGCCTGTAACATCTGGACCCTTCCGCAACGGCTCCTTTGGGGCGGTGGTGTAACGCAGCACGGTGAGGCGGAAGACACACTCCCTTTCGCACACAGGTGCAAGTTGAACTCTTGCCCGCTCCACCAACCAGTCAGTTCATCTTTTCAAGATGTGTGTATGTTCCCCAACTGAGTTTGACGTTTTTTGATAATGGGGATGGAACGTCCGCAATCTTCAAGAACGATCCATCATAAAAAAGGATCATGACGGGGAAGTGTGTTGGTTGCAGTTCTTCCTGAGGCCAGTTGATAGTCTTACCATTGCCGTCCATGATCTTCGTAGCCTCAGACATGGCTTTCACAGCCCAGTCATCCAAGGCACCACACGATATGTAGCGATTCTTGTAGAACTCGCCTCTCGTCATTACGCACCTCTCCTTGTGACTTTGTGAGAGTCAGAAGCCTGCACGCGCAACTGACCCCGGTTAACCATCGCATTCATTTTGCCAACAAACTTTTGCATCACATCGGCACTGATGATTGAGCCGTGCGGTAAGTGGATGTGAACCCCACCACCTGCACCACCGCCGTGCGCTGCCATGGCATCTGCAACGGCCTTCCCGATGTGCGCCATTGCTACAGGGTTGTCTAATGGGATGGCCGCTTCTCTTCCACCACCCTCACCAATCATGGCGAGCGTTGGTGAAGTAACCAACCCACCCTCGGCGAAACCCTGCACACCAACGGAACTGCGACCGCTGCTTGCCTGTGTTCCTGTGTTTGAACCACTGCCGTTGTACGAGTAGTTGTTGTTTCCAGCATTGTTGCCGTTGCTTGATCCACCACCCCCACCACCGGCTGCGCCTGACAGCACACGTCCTGCAACACCCGCCGTGACCGCAATTGCTGCCATCTCGCCTGCGGCTGCAAAGTAGTTGCTGGCACTACCTGCATTGAAGCCTGCGAGTGCTGCCAACCCTTCAGCCGTGTAAAACAACGCTTTGACTGCGGCTTGCGCTGCGATGGATGCAAGCGAGGATGCCGTAGCCTGTTCCAAAGCTTTAGCAACATTCCCCTGCCCCATCACGATCTGGGAGAAGGCACCTTCAATATTCTTTGAGAGGTCATCAAAGGCGGTCACACCGGCCTGCTTGACCAAATCCATTGCGCTTGCGCCTGACTTCGCTTCTCGCTCAAATTCCTTCCACATGCCAGAGGATTTGAGTGAGAACTTATCAACACTGGTGCCATAGTTGTCTAGCGCGGTTTTTGCTTCCTTAACCGCAGCATCCCCGGCTTTAATCTCTGTTTGAGTGGCGATGCCCGATGCCAACAGTTCTTTTTGTGCGGCTGTGGCCCTCTGGTATGCCAACACCAAATCAGACTTGAGTGTTATTCCGAGTGTAGATGCGGCCTTCGTCAACTGAATCATTGAGTTCTGTTGCAGCGTGTTGGCAACGGCTAACTCTTCATTGTGTTCAACCAACGAGTGCGCCAGGTCATCAAGGTTTTTGTCATAAGCCAACTTCTCTTTATCAAGTTCCTCGGTGAGTTTCAGGCCGTGCTCAGTTTGAAGCTTTTCAATTTGAGCGTTGATGTCTTTTACTCGGTCAACTGAGTCCTTGCCGAATTGGGCCTCGGCTCTTGCCTGTGCCTGAAGTGCCTTCAACGATGCCTGATAACGAATCTCATCAGCATTCTCTTTCGACAACCCACGCACGGCCTCAAGGTAGACGGCCTGCACATCGGAGAGGTTTTTGCGAAGCTTTATCTCTTCGTTGAGAGAGGCGAGTTGCTTCTTGTTGTCTTCATCCTTCTGACGTTGTTTCTCCAACTCCAATTGCTTTTGCGTGAGCGCAATCTGTTCTTGGATGGCTTTCGCCTGCATCGCCTGTTCCAAGGTGGTCAGGTGCATGTTGGTATTGAGTGCTTCCAACGCAGCATTCAAGGACACCAACTGATCCTGCAACTTCTCTGTCCCTGTGCGGCCATCATTCAGCTTGTCCAGTTCCTCTTTCGCAGATTTGTAAGCGTTGGCAGACTTCAACACTTCGTTGTTCTCAGCAATCAACGCGGCCTGCCCTTCTTTCATCGCGTCCGTGAGAATGAGTTTGGCTGCGAGGAAGTCAGACAACTTTCGTGTTGCCTCTATCAAGGCTTGGATGATGAACAACACAGCCGTTGCAGAGAATGCCGCAGACAGGGCTGTCCCAACACCAGGCAACTCAGCAACGAAGCTGCGAACGTGACGCGGCAAATGAATGCCAAAAGCCTCACCTAACAACCCGGCCTCACCTCGCGCCTCGCGCAGCGCACGTCCTGACAACTTGCCCGCATCGGCCATCTCAGCACCGGCGTCTTGTGCGGACTCGCCTGCTTTGTTGAAGCCTTCTGATACCCCATCAAGAGCCGCTGTTGCGGGTGCAAGGCCCCTTTCGGCCTTCGGGCCGATGGATGCAAATGCAGCATCCACGTTGGTTGTGTCGCCTAAGAACTTGAGAATTGCATCTCCTACTTCGATTGCCATAACGTGTTACCTCGTTTTCAGAATTTGTTGTTTGCGATGGGTAAGAACACACCCATCAAGGACGGCCTGCCCATGTTTGCAACCGGTTTGCGGCCTCTTCCTGTGTTGTGCCGAAGACGAAGGTGCGCTCACCCTCGTATCGAGCAAGAACGCAATCGCCCGCACGTTGGTACTGAATCTTGCGAGGCTTCTTGATGAGAGGTTCAAGCACATCTTCAATGACCGCGAGGATTATGTGTTCGCGGTTGAAGGCCATGTTCTGCCGCGCTGTGCGAGGTTTGGTTGGTTTGTAGCCAACGTCCTGCAATGCCTCTGCTATGGTGCTCATAAACAACCCCCATCCAACAAAATTTGGCAGGAACGTTGCCTGCCGCGTTGTCTTGCTAAAGCACAGCGCAATCCGCGTTGCCTTTCAGGGCAACGTCAACCTTGCGGTCGAGCACGCTAATGAGTTGAACCAACACGCGCACGGCTTGACACAGTTGTGCAACCTCGCCTCGCAGTTTGCTCACCTCTTCAACGAGGCTCTTGCCAGGTGGAGTTTCGAGCACAGACTTTGCTGTTTCGGAAACAAGATCACTCATAAAAAACCTCCCAAAAGAAAGTTGACCCCTCTACCGGAGGGGCCGCGTGTGCTGACACACGCTTTGTTGTCGGTCAGCGCCAGTTCTTCAATCGCCACGCTGAAGGGCGAGTCACTGTTTTTATGACAGGTAAGTAACCAACCTGTCCGGTATCCCATTGCCGCGTAATGTGCGACCGGCACGCCATTGAAGTGTGTGATGGGGTAGTGCAAGACCCATCAGTGCGGCAAACTACAAAATGTGAAGGCCGGAAGGAAATGACGTTCATCCTTGACCGGCCTCGCTTGCGCCCTACTTCGGTACGTTGACGCTTTTCGCAGCGCAAAAACAGTGATCTGGATTACAGAAAGTTTGTTAAAAACCCCCTCGTTTCTTTTCGTGTTTCTTATCAACACGCGGATCAGGGCGGCAATTCGGGGGCAACTGTCTCTCAGGTTCATAAGAAGGGTCTTTCATTCGCTTCTGAATGTCGGAGATCGGCACATCGTACTTCTCGGCGGCTGCCTCGATCGTGAGTTGATTGCTCTGCACCTCGCGTGTCGCTTCCTCAATGCATTGCACCAGCTGAATGGGGGTGCGGTTTCTGAAGCCTTCCTTCAGGCTCTTTTCCTCCTCAGTCAACACACTTCTTGGGGATGGTTTCTTACGCAGATGATCGAGCCGTGCATCTGCCTTCCGGGCGGGTTGTGGCGGTTCAAAGTAATCCCCCTGTTTACATTTCTGCTCAATCCACTCAACCGGCAAGTCGTACTTCTGAGCGGCGTCGTCCATGGTGATGGAACCTGCGAGCACATCTCGCGCAACATCTCGCAGCATGGTCGCAAGATACACAGGGTTGTTAACGTATTCAGCTTTCATTGTGATTCTCCTTTTTGTCTGTAAACAACAAACCTGATGGGTTTCAGTCACTCCCCATCAGGTTCTCTCTACGTGATCCAGACTGTTAGCTATCGTGGTTTACCGCACATGTCGGCCATTGAGCGGGCATCAGCTTCGCTCATCCCGCTTGCAAGGAAAGATTGGTATTGCCGCTCCCGCAGCGTTTCCAACGTTGGGCGGTAATCGTGAGTTCCATTGTGGTCTACCGATTCATTCATGCTATCTACTCGCCCGCCCGCACCTGCGAACGTCACGAAGTCAACTGAGGCTGCTTTGGTCAGGCTCTCAACAACATTGCCCTTCCGCCCTTCGGCCTCGCCAGGTGCAGACTTACCCATTGCGCGAATGCTCACACCCATGGTGTTCAACATCCCACTCTCACCGAGCAGAGCCAACTTCGTCTTGAACTGCGGATCAATGACTTTGGCGGTTGCCTTCACAGTGCCATCAGACTCAGGCCACACCTTGGTGATGTTGGCAACCCAATTGTTGATTGACCCCTCAGGCCGTGCAGACATTTCCCTATCGGTTTGGTGATCCACAAACATCTTGCAACCTTCAAAGATGTTTGCACTGCTCTTAAGCAACGCAGCGGGGTAATAACGGTTGTTCTTTGACCAACCTGGCTTAATCACCGTGATGGTGAGGGTGCCGGTTGAAGGTTGGTATGTGGTTGCCGCTTCTTGCAACTGTTCCACGTTGGTAAAAATGGTGTGCTCACTTGCAGACTCTTCCCACGTTTTAGGCAGGCAACCTTTGCAGCCTAGCTCGGCTGAACGCTTTTTGATGTGTGCACGTGCAGCCGCAGGATTCTTTGCCCGGCCAATGGATTGCACTGCGTTGTGAAGGTCTTCCTCGTTTTCGATGGGAAAGGAACCATCGGGCATGGCCGCGCCACTCTTTGCAAGCTTGGCACGATTATCTGGGGAAAACTCTCGCTCTACCAACGTTCGTTCTAGACAATCAAGAAAACTCATAAACATCTCCTTTTGCTACCGAAGTTTGTGTTGCTTGTTTGGTCGCCCCTTTAAACTTGTGAAATCTCCCTCTGTTACCACACGGACACATCAGGGAGCGCAATTCCGGGTTCGTTATCAAGAAAATCATCTCCGACAAGAGAACCTCTCTCTAACAGTGGGTCATACTCAATCACTTGCTCCCCATCAGGCAGAGCCGGTGGTTTGAAGAAACCCTCACCGCGCACGAAACCTGCCTGTGCCCACGTGTAGGCATCAACGCAATCGTCATGCTCAGACAGCGGAAACTCTTCCATCTCCCGAACGAAGGCTTCCAACCACGGCGCATCTGCCGGAAGGTCCACTTGGCCATTGTTTTGCGCGGATGCAATCGCCTCTGCCCGCATCTCTTTGTTGTGTGTCGGCAACACAGGAATGGGCTGCAACATTGAAGGGTGCACCATGTTTGCGTAATTTATTTCCTGCAACATCTGCTGACCGGCAGAGGCATCCTCGATGAAGACTTGCGGAAGCAACCTGAAACGTTGATAGCTCTCGCACCACTTCTGAAAAACCAGTTGCTTCATCATGGGGAAGTCAGGCTTGCCCCGGAACACATCAAGTACCGCATAGCGCCCGTTATTCATCAGGGCGACACAACAACCAACTGTGTAATCGTTCTTCGCGCCTGCTTTGCCGCTGGCAAAGTCCCAAGCCCAATTGATTGCGATGGGTGCAAACTGACCAAGCTTTCCCCATTTGTCACGCGGGAAGAGGCAGTTGGAACCAACTGACGGCCTGCACATGTACAGTGCTTGCCATTTGCGGTCACGCATGGTCGCTTTAATCTCATCCAACTCGCCGCGTGGGTGAACCTCAGGCCATAAGGCTTCATACGGCTCAAGGTATTGCTTCTCGCCTGTGCGGGTGTCTTCGATGTACGAGTCCTGCCCCCCATCGTTGGTAGCGGCCAACACAACCACGGTCCACTGCCGTGCTCCTTTGTTCGTTCGCGCAATGCGAAGGTTCTCCATGGCCAGGTCAGACAAGTGCCACGGAGTTGTTACCAAAATGATCTTCTTTGAGCGGGGTGCAATCACCGAAAAGAAGTTTTCACTGATGGTTGCCCGCACCGTGGGTGACATCGCATCTTTTTCATTCCGGCAAATGTCATCAACAATGGCGAGGTCAACCGTGTGACCTGCAATCGAACCATTCAACGGCGCACCAATCAGTGAGAAGCGGCCATCCTGCCCCGGCACATCAAGCAACAGGGCATTCTGCGTGTCCTTCTCACCGACCGGCCAACCGTAGGTCTTTTGCCAATAGTCACCCCGCATGGTGTTGCGATTGGCAACCACTGCACGTTGCACAAGCGGGTTGCCGTAAGCGGTCAGCAACACATGGTGAAGCGGGTTGCGTCCCAAAATGTAGGAAGGCAAACGGTCAGAGAACACGAAGCTTTTGCCGTGCTGCACTGGCATAAGCAACATCAAGTTGTTCACCTCGCCCGATGCAACACGCTCAATCTGCTGTGCGGCAAGCCGATGGTGTTTTGGTATCGCTTTGAATGGTGATGTTTCAGTCAGATGTTCTAAGAACGCCATCGGTTAAACTCCTTCCCACCGGCTGCAACGGCATCGCATCCACAACCACCGGCTTCTTTCGTGACTTCGCAAACTCGTGCATCAAGAGCAACGCTTCCTGCCTATCCCCATCATTGAGGTCTAGCAACTCCTGCCTGATGTCCAAGTACAGAGCATCAAGCTGAGGGCCGTTGACGTGACCAACAATGCTTTTTGTTGGCGCGGCTGTTCCCCGAAGATCCATTTCGAGTTTCATCCACCGTGACCAGGCAAGATGTTTTTCCGCGCCTGACATGCTCTTGTCAGATTCGATCTCTTCCCACTTCTCGGTGATTCGGGCGAGTTGGTTCTCGCGGTACAGTTGCATCTCGCTCAGAGTTTCATTCCTTGTTTGTTCCATGAGAGTCTTCCTGTCTCTTCGCACAGTGATGTAGCTCACACCAAGTTCTTTCGCCTGTTCCGTGAGGGGTACATTATCCGCAGTCATTCGGATGACCTCTCTGCGGCGTGATTCTGCACGGAGTTGTTGCTTCGCACGTTGTTTAGGAATGCGAGTCATGCTGCTTGCTCCAATTTCTGCAACCACTCCATCACAGCAGCCTTGTTGAAGCGCAACTTTCCACACACCTTGAGAAAGGGTAATGGGGTCTTCTGTTTCTGTTGCCCTCTCGCAGAGCACAACTCGTACACACTTCGCCGCGAGAGGTGCAACAACTCTGCAAGATGGTCAGGCGTTAAGAGTTCCATGGCATCACCCCTGTTGAGATTCAACCAACTGCAACACCGGCTTCCCACGTTCACTCACATTGCGAGTGATGACACCTTCCTCAATCAGCTTGTTGACTACGCTGAGGTATTCCTGTGGTGTCACACCGCGCCCCACATCGTTGTAAAAATTGTTTTCGTATTGCGTGCCTTTTCGCAGCAACACCCGCTTGATGCGGACTGCCACTAACTCTTTGAGAAGTTCATTCTGCGTGGTCATTGTTTTCATCTCCTGTGTTGGTATCGAACATTGCTTCTTGCTTCCACTTCGTTAGCTCTCTGGGTGACACGCCAAGAGCCTTACGAATCTCTTCTCGGGTCTTACCTTCTTTCATCATTGCGATTGCTTGGTCACGTTTGCCGCCCCCGTCTTTCAACAACTCGGAGAGGTAGAGGCTTTCACCTGGCTTCTTAACCAACCTCAACGGAATACCCTCAATCTGGAAAGGGCCTTCCAACCCCGGATTCTTCAACCCCTGCACATACACCCAAAGACCCTTGTTGCTGTCTTCGTGCAGGTTCCTCATACCGAGGCAGGACCGCAACACACCGCCATAACCGGCAGACCCCAAGATTTGGTTCTCAAGGGTCATCACGTTGCCTGTTTCTTTTTTGCTCTTGCTGTATTTCGGTGGATGGTAAAGAGCACACACACCTAAACAACCTTCCCTGATGAGGCTGTTGATTTTCTTGGCGAAGGTGATGGCCTGCGTGTATGAGGCCGAATCATCTGCATCATTGAAATAGCCAACCGTGTCAAGGAACACGTACCGGCCCCTTGAACTGTCAACCATCTGCGGACTGTCAAGCTGCCATAGATCGTGCTCCAACGTCCTGATGAGGAAGTTGTCAGGGCACTCCTGAAGTCTTTCTCTTGCCCCGAGCCGGTCACTGAAAGCGTGAAACAAACTCTCATGCAACTCAGGAACGTGATAACTGACCGGCACCGGCTGTGCAGGACCGTGGAATTGATCCAAGAAGGCCGTGCCGGTCGCCAGTGCCAACCCCATCTCAATCGCAATGTGCGTCTTCCCGGTGTAGGAAGGTGCAGCCATGATGGTTAGGGCCTTCTCTGGAATCAGGTGCTCAATCAACATCACCGGCTTCTCTTGCGACAACTCAAAATAGGTCTTTACGTCCTTGCGCCAATCAACGCTCACCGCATCGCTGCATTCCTTTGTGAAGGAAGACTCTTCGCAATCACGCACGTTGAACACTGCCGGTCGGATGGTCTTCACCAGGTGACCGTTCTTCCACTGCGGCACCTCAAGAATCTTGTCCAAATACTGGTAAGGCTTCCCATCGGTGGACCCTTCATCGAAGATCACCACGGCGGTGATGGGGTAGTATTCTTTTTCAACAGAGGTTGCTATGAAGTTGCGAAACCTCTCCGCGTCCATCTCTGATTCCAACGTCAATGGTTCCCAATCCCCATCATCGGTAGGTCTGTCGTTGAAAAGGAAAAACCTTGGTTGATGACACATCAGCGAATCAATGACTTCCTCGGCAACCATCCAACTAAGCAACCGCTCGCATCTGTGATCTGGCCCTATCAGAAGAACGGTTCTTGGGTCCGTATTGCTGTCAACCAAACGCTTCAGAACTTGACACAGGTAAGTGAACGCCTGGTCGCCTGCAACTTGGTGATAACCTGACGTTCCACGTTCCTTGTCCCACTGCTCTTTTTGCTCGGCGGTGTAGACCCAAGATGTTGTCTGATTGCTCATGCGGTCACCTCCTTTCTCGTTCAAATAAAAAAGACCCTCTCGAAAGAGGGTCCGTAAACAACTTGCATTCATCCGACCGTCGCACGTCCCGCAGCTACTTCCCGCCGCGTTTGTTTCCATGTTTCCCGCACCTTCGCACGATAAGCAGGCGAAAGACGGCGCAAGGCGAGAGGCTTCGCTTTTTGCACAGAAGGCGCATCACCCACGATGAGTGAAGGTTTGGTTGGCTGAGATGAACACTCGCAATGTCTCTCACCCCCGCACGCGACACACCTTAACCACAGGAAATTAGGCTTCGCTTTGACCTCAGACTCCGGCACCTTCTCTACCGGAAACGCTTTGACTACAATCTCCGGCACTCTAGCAACTTGCTTGCCCCTCCATCCTGTGTGGAGAGGAGCAGGCAGCGGTATCCTCTCGATAGGGTCACAGGTTTCAAAACCCGGTACCACGCGAGTTACAAGCTTTTCCTTAAATCCACCATCAACGTCCCGAGCTCCAACCAGCGTGGTGACCATCGTTGCAAAGATGTTCCTTCGCCCGATTTTGACGGGCGGACCCAAAGCAGCCCAACTTTCACTCGTATGACTTGGATGGTGGCGATGCAGTGTGCAATGAGCGCGGCTGCAATACCTACGCGGTCGCCCCGGTCCTTTCGAGAGCGGAGGAAAAGATTTGCCGCACCAAAGGCACTTACGTTCGAGAACATTTATGAAGACACGATCAATGGTGGTGCTGGAAACCTTGAGACGCGAGTGAGCAATCCGGCAAGTCGCACCGCAGTACTTTGGCGGTTTCGTCTTTTGAGCGCGAAGCGTCTTACCGCACAGCGAGTGCTGACAAACCCCGAAGCTAACAACATTGTCGCCGGTGGGCCGACCGGAGCGCAGAATCCGAACAGCATTTCTCGCCAGAACGACAGGACGTAGCTCCGCTGTTGACTGCAAGTTGTTAAGGGTTTGGGATGCAGACACGAAAGCCTCCGATTCTGGTTGGTCGCCAGTTAATCGAAGGCTGGAAGGAGTGAATACCTTGTAGGCCGTCGTGAATCTGTTCGCTTACTTTCCCTTCGGGGACGCTGGCTTTATGCCGTTAGGCTGCCAAGGCGGAACCGCAAGGTTGATGCATGTAGCGTTCTGCGAACAACTTCATTCTTGCAAATTGAAAGTTCAATGTCAACTGTAAAATGCTCGGGACAAGGCTCTGGGCGCGGCTTTCAGAGCTGTACCGTCTGTACCAGGTTGTACCACGGTGGTACAGATTTACCTTTACACCAGAGCGACGATGGGGAGCCGTAAGAGCGGCCCCATCGCTGGTGTGGCTGTACCAGTACCATCTCTTAGGGGTTGGTACTGGTACAGAAGGGCGGTCGTGAGCCACAGTGATGAGCGATTCTGGTCTGCAAAAATCGGTCATACCGCCGTGATGTTTAACTTTGAACATGCCTGGTGATGTCACTTCAATTTCTGCTCAACCCTGAGTCTCGCCCTGCTCTTGTTGAAGTTTGGTACAGCAGACCCGCTCGACGGCTAGACCTTGGTTCCTTTATCCGGTGGTTAAGTGTTTACAATCAACGACTTGCGAGGACTTCGGACCAGCCTTATCGGTTCTGTTTTTGTAAGTCGTTTAGAATCAACATGCTGGTTCGATCACTACCGGCCCCGAGGCAAAGGCCCTCTCAGCCAGAATCCGGCCTAGCGCCGCTCACCCGCTGCAACGGCTTGAGCGATCTGCGGGCAGCGTGCGGCGTTGCCTACCTGCGACATGTTGAAGTTTGGGAAGGGCTGACGTTCACAAGTTTGCCATCGCTTCCTTCAAAGCCTTCGCCTTGTCCATGCGTTCTTTCATCACTGGGTCACTCTCACAACGCTCCAACATCTCGCGCATGGCAACGTTGGCCGCTCGTTCCTGAGTTTGCTTTGTGATCATGCAGTAATTAGCGAGTCTTTCCCGAAGTTCAACGTCAACGAGCATTGCTGTACTCCTTTTGGTTGATTCCTACCACAGAACCACCCCATCACATTCGGCATCATCGCCCGGCTGTGGCTGCTTGAGCGGTCTGAGGCATCTGCAAGTCGAGTTGGTAGATGACGCACGATGGGATGTCACCGGCTAGGAAGTCGGCCCGCACCGGCTCAACGTTGCTGATCCGGCACTCTTTGCGATACGCCTGGTACTCGGCCTTCTGTTGCTCTGTCATTTTCATTTTGATGACTCCTCGAATCAGATTTTGATTTCCGAACTGCTGCGATCTTCGCTGAAGACCCGAACCCTTTCAAATTACGCCGATACCCATGTCGGTGAGGTACTTTAAATTTAACAACGTACAAGATTTCCTTTGTTGAGATTCAACCAATGTTGCTAGCCCAAACAACATCCTCTGGGTCAAAAAAGAAAAGCGGAACCCAAAGTTCAACATGAACTTCTGCAAGCGATATTGATTGTCAACCTTGAATAAAAAATCAATTCACTCAACTCTCAATCTGTTTTAATTAGCGTCATGAGCACCAACCACGAATACACATGGAAACATGGAATCAGCATTCTTTCTCAACATACGTTGCAGTTCTCGCGACCGCTGCTTGTTGGGATGATTTTCGTTGACCTTCTGAATGGGGAAGCCTATCGTGTGCATTCTCTTTACAAGGCTAAGGGACTCGACAGGTCAGGCACCACGATGCCTGAAGACGTGGTGCAGACATTCCCTTCGGGGTCTGTTACTGAAGACCAGCTCGCGGCATTGCGGGAGAAACACAACTACCAGGTGAATAATGACATGCTCCCACGTGAAGATTTCGCGATCTTGGAGAAGGCTGTTCCTACCGTGTCACCATAAAGATCAGTACGATGTACCCGAGGCAGAAGCATCCGAGCGAACCGAATCCAAGGGCCTCGCTAGTTGAGTAGACGAATTTTGTGTGTTTGTTGCCGTGTTGGTATTCCTCGTAGCTGAAAATCAACCACACCACGAACGCGACACCAAATATGACGCTCCAACCGAGCAAGAGCAGCGGTGAGGCGTAGAACCACGGTAGGCGACCACCTTGCGCGTGTAAGGCTGATGATCCTACAAGGAGAATGATAGAACCCGTCGCTAGTCCAATGACGAACTCAGCCGCCCTGATGTATTTGACCAAGAGAGGTTCGAATGTGCCCGGAGTTCCCTTCGGGTCGAGGTCGTACACCTCGAACTCCTTGGTGAAGTAACGCGCCGTCCATATAATCGCGAGGATTGTCGGTCCGGTGACCGCGCCCGTGAAACCGGGGAAAGGGTGCCACATTGCCGCAGAATACTACAAAAAAGAAAGCTAATTTGTGAGAGGTTTGGTTGCGGAGGTGCTTCTCACCGGCTTTTGCTTATGGATTTGTTACATGGCTGCGTTTGTTGATTGTTTGAGGGACTTCAACGCGGCTTCGTACTTGCTCATTCCAGCAGTGCCCGCCGATTGATCCGGCTTAACGTATGTGCTCATCACCACCTCAAGCGAGTTGCCTAAAATCTGGTATGCCGCTCGGATGTCGCCTGTGAGGTTGTAGAGCGATGTTGCTGCACCATGGCGACCTGAATACAAACCACACCATCGGGCGCAAGCTTTCTTTGCTTGCGGTGCGATGCGGTACTTGCTGAATGAATTGTGGTTCACAGGTGCGCCGTCACTGTCTGAAAACAACAAGCCTGATGCAGGCTCTTGCATCGTTAGATGCCAGGCTTTGAGGAACGACAGCACCGGCTCAATGACCACCAGGTCACGTTGGCTGCGTTCGGTCTTCGTGTCACCGAGCACACCGTATGGCGCGGCCTCGCGCACTTTCAACAAACCTGTTTTGAGGTCAACGTTTTCCCACTTCACAGCGGCAACTTCACTCGGCCTCATTCCCATCACGGCAACCAATGCGAAGAACAACTTCGCATCAGGTTTATCGAGAGCATTCATGACGGTTGCTGTCTCTTCAGGTGTGTAGGCTATTCGTGTTTTTGCCGGTCGCACTTTAACCGATTCCTTGGCTTCACGCCATGGGTTGATCTTGATGATGCCTTTGCGGCACGCGGTTGCGAAGATGCCACGGCACAAACTCTTGACGTGGGCCAGAGTGTTTTCGTTCAACTTCTTCACGGTTGCCATTCGGTCAAGAAGTTCGCACGCATCTACAGTCGTATAGGTGTCAATGGGAGTTGTTTTCAATTCAGGTTCGACGTAGAGTTTCCAGACCGTTTCATAACCTCGGGCGGTGGAGAATCGCTTGTTGGCCTGCACCCACGGCAGGTAGGTGCTTTGCCAGAAGGCACCCACTGTTAGAACAGGTGACGGAGTTGCAGCTTGTAACGCTGTATGGCGGGCGTTGTTGATTGTCGACATGTGCGAGTTGCGAAGCAACTTCATCGCCACGCAGTTGACCGAGTGGTATTGCTCGGTCTTCTTGGTCAGGAACTCGGTGACCTTTGTCCGCTCTTTGTTCTCCCCATCGCGGTAGAAACGGATGTAAAATCCATCTGAACGTTCAACCACGGTGCCCCGTTGACTGCGAAAGCGTTGCTTACGATTCTGGCGAATCAACTCTGCGATCTGGGTCTTGGTCATGGTGCGACCATAGCACAACGGACTTATCGGACCAAGATAACCAACGTCACCTCGATTGAATGCTTTCAAGTTGTTGATAATAGGCTTGTTGTATAGCGGGCGCGTAGCTCAACCGGATAGAGCACCGGATTTCTAATCCGGTGGTTGCAGGTTCAAGTCCTGCCGCGCCTACCATCCTACGCAGGCTGAGGCTAAGGTCACAATAACGGGGCCGCGTTGCCATTCCGTACACAGGCACGATAATATGACCCGTACACATCTCCTCAGCTCCGTTTTCATAGCCTTTCAAAGTTCCGCTGCGGGTAAGGCGTGTGCGACCCCGTCAGGCATGGACGTGCGCCTGTGAATCCCTGTGAGGGAGTTGCCATTGAAACGAGGCAAGACCGCGGTAATTGTCGGCGCCCAATGGGGCGACGAGGGCAAAGGAAAAATTGTCGATGTTTTGTCGGAGAACTTCTCCGTTGTAGCTCGTTACGCCGGCGGTCACAATGCCGGCCACACCGTCATCATTAACGGAAAAAAGTTCGTCCTGCAGTTGGTTCCGTGCGGCGTGTTGCGGGCGGCGTGCCGGAGCGTGATCGGAAACGGGGTAGTGCTCGACCCGATGGCCTTCCTGAAAGAAGTGGGTGCTCTGCGCGACGCGGGCGTGAAGGTCGATGGAAATCTGTTTGTTTCGAATCGCGCGCAGGTGATTCTGCCGTATCATCGCATGATCGAACTGGCCGCGGAAAATGCTCCCGGGCGAGTGAAGATTGGCACGACTTCGCGCGGAATCGGTCCCGCCTACGAAGACAAGATGGGCCGACGCGGCTTGCGCATCGCCGATTTGCTCGACCTGCAACTTCTTAAAAAACACATCGAAAATGCAGTTCGCGAGAAGAACATGATCGCGCACGCCCTGTTCAACTCCGAACCGCTCGACGCCGACAAGATGTATGCGGAATATGCGGCGGCGGCCGAGAAAATCTCACCCTTTGTTTGCGATACGGCAGTGCTGCTGAACCAGGCTCTCGCTAACGGTGAAGCGATCCTTTTCGAAGGCGCACAGGGCACGATGCTCGATATTGACCACGGTACTTATCCCTTCGTCACATCTTCGAGCGCGACCTCGGGCGGGGCGGCGATCGGCACGGGCGTTGCTCCCAATGCGATCGACTCGGTGATCGGACTTACGAAAGCATATTGCACGCGAGTCGGCGAAGGTCCGTTTCCCAGTGAGGAGAGAGGCGATCTGGGCCAGCAGTTACGGAAGCGCGGCAACGAATTTGGCGCCGTCACGGGACGTCCGCGGCGCACTGGCTGGCTCGACTTGCCTCTGTTGCGTTACGCTGGCATGATTAACGGCATCTCGTGGCTTGTTGTTACTAAGCTGGACGTGCTGGATGAACTGGCTGAGGTTCCAGTCTGCGTGGGATACAAAGTCGACGGCAAAACGACGATGGAGATTCCAGCACAGGCCAGCGGCTATGAAAAGATCGAATGTATCTACAACAGGATGCCCGGCTGGCAGGCTTCCACGCTAGGCGTCACTGAGTTTGAGCAATTGCCGAAGCCTGCACGTGAGTATTTGGCGTTCGTTGAGAAGGAAACGGGAGCGAGGGTCGGTATGGTTTCAACCGGTCCGGACCGGGATCAGATCATCTTTATGGATGACTTTGCCAACGAGATGAAGACAGTGGTGTCCGCGAGAGTCTAGAATTGTTCCCTTGAACTCTGAATACAGTCATCAAGCAAGGAGCGCACGATGGTGGTTTTGGTAGTGACGTGGATGGCGAAAGCTGGACATGACGGCGATGTCGTCCCGATTTTCGCGAAGCTGACCGAAGAATCCCGCAAAGAGGCGGGTTGCCTTATGTATCAAGTTCATCGTCATAAGACGGAACCGCGGCGCTTCTTCATCTACGAGCAGTACAAAGACGATGCCGCCCTCGAAGCTCACCGCGCGTCGCCGCACTTCTTACTGCATGCCCGAAAGGAACTGCCAAAGGTAGCAGACCGCGTGGAAGGGCATTTGTACGAAGCCTTGGGTTAGCTCATGGGCGAAGTTCGCTCGAAGTCACTTTACTTTATCCACCATCAACTCGCCGCCTGACGCGTAGCTTTCCTTCGAGACTTCACAGAAAGCAATGGTAATGGCTTCCCGGCGTGCTCCTGCTTCTTCGACCAGCGCATCGGTTACACGTTTTGCAATCTTCCGCTTCTGTTCGGCCGTGCGCCCCTGCAGCATCGTGATTTGAACCATTGGCATAAGGACATTTCCCATCCCGAGCAGATTGCTGAGCCACCAGCTCCAGCGCTCTTTAGACTGAGAATTACAACCAGGATTCAGGTTACTGGGCCAGTTCATATCCCGCGAAAAAGAAGCTCAATTCAAAACGGGCTGTATCTTCGGCATCGGACCCGTGAATCGCATTGTGCTCGATGCTCGAAGCCCACTTCTTGCGGATGGTGCCTTCCTCGGCGTTGGCCGGATTGGTA
>Ga0210400_10000545_pt1 | contig 41666 bp, 37 predicted proteins | sample IncBWH26MmetaG_FD_155456 | JGI IMG/M metagenome (GOLD analysis project Ga0210400, IMG submission 155456) | Forest soil microbial communities from Barre Woods Harvard Forest LTER site, Petersham, Massachusetts, United States - Inc-BW-H-26-M | ecosystem: Environmental > Terrestrial > Soil >... | reverse complement strand
CTTAAGACTCGCGGCTTGAAATAGACGGGGTAATCCGCAAGGATCACTTATCGACGGGGGAAACTATGCCGGTTTGTTCACGTGCGGCCGCCGCCGACGACACGATGCGTCGTCGGCAGCGATCGGCAATACCCTGCATCGAAAATGTGATTTTAAGGCGCGCGGGCGTCGAGGCCGGATTTGTGACCGGCCGCAACTGCAGGCTTAAATGACGATGCTTGGAAGAATGTTGGGTTTGCTGTCCGCCGACATGGCGATAGACCTCGGCACAGCCAATACACTCGTCTATGTCAAAGGCCGCGGGATCGTCTTGAACGAGCCCTCGGTCGTCGCAATCGCCAGCGTCAAGGGGCGCAAACAGGTTCTGGCGGTCGGCGAGGAGGCGAAGCTGATGCTCGGTCGAACGCCGGGCAACATCCAGGCAATCCGGCCGTTGCGCGACGGCGTCATCGCCGATTTCGAAGTGGCGGAAGAAATGATCAAGCATTTCATCCGCAAGGTTCACAACCGGCGCAGCTTCGCCAGCCCGCAAATCATCATCTGCGTGCCGTCGGGCTCGACCGCAGTCGAGCGGCGGGCGATCCAGGAATCGGCAGAGAGCGCCGGCGCCCGGCGTGTCTTCCTGATCGAGGAGCCGATGGCGGCGGCGATCGGCGCCGGCCTGCCGGTGACCGAGGCGACCGGCTCGATGGTCGTCGACATCGGCGGCGGCACGACCGAGGTCGCGGTCCTCTCGCTCGGCGGCATCGTCTATTCCCGCTCGGTGCGGGTCGGCGGCGACAAGATGGACGAAGCGATCATCGCCTATATCCGGCGCAACCATAATCTGTTGGTCGGCGAGGGCAGCGCCGAGCGCATCAAGAAGGAGATCGGCTCCGCCTGCATGCCGGAGGACGGCGAGGGCAGGGTCATGGAGATCAAGGGCCGCGACCTGATGAACGGCGTACCCAAGGAGATCGTCATCAGCGAGCGGCAGATCTCGGAAAGCCTCGCCGAGCCGGTCGGCTCGATCGTCGAGGCGGTCAAGGTGGCGCTTGAGCACACGGCACCCGAACTGGCGGCCGATATCGTCGACAAGGGTATCGTCATGACCGGCGGCGGGGCCCTGCTCAGCAATCTCGATTTCGTGCTGCGGCATGCCACCGGCTTGCCGGTTTCGATCGCCGACGACCCGCTGACCTGCGTCGCGCTGGGCACCGGGCGCGCCCTCGAAGAGATGAAAACGCTCAAAAATCTATTAATCAATATGTGGTAAGGAGGTTTTTCGCGTAATATTGCGCGCGGGGAAACGGGTCCGGGGGGACCATGAAAGCGAGAGCAACCGCGCCTTGCGAGCAACACTCTAAGACGCGGATAATGCGAGAGACGGCCTCATGATCCGCCTCTCGCCGCAACTGCGCGCTGGAATTCAGCGCAGCACCCTGCCAGTCCTGATCCTGTTGTCGGGCGCGATTGTCCTCATTGGCAAAACCGACCAGACGATGTTTGACTCGTTGCGGACCGGCTTGAGCGATGCCGCCGCGCCGGTGCTCGATGTCGTGGCGCGGCCGCTCGGGGCAGCGCAAGCCGCGCTCGACCGAGCCCGAGGCCTCGTTGGAATCTATGAAGAAAACCGCCGGCTCACGCAGGACAATGAGCGGTTGCTGCAATGGCAGCAGGTCGCGCTCAAGCTGACCACTGAAAACCGCCAGCTACAGGGCTTGCTGAAGGCCGTGCCGGATCGCGCGGTGTCGTATGTGACTGCCCGTGTCATCGCCAATTCCGGCGGCGCCTATGTCCGCACCGTGATGATCAATGCCGGCACCGACGGAGGCCTCGCCCGCGGCCAGGCCACGATTACCGGCGATGGGCTGGTCGGCCGGCTAACCGAAGTCGGCAGCCGCGCCGCGCGGGTGTTGCTGATCACCGATCTCAATTCGCGGATCCCGGTCAGGATCGAAGGGTCGCACACGAGCGCGGTGCTGGCGGGCGACAATTCCGAGCGTCCGCGCCTGCTTTATGTCGCCGCCGCGGAGGGCGTTAAAATCGGCGACCGCGTCGTGACCTCGGGCGAAGGCGGGGTCTTCCCGCCCGACCTGCCGGTCGGCGTCGTCAGCGCGGTCGGTGGTAGCGGCCCGCGGGTCGAGCCCTATGTCGAACTTTCGCAGCTCGGCTATGTGCTGGTCGTCGATTACGGCCTGTCCGGAGCCCTGCCGCAACCGATCGCTCCGATGGCCCGCCCCGGCAAGCGCGGCAAGGTAGCGAGCAATGAGGAGCCGCCCGCGGCTCCCCGCGGGACGCGCTGAGCACGATGGCGCTAGGTGACCTCACCGCGCCGACACTGCCGCGGGTCAATGGCAGCACCGCCCGGCTGGTCCCGATCCTGACGACGATTATCGCGGTAATTCTCGCGATCCTGCCATTGCGAATCCCTGGCTATGCCGCGCTCACTCCCGCCCTCGCGCTGATGGCGGTCTACCACTGGACGATCTATCGACCCGACCTGCTGCCCGCCTTCGCGCTGTTCGCGATCGGGATCGGCGAGGATCTGCTGGCCGGCAGCCTGGTCGGCATCGGCCCGCTGACGCTGCTCGTTACCCGCGCCGTGGTCCTGCATTCGCGGCGCCACTTCGTCGGGCGACCCTTTCCGTTCGTCTGGGCCGGCTTCACCCTGGTCGCCGGCGGCACGCTCCTCGGTTTGTGGGCCCTGCACTGCCTGCTCGAGTTCAGCCTGATTAATCCGCGCAACACTGTCTTTCGCATGGTGCTGACGATTGCGGTCTTTCCGGCCGCCAGCTTTCTGCTCGGCAGCGCCCAGCGCGCGCTGATTGATGGGCCGCGGCGCAGCCGCTAGCCGCGAGGGACCGTGTCAGCACGCGAGAACCAGCGGCAGAAACTGCTGACCCGGCGCGCCGCGCTTCTCGCCGGCGGCCAGGCGGTGCTAGGCGGCGCGCTGGCCGCCCGCATGTATCAGCTGCAGATCATCGACAAGGACAAATACGCGGTGATGGCCGAGGAGAACCGCATCAATGTGCGCCTCCTCGCCCCGCCGCGGGGGCGGATCCTCGACCGCTTCGGCTCGGCGCTCGCCGACAACCGGCCGAACTATCGTGTCGTCGTCGTCCCCGAGCAGGCCGGCAATCTCGAGGGGACCGTCGCCGCGATCGGCAAGCTGATCGATATCGGCGAGGCCGACCACCGCCGCATTCTGCGCGACGCGCAACGTAAGCACCCGTTCGTTCCGCTGGTGGTGCGCGCCAATCTGACATGGGAGGAGATGGCGCGGATCGAGGTGGCGATGCCCGAACTGCCCGGGGTTGCCATCGAGCAGGGGCTGATCCGCGACTATCCGTACGGCACCGCGGCGTCGCATATGCTCGGCTATGTCGCGGCCGTCTCGGAGAAGGAGCTGACGGGCGACCCGCTGCTCGAATTGCCGGATTTCCGCATCGGCAAGAATGGCGTCGAGAAGGCGCAGGATCTGCAACTGCGCGGCGGCGCCGGAACCAGCCAGGTCGAGGTCAACGCCTATGGCCGCGTCGTCCGGGAGGTCGCCAGCACGCCGGGACAGCCGGGCCGGGATGTCGTGCTCGGCATCGATGCGGCATTGCAGGATTTCGCGGTGCGGCGCTGTTCCACCGAGGCCAGCCTGTCCTGCGTCGTGCTCGACGCGTTGACCGGCGATGTGTTGGCGCTGGTCTCGAGCCCGAGCTTCGATCCGACGCAGTTCTCGACCGGCCTAACCCCCGCCCTGTGGCAGGAGCTGTCGACCGATCAGCGCAACCCACTGACCGACAAAGCGATTGCCGGCGTCTATCCGCCCGGATCGACCTTCAAGCCGGTGGTGGCGCTGGCGGCGCTCGAGGCCGGCGCGATAACCCCGGACAGCTCGGTCGGCTGCCCCGGCTATCTCTCGCTCGGCAACGCAACCTTCCATTGCTGGCGCAAGGAAGGTCACGGCACGATGCGCTTGCACGACGGGATCAAGAAATCCTGCGACGTCTTCTTTTATGAAACCGCCCGCCGTGTCGGCATCGACCGCATCGCCGCGATGGCCCGCAAGCTCGGTTTCGGCAGCCCGGTCGGCCTCGACATCCCGGGCGAGCGCGGCGGCACGATCCCGGACCGGGAGCGCCAGCTCGCCTTGACCGGTGTCGCCTGGCAGCCCGGCGAGACCTTGATCGCCGGCATCGGCCAGGGCTCGGTCACTGGGACACCGCTGCAGCTGGCGACGATGGCGGCCCGCCTGGTCACCGGCCGCGCCGTCGTGCCGCGCCTGGTGCGGCCCGAGGGTCGGCTGGTGCCGCAGAGCGAGACCCGGGCGTCGGCCTTCCCCGATCTCGGCATCAACCCGCGCTGGCTCGCCCTGGTGCTCGACGGCATGAACGCCGTCGTCAACGAGCAGGGCGGCACCGCCTACGGCGCGCGCATCACCGATCCCGCGATGGCGATGGGTGGCAAATCGGGGACCTCGCAGGTGCGTCGCATCAGCCAGGCGGAACGCGAGCACGGCATACGCAAAGGCACCGCGGTGCCTTGGAAAGAGCGCGACCATGCGCTCTTCATCTCCTTCGCGCCGGTCAGCGCGCCGCGTTACGTCTGTGCCGTGGTCGTCGAGCATGGCGGCGAGAGCGGCGGCGGCGGCTCGGCGGTTGCCGCCCCAATTTGCCGCGACATCCTGCTCGAAACTCAGCGCCGCGACCCTGCGCGCCGGGTGCCGCAACCCGAGGTGGCCGAAATCGCACCATCCGCGCCGCCCCAGCCCGCCACTACCCGCTCCGCCCCGCGCCGCGGCTAGGAGATCATGAGCCTGTCCTCCGATATCGGGCAGCGCCGGCTGACCCTCGCGGACAAATTCCGCGGCGTGCAATGGGGGCTGGTGATCCTGATCGCGGCAATTTCAGGCATCGGCTTCGCGATGCTGTACTCGGCCGCCAATGGCAGCCTGCAACCCTGGGCATCGCGCCAGATGACCCGGTTTGCGATCGCCTTTGTGCCGATGCTGCTGGTAGCGATCATCGACATCCGGCATTGGTTCCGGGCCGCCTACTGGGTTTACGGGGTGGCGCTGATGCTGGTCATCGCGGTCGATCTGCGCGGGTTTGTCGGCATGGGAGCGCAGCGCTGGATCGATCTCGGCTTTATCCAGCTGCAGCCGTCGGAGATCATGACAATCGGGCTGGTGCTGGCGCTCGCGCGCTATTTTCACTGCGTCCCGAGCGAGAGTATCGGACGGATCTCGCGGCTGATCCCCCCCGTCCTGCTGATCATCATCCCCGCCGCGCTGGTGCTGAAGCAGCCCGACCTCGGCACCGCCGTGCTGCTGCTGGCCTCGGGAGCCATCCTGTGCTTTCTCGGCGGGGTGCGGCTGCGCATGTTCGTGCTGGCCGCGGTCGGGGCCGGGGTGGCGGCGCCGATCGCGTGGCGGATGCTGCGGGATTACCAGAAGACCCGGCTCTACACCTTCCTCGACCCGGAGCAGGACCCGCTCGGTGCCGGCTATCACATCACCCAGTCGAAGATCGCACTCGGTTCCGGGGGCCTCTTCGGCAAGGGCTTCCTGCTCGGCACGCAAACCCATCTGAGCTTCCTGCCGGAGAAACAGACCGATTTCATCTTCACGATCATCGCCGAGGAATTCGGGCTGGTCGGCGGGCTGGTATTGCTGGCGCTGTTTGTCGTGGTGATCGGCTATGGCTTTGCCATCGCGATGCGCAGCCGCAGCCTGTTCGGCCGCCTGCTCGGTCTCGGCATCGCGGGCAATTTCTTTCTCTACGCGTTCATCAACACGGCGATGGTCATGGGCCTCATTCCGGTGGTCGGGGTGCCGCTACCGCTGATTTCCTACGGCGGAACCGCTATGATCACGATGATGCTGGGATTTGGCCTGCTGATGAACGTCGGCGTCCACCGCGACGTGCGCATCAGCCGACGGGGCGAGAGCGAGCTCGGCTGAAGGCCCGGCAGCTTCGGCGGATGCTGCGAGGAGAACGCCTTGGCCGACGAAAAAGAAGCGCCAGACGCTGGACGCCGGCTGCATGTGACGGTGCTTCTCGTCGCCTCGCGCCGCGCGCTCGACAACGCGCTCGAAGAGCTCGGCTTTGCCGAGGACGACGACCGGATCATCGAGCATGACGGAAGGCTGGCCTTTCTGACCTGCACGCATGACGATGATTGCGACGATCTCTACGCGCTGATCAGCGAGTTGTCCTCGCGCGGCGAGAGCTGGGAATTGCAGTCACGGATCGATACCGAAGCTGGCCGCGCGGTCTATCAATCGCTGACCCGGCACCGGCCGATCGAGGCGGTCGACGCAGCGGTGGAGGAAGAGCCGGAGCCCGAAGCCGGCGAGGCGGCGGCCCATGACGTCGAGAACAGCGAGGGTTTGCAGGCCTTGAAGAAGGCGCTGCGGCGGATCGAGCCGGCCGAGGCGTTCGCGACGATCCGGCCGGGCCGCGACGGGCGGGTCACCGCACGCATCCTGCGGCGCGGCTCGCGCCGCCTGATCGCAGCGGCGACCGCAGCGGACGAAGCTACCCTGCGCGGCGTGCTGCGCGAGATCCTGCCCAACGTCATGCTCGACGTCGCGATGAAGCCGCCGAGCTGAGCGTTGCGCGAGCGCTAGCGGCTCATACCGGGCCGGGCTGATCGTGGCGCAGCCGTTCGCCGAGCCCTGCAGCTGGGGCGTCATCGCCGCCCAGCCTTGTCCGAGAGAGGGCGGGCGAGAGATATCGCGGCAGCGCCGTCGCGTGGTCCTCGCCACCTGCGTGCTGGCATCATCAATGGCCTTGATCGACGGCTCCGCCCTGACCGTCGCGCTTCCCCGGCTGCGTGCCGACCTCCACGCCGATCTCGCCTCGGTTCAGTGGGTTCTCAATGCTTATGCCCTGTCGCTGGCCTCGTTGACGCTGATCGGTGGCGCGCTCGCCGATGTCCACGGCAAGGCGCGTGTGCTCGGAATCGGCTGTCTCCTATTCGGCCTGGGATCGGCGGCTTGCGCGCTCGCTCCGTCAATTGCCTGGCTGATCGCCGCTCGGGGCGTACAAGGGCTTGCCGCGGCGCTCCTGACACCCGCAAGCCTCGCCCTGATCGGCGCCACCTTTCCGCGGGACGAGCGGAACCGAGCGGTCGGCGTTTGGGCAGCGGCATCCTCGTTGACCACCGCCGGCGGCCCGGTGCTGGGCGGCTGGTTGACAGAGGCTTTCGGCTGGCCGTCGATCTTTTGGATCAATCCGCCGCTGGCCTTGATCGCGGTCGGGATTTTGGCGCGTTTTGCGCCTGAGGATCACCGCGAGCCGCGGCGGTTCGACGTAATCGGCGCGGCAATCCTCACGGCAGCTCTCGCCGCTCTTGCCTGGGCGCTCAGCCAGATCGGCGCCGCTGAGCCCGATGCCGTGTCGTCAGGTTCGAGGACGATGATCACGGTGGTTGCGGGCATTGGCGCCGCCGGTCTCGGCGGCTACGTCATCTGGGAGCGCACCAGCCGGCACCCGATGACGCCGCCGCGTCTCGCAAAGAACCAGGCCTTCCTCGGTTTGAACGTCGCGACGCTGCTGCTCTATACCGGGCTTTCGATCGTCTTGTTCCAGCTGCCCTTCGACCTCGTCGACCACCGCCGCCTGCCAGCGACGGTCGCCGGGATGGCTTTCCTGCCGTTCACTCTCGGCGTGGGTCTGCTGTCGAGGTTCTTCGGGGGCGTCGCAGACACGGCGGGGCCACGGGCCATGCTGATCGCCGGGCCGGTCGGCGCGGCTGCCGCCTATATCTGGATGGGATTAGCTCATCAATCCGGCTTGATGATCGGTGTGATCGGCCCGATGGGGCTATTGGGCATCTCGTTCGCGGTGCTCGTGGCGCCGCTCACCGCGTCCGTCATGTCGAGCGTGGATCCGGCGGATGAAGGCCTCGCATCCGGCGTAAACAATACGGCAAGCCGGGTCGCGCAACTCGTCGGCATTTCGCTGGCTGCGGGGGTCGCTTCGTTCGCGTCCGGCTACCAGGTAAGTCTGATGGTCGCGGCGGCTGTCTCGCTCGCCGGCGCCCTTGTGGTCGCGATGACGATTCAGCCGGCGCCGAGGAAATCGAACCGGCCGCGTCAAGGTTAGGGTCGCAGGGCCTAAGTGGCGAGGCCGCGCTGGGCGAGGAGCGGCGCGACCTCTGGATCGCGGCCGCGAAAGGCGCGGTAGAGCTCCATCGGGTCCACGGTGTCGCCGGCGCCGTAGATCGCCTTGAGCCGGGCCGCCAGATCCGGCGCGAACGGGTCGCCCGCCTCGGTGAAGGCGGCGAAGCCGTCGGCATCGAGCACCTCGGCCCACAGATAGGCGTAATAGCCGGCGGCATAACCGCCGCCGGCGAACAGATGCTGGAAATGCGCCGGCCGGTGGCGCAACCCGATCTCTGGCGGCATGCCGATCCGGGCGGCGAATTCCTTCTCGAAGGCGGCGATATCGAGGACGCCCGGATCGGTGCGCGAATGCAGATCGAGGTCGAGCATCGCGCAGGCGGCGTATTCGACGGTCGCGAAACCCTGGTTGAAGGTGCGGGCCGCGAGAAGGCGCTGCAACAGCACCTCCGGCAACGGCTCGCCGGTGCGGTGATGCCGCGCGTAACGGCGCAAGGTCTCCGGCACTTCGAGCCAATGTTCGAACACTTGCGACGGAAACTCGACGAAATCGCGCCGCACCGACGTGCCGGATTGCGACGGGTAGCGCACTCGTGAAAGAAGCCCGTGCAGGCCGTGGCCGAATTCGTGGAACAGGGTATGGGCGTCGTCGAAGCTGAGCAGCGTCGGGTCGCCCTTGGCGAAATTGTTGTTGTTGACGACAACCGGCAGGATCTCGCCGTCGAGCATCTCCTGCTCGCGGTAGCTGCTCATCCACGCGCCGGAATGCTTGCCGGGCCGGGCGAAATTATCATGCAGAAAGAGACCGATCGGCCGGTCCGCCGCATCGCGCACCTCGTAGGCGCGGACATCCGGGTGATAGAGCAGGCAGTCACCGCGCGCGATAAAGCGGACTCCGAACAGGCGGCCGGCGGTGTCGAAGGCGGCCTGGACGATGGTATCGAGCACGAAATACGGCTTCACCGCCGCCTGATCGATCGCATATTTGGCGAGCCGCACATGCTCGGCGTAAAAGCGCCAGTCCCACGGCGCGATCGGCTTGTTGAGGCCATCCTCGCGGGCCGCCGCCGCCAGTTCGGCGCGTTCCTCGGCGGCCTTGCGCTTCGCCGGTTCCCATACCCGGCGCAAGAGATCCGCGGCCGCCTCCGGGGTCTGCGCCATCGTGTCGTCGAGCCGGTAGGCGGCGAAACTGTCGTAGCCGAGGAGGTGCGCCTGCTCGGCGCGCAACGCCATGATTTCGCCGATCAGGGGCCGGTTGTCGTAGGGGCCCGGATGCTCGCCGCGGGCCGCCCAGGCCTCGTAGGCGGCCTGACGCAAGTCGCGGCGCGCCGAGAACGTCAGGAACGGCTCGACCGAGGCGCGCGCCAGCGTGATCGCGTAATGGCCGTCGAGCCCGCGCTCCCGGGCCGCCTCGGCCGCCGCGGCGCGGGCGAAATCGGGGAGCCCGTCGAGATCGCCTTCGTCGAGCACCAGACGCCATTCGTCTTCGTCATGCAGCACATTCTGCCCGAACGCGGTGTGGAGGCTCGCCAGCCGCTCCGAGATCGCGGCCATGCGCGCCTTCTGTGCCGGGTCGAGCAACGCGCCATTGCGCACGAAATTGAGGTGGTGCCGCTCCAGCAGCCGGCGCTGATCCGGTGCGAGGCCCAGCGTGTCGCGCTGGCGCCACAGCGAGTCGAGCCGCGCGAACAGGGTGGGATCGAGCATGATCTTGATGCGGTGCGCCGCTAGGCGGGGTGCGTAATCGCGGTCGATCGCATCGAGCGCTTCATTGGTCGCGCTCGACGTCAGGTTGTTGAAGACGCGGCCGACCCGGCGCAGCAGCCGGCCCCTGCGTTCGAGCGCCTCGACCGTATTGGCGAAATCGGGCGGCGCGCTCGAGCCGGCGATGGCCGCAATCTCGGCGGCGTGCTCGGCCATGCCCTGGTCGAAGGCCGGCGGGAAATGCTCCGGCCGGATACGGTCGAACGGCGGCAGCTCGAACGGGGTGTTCCAGGCGTAGAAGAACGGGTTTTGGGTCATCGATTGCGATTTCTTTGAATCCAAGCCCAGGGAGATTGCTTCGTCACTCCGTTCCTCGCAATGACAACCCTCTTTAGGCTGTCATTGCGAGCGCAGCGAAGCAATCCCCAGAAGAGCTAACCGATGATCCGATCGAGATCGGAATGTGGCGGGGCGAAGCCGGGGAAGATATTGCTCAGCGAGCGGCCAGATAGGCGCAGATGCGGGCCGATCACCGCCGCCAGCACCGTGCGGAAGTCGGTGGTCACGGCGAGGTCGCGGCTCTCGTAGAGCGCGGCGGGCGCGAGGCCGGGCCAGTCGCCAGAGATCCGGCCGCCCTGCACCGCGCCGCCGAGCACCCAGACGACGTTGCCGTGCCCGTGATCGGTGCACCGGGCGGGCATCCCCGCGTTAATGTCGTTGTGTTGGCTTGCGGCGGAAATTGGGCCGGCGCTTTTCGAGGAAAGCGGTGGTCCCCTCCCTCGCCTCATCGCTGTTGTAGTAGAGCGCCAATGCCTCAAAGCCGAGCGCGGCGATGCCGCGGATGTTCTCGCTGTCCGCGTTGAACGAGCGCTTGGCGATGGCGATCGCGGTCGGGGAGAGCGCGAGGATCTCATGGCACCATGCGTCGACTTCGGCGTCGAGCCGGTCGGCCGGTACAACCTTGTTGACGAGGCCCATCTGGAATGCCTCGGCGGCGCTGTAGCGGCGGCACAGAAACCAGATCTCGCGCGCCCGCTTCTCGCCAACCAGGCGCGCCAGATAGGCGGTGCCCCAGCCGGGATCGACCGAGCCGACGCGCGGCCCGACCTGGCCGAACACCGCTTTTTCGGAGGCGATCGTCAGGTCGCACACGGTCGCCAGCACATTGCCGCCGCCGATCGCGTAGCCCTGGACCTTGGCGATGACCGGTTTGCGGCTGTCGCGGATCGCGCTGTGCAATTCCTCGATCGGCAGCCCGACCAGGCCGCGGCCGCCGTACCCCTCTTCGTTCTCCGAGCCGATGCTGCGCGCCGAGTTGTCGCCGCCCGAGCAGAAGGCGCGCTCGCCCGCGCCGGCCAGCACGATGACGCCGATATCGGGGTCGTTGTCGGCGTCCCGCATGGCGTCGAGCATCTCCTCGACGGTCTCGGCGCGGAAGGCGTTCAGCACCTTCGGACGGTTGATCGTGATCGTCGCGATCCCATCGCGCTTGTCGTAGAGGATGTCCTGATAGGCCATGGCGCTGTTCTCCGGGCGGTCCGTACCGGCCCGGACGATGCGGCGGAAGCCGCCGATGGCGCAAGGCCGCGGCAGCTATTGCCGGAAGGCGGCGATGACCTCGCGCGCGCCGTCGATGCCGAGCAGGGCTCCAGGCCACAGGATCGGCAGATCGAGCCCGGCCTCGCGATATTGGGCGAGCCGGTCGCGGCAGCGCCCGACTGGGCCGATCAGGCAGATCGCATCGAGCACCCGGTCGCTCAGAGCGTTCCCACCGGAACCCTGTTCGGCCTTGTCGGCCTCGGCCGTGAAGCCGCTCGCGCGCAGCAGACGCTGGAAGAACGGCAGGGCGGTGAAGAACCCGAGATTGGCGCGGGCGGCGGCGCGCAACCCGTCGATGTCGTTGCCGATAAAGGTCGGCAGGCCAAGTGTCATCTCCAATTTTCCGCGGCCGCCGGATTTGGCGCGGCCACGTTCCACCCAACGCCTGCTTCGCGCCAGGCGCTCCACCGACCACCATATCGGCATCACGCCGTCGGCGATCTCGCCGGCCAGCTCCACATTTTGCGAGGTCAGCGCCGCGAGATGGATCGGCACCGGATAGGGCGAGGGCTGCTGCGGCAGATGGGTGGCCGGGCCTTCACCGCAGATCCAGCTTGCGACTTCCTTCGCGTAATTGCGCAAGGCCACAACAGGCTCCGGCATGTCGATGCCGAGCGCGCTATTGACCGGCTGATGGCTGACCCCGAGGCCGAGGATCATCCGCCCGCCGGTCGCGTCGGCAGCCATGATCGCCGCCTTGGCGCAGAGATAGGGGAGCCGCAAATAGATATGGGCGACCCAGGTGCCGACCTTGAGGCGGCTGGTCGCCAGCCCCATTACCTGCGCAGTGGCGATCGCGTCGATGTTGACCTCGGCGCAGAACACCGCCTCGAACCCGGCATCCTCGGCGGCCCGCGCGAGATCCTGGATCTCGCCGGCGCGCCACCCCGTCCCCGGGATAGTCCCCAGCCCCAACCGTTCCGCCATGGCTTCCCCCTGTTTCGGTCTAGCCCGCGATTGGCCTCGCGGTGCGGGAGAAATTTTACGCCGCTTTCGGTGAAATGCTACTCCGCCGGTTCGTGGAGGCCGGCCGCGCTGCGCGGTTGGGGCGGCGGTGCGAGACGCACGAACTCGAACAGGCGGGCCAGACTCGCCAGGACGGCGATGCCGGCAAACCCTGCGGCCAGCATGATCGCGATCGTCGCGCCCTGGCCGCCGCCGGTCACGCCGAAGACGAGCGCCACCAGCGCGGCGCCGATCGACTGGCCGAGAAGGCGCGCCGTCCCCTGGATCGCGCCGGCGCCGCCGCTCCTCTCGCGCGGCGCGCTCGCCACGATGGCGCGATTGTTCGGCGACTGGAACAATCCGAAGCCGCAGCCGCACAACGCGACCCGCCAGATGATGTCGATCGTCGTCGGGTGCACCGGCAGCATCGCCAGCAGCACGAAGCCCGCCGCCAGCACCGCGAGACCGATACCGCCGAGGATGCCGGCGGGATGGCGATCGGCGAGCCGCCCCGCGATCGGCGCCAGGATCGCGGTGGTGACCGCCCAGGGCGTGATCAACAGCCCGGTCTCGACCGCCGAGGCGCCGAGCACGTCATGGAAGTAGAAGGGCAACGCGACAAAGGCGATGCCCTGCGCGACAAAGCTGCATACCGAGGTGGTGACCGACAATGTGAAAATCGGCCGGCGAAACAGATCGACCGGCAGCAGCGGCATCGCCTGGCTGAGCTGCCGGTGAACCAGGAGCCAGCCGACCATGATCGCAGCGGCGAACTCGGCCGCGATGGCAGCCACCGCCTGATGGTGTCCCACGCCGTTGATGCCGGTTATCAGCAGCCCGAACATCCCCGCGCACAAACCCGCGCTCCACAGATCGAAGCGATGCTCGCTCGGCGCGCTGTAGGGCAGATAGCGCATCGCCAGCAGGAAGGTCACGATTCCAATCGGCACGTTGACCGCGAACAGCCATGGCCAGGGCGCGACGGCCAGGATCGCCGCGGCGACGCTCGGGCCCGCCGCCGAGGACACGGCGACGACCAGCGACACCAGCGCGATGCCGCGGCCCAACTGGCGGCGGGGATAGGTAAAACGCACCAGCGCGGTGTTGACGCTCATCACCCCCGCCGCGCCGACGCCCTGCAAGGCGCGGCCCAGGGTCAGCATGTCGAGCGAGGTCGCGAGCGCGCTGACCAAGGCCGCCGCGGTGTAGAGCACGAGGCCGAAGCGGTAGACCCGGCGGTAGCCGAAGATGTCGCCGAACGAGGCGAAAGGGAGCAGCGAGATCATCACCGCCAGCTGGTAGGCATTGACGACCCAGATCGAATCGGCGGCGCTGGTGTGCAGGTCCTTGGCGATGACCGGCAGCGCGACATTGACGATCGCGGTGTCGAGGCACGACATTGCCAGCCCGACCATCAGGGTCAGGATCGCCCAATAGCGTTGCGGCTTCGGAAGACCGTCTTCCGCTGGGTTCATCGCTCTCTGTCGGCTGTCGCGGGGGTGATGCCTTGCAGCAGACATAGTGCAGCGCAGCAAAAGGTGCCACCCGCCCCGCCGCAACGCTCCCATACGGAGGGCGGGCGCGCCATATCGTGAACGTGTGGCGAGCGCATCCCAAAACCGTCGTCCCGGCGAAAGCCGGGGCGACGGTTTTGGGGATTCTTTCCCCTCCAAAGGCGCAGTTCGGCGGCAGGCCGAGAAGGCGGCGGGCGAGGGTCAGGTGCGGCTTGTCGATCATCTTGCCGTCGAGCGCCAGGGTGCCGGCATCGGGGTTGGCCGCGAACGCCGCAATGACGCGCTCGGCCCATTGGCGTTCTTCGGCGCTAACCGAAAACGCCTGGTTGATCGCCGCGAGCTGGGCCGGATGGATCGCCATCTTGGCGCTGAAACCGGAGCGGCGGGCCGCGGCGCATTCCGCCCTGAGCCCGTCCGGGTCCTTGAAATCGGTGTAGATCGTGTCGATCGCGACGACCTCGGCAGCCGCGGCCGCCAGCAGGCACAGCGAGCGTGCGAGCCGATACGGGCCGTCATACTCGCCGTCGATCGTCTTGTTGTTGGCGCCGAGGCAGGCAGCCAGATCCTCGGCGCCCCAGGTGATCGCCTCGAGCCGCGGCGAGACCCCGGCGTAGCCGCCGAGCGCAAACACCGCCTGCGGGGTCTCGGTTGCGATCGCGACGACGCGAATACTGCCGGCTGGCGCGCCGGCCCCGGCTTCGAAGGCCGAGAGGTAGTGATCGAGGGTGCGGACATCCTCCGGCAGGCATTTCGGCAACAGGATGCCATCGGGGCGGCCCGCGGCGGTGGCAGCAAGATCATCGAGCGCGAGGCCGCTCGCCAGCGGGTTGATGCGGACATAGCGAAGGATGCGATCCGGGCCATGTGCTTCCAGGAAATCGCGTGCCAATTTGCGTGCGGCGGGGCGGTTCGCGGCGGCGACCGAATCCTCCAGATCGAGGATTAGCGCATCGGCGCCCGATTCCAGCCCGCGCGCCAGCTTGCGTTCGCTATCGGCCGGGACGAACAGCATCGAGCGCATGAATACCTCCTACGTGGATGTGATTCCGGGATCGCCCGGAGGGCGAGGCCCGGAATCCATGAACACCGGTCTCTGGACAATGGATTCCGGGCTCGCGGCTCTGCCGCGCCCCGGAATGACGCGAAACGAGCTACGCCGGTTTGGTCTTCATCAGGGCGGCGCGGCGGCAGATCGCGACCTCCTCGCCGCGCTGGTTCAGACCGACATGCTCAAATTCTATGATGCCGGCATCGGAGCGCGACTTGCTGCGCCGGGTCGAAATCACCGTCGTGCGGGCGTGGATCGTGTCGCCGTGAAACACCGGCTTCGGGAAACGCACATCGCTCATGCCGAGATTGGCGACGGTAGTGCCCAGTGTCGTGTCGCCGACCGTCAGGCCGATCACCAGCCCCAAGGTGAAGATGCTGTTGACCAAGGGTCGGCCGAACTCGGTGGTGCGGGCGAATTCGGCATCGAGATGCAAAGGCTGCGGGTTCATCGTCAAGGTGGTGAACAGCACATTGTCCATCTCGGTGACGGTGCGGGTCACCGCGTGCTCGAACACCTGCCCTTCCGAGAATTCCTCGAAATAGAGCCCCGCCATCTGTCACCTCCCTGGAACGTCAGATTCCCTTGAACACCGGCCGGCGCTTCTCGACAAAGGCGGCGACCGCCTCCTTGTGATCCTCGGTGAAGGCGCAGCGCGCCTGATGTTCGGCTTCGAGCTCGAGCACGGTCTGGAACGGCTCGGTCTCGGCGGCGAGCAAATTGCGCTTCATGTAGCCGAGCGCGATGCGCGGGCCATCGGCGATGCGACGCGCCAGAGCTGTCGTCTCGGCCGGCAACTCGTCGTCGGCGACAACCCGGTTGACGATCCCGAGCGCACCGGCCTGCTCGGCGTCGATGATGTCAGCGGTGAAGTAGAGCTCGCGCGCTTTCGCGGTGCCGACCAGCCGGGTCAGGCTCCACGAGCCGCCGTAATCGCCGGAATAGCCGATGCGGGCGAAGGCTGTGCCGAAACGCGCCGATTTGCCAGCGATGCGCAGATCGCAGGCGAGCGCCAGTCCGAGCCCGGCGCCGGCGACCGGGCCGTTGATGCTGGCAATGACGATTTTCGGAATCGTGCGCAGCAGCAAGGGCAGCTGGTGGGCGTGGCGCAGCCCCTCGACCCGGTCCTCGACTGTCTGGTCCCGGCCGCGGCTCTCCATCGTCTTGACGTCCCCGCCGGCGCACCAACCGCGCCCCGCGCCGGCGATCACGATCGCACCGCAATCGCGGTCGGTCGACAGCCGCTCCAGCGCCTCCTTGAGGCCAGCGGTCATCGCCGGCGACAGCGCGTTGAGCCGCTCCGGCCGGTTCAGGGTCAGGGTCGTGATGCCGTTTTCGGCGGTTTCGAGCAGGTCTGCCATCGATGTCTCCTGGCGGGGTTTGGCCGATCATAGCCGGATTTATCGGAAGCGCACCCTGCTTGCCCGGTTGCTGCGGGCGCACCAGTGGCGGTCCCCGGCGAAGGCCGGGGCCCATGCCTGAATCGGCCCGGGCGCGGATAAATGGGTCCCAGCCTTCGCTGGGACCTATTGAAGAGCGAGGTGGAAGGCCCACCCCGTTTCTGCGACAAGAAAGCGATCAACCCCGTGTCGGAGCGCTTTGGTGGAAACGGTTCGCGTCGTCTGCGCGCATGATTGCCCCGACATGTGCTCGCTGTTGGCCGAGGTCGAGGACGGGCGCGTATTGCGCATCAAGGGCGACCCCGAGCAGCCCTTCACCGCCGGCTTCGCCTGCGCCAAGGTCAATCGCGACGCCGAGCTGGTGCATTCGCCCCAGCGCACCCGGACGCCGCTGCGCCGGGTTGGGCCGAAGGGCGAGGGCGAATTCGCGCCGATAAGCTGGGACGAGGCGCTCGACGAGATCACCGGGCGCTGGCGGGCGATAATCACCGAGTCGGGGCCGCTGGCATTGCTCGGTTACGCCTATAGCGCGCATCAGGGGCAGCTCAACCGCGGGCTGATGCTCGGCCTGTTTCATGCGCTCGGCACCAGCCGGCTGATCGCCGGCACGGTGTGCGACACCTGCTGTGAGAGCGCGTGGAACATGACGGTCGGACCGGTCGGCGGCGCCGATCCCGAGGCGGTCGAGGAATCCGACCTGATCGTCTCGTGGGGCGCCGACCTCGTCGCCACCAATGTGCATTTCTGGGCCAAGGCCGAGATGGCGCAGAAGCGCGGCGTGCCGATCGTTGTCATCGATCCGCGCCGGAGCCGCACCGCCCGCGCGGCCGATTGGCACCTGCCGGTCCGGATCGGCACCGACGCGGCGCTTGCGCTCGGGATCATGCACATATTGGCGCGCGACGGGCTGGTCGACCGGCAGTATGTCACGGCGCAAACGGTTGGGTTCGATAAGCTCGAGGCCGAGGTACTGCCGAAGTTTCCGCCCGGGCGAGTCGCCGAGATCACTGGGCTGGCGGCGGCCGATATCGAGCGCTTGGGGCGGATGTACGGCGCGGCGAAGCGCCCGTTCATCCGGATCGGCGAGGGCATGACGCGCCTCGCGCGCGGCGGCGAGGCGTTGCGCGCGGTCGCCTTATTGCCGGGAGTCACCGGCGCTTACGGCAAGCGGGGCGGCGGCGCGCTTTTGATGACCGCAGCGTCCTGCGAGCTGAATTACGACGCGCTGCGCAAACCGTCGGGGCCCGAAGCGGCCCGCCTCGTCAATCAATTGCGTCTTGGTGATGCGCTGCTGAACATGACGGACCCGCCGTTGCGCGGGCTATTCATCGCCGCCAACAACCCGGCGGTGACCTGCCCCGATGCCGGCAAGGTGCGCCAAGGGCTGCTGCGCGAGGATCTGTTCACAGTAGTGCACGACCCGTTCCTCTCGGTGACGGCGCGCTACGCCGATATCGTGTTGCCGGCGGCGACCTATCTCGAAAGCGAGGATTTCTACCGCGCCTATGGGACGTATTGGCTGCAATACGGGCGGGCCGCGGTGACGCCGCAGGGCCTGGCCTGGTCGAATTTCCGGCTGGCGCAGGAATTGGCGCGGCGGATGGGCCTCGCAGACCCGGTGTTCCGGATGAGCCCGGTAGAAGCCGTGACCGAACTGTTCCGCGGCGCCAAAGGCGCGGCCGCGACGCTCGACGTAGAGGAGGTGCCGTCGGGCCGGCCGATCCGGATGGCGCCGGAAGGCGGCCAGGAGTTCCGCACCCCGTCGGGCAGGCTCGAATTCTATTCGGAGCAACTGGCGCAGGCGGGGCTCGCGCCGATGCCGGACTGGCAGCCCGATGCGGAGGAACAGCGCGGCGCGGCGCGCTGGCCATTGCGCCTGTTGACCGCGCCCGGCTATTTCCAGGCCCACACTGCCTATGCCGGGGTCGATTTCCTGCGGCGGCGCGAGGGCGAGCCGTCCTGCATCCTGCACCCGGAGGAAGCGCAGCGCCGCGGGTTGGCCGACGGCGCGCGAGTGCGGCTCTTCAACGAGCGCGGCTCGGTCGGCCTGATCCTCAAGATCAGCGACGAGGTGTTGCCGGGAGTCGTGCTGGTGCCCGGGCAGCGGCCCGATGAGGAGACCCTCGCGGGCACGATCAACATGCTGTGCTCCGACCGCTACACCGATCTCGGCGACGGCGCCACATACCAGAGCACGTTTCTCGACGTCGCGGCTTGGACCGAGCAGACGAGCGCGCGTTAGATTCAAGTCGGCGTCCCGGCGGAAGCCGGGACCCATTCATCCGAGGCACGAACAGCTGAACAGTGGGTCCCGGCTTTCGCCGGGACGCGGTTTGGTTTGCAGAGCAGTCTATGCAGCCGGGTTGCGTGCGCGGTACGCTGTCGCGAATCGCGGGCGGAAAGAGGGCAACACGATGAAATACGACGTGATCTCGGCCGACTGCCATGTCGATCTGATCTGGCTGCCCCCCGATCTGTTCACCGCCAACGCGCCGGAAGCGGTCAAGGACCGCATGCCCTACGTCACCGACGGGCCGCGCGGCAAGGAGTGGGTGACCAAGAACGGCTCTTCCTTCGGGCTGATGAACGGCATGGGCTCGGCTGGCCGCAAATACGAGCCGGGCAAGATCCACCGCTCCGACCGGATGGCCTCGACCGGGCTCTATGCCGATGGCGAAAAGGGCATCCGGCGGCTGACCGACCCCGATCTGCGGCTCAAGGAGCAGGACCGCGACGGCGTGCAGGCCGAAGTGCTGTACGGCATCCTCGGCGCCACCAACCGCCTCAACGACAACGAGGCGGCCGGCACGATGCTGCGCATCTACAATGATTGGCTCGCCGATTTCTGCGGCCATCATCCGGAACGCTTCGCCGGGCTCGCCAACATCCCGAACCACAGTGTCGAGGAGGCGGTCGGCGAGATCGAGCGCGTCGCCAAGCGCGGCAACGTGCGCGGTCTCGAGATCGCCCGTCGCTTCGACATGACGCCGCTGTGGGATCCCTGGTGGAACCCGGTGTGGGACGCGATCGCGGCCAGCGGGCTGCCGGTGCATTTCCACACGATCGGCGGTCCCGGCCGCGACTTCTCGAAGCTGACCGGCAAGACCCTGTTGGCCGCCCGCGCCGCCAGCATCACCAGCTTCCAGATGCACATGGCCGATGTCTTGATGTCGATGATCTTCGCCGGCGTATTGCACCACCGGCCGCAGATGAAGATGGTGATCGGCGAGGCCGGCACCGGCTGGATCCCCTACATCCTCGACCGCATGGACGCGGAGTGGGAGGATCAGTTCAAGGAACTCGACCTGACGATGAAGCCGAGCGAGTACTGGAAGCGCCAGTGCTACGCCACCTATCAGAGCGACCCGATCGGCGTGAAACTGATCGACGAGCTCGGCGCGGACAACATCATGTGGGGCTCGGATTTCCCGCATCCCGACGGCATCTGGCCGGATTCGCAGGAATACATCCAGAAGGAGCTCGGCCATCTGCCGGCAGCGGTGCGCAAGAAGATCATTTGCGATAACGCCGCGAAACTGTACCGCTTTGTGAACTGACAATCGTCATTGCGAGGAACGGAGCGACGAAGCAATTCCCCCGCCGATGAGCTCCTTGCGGAAGGAGATTGCTTCGCTTCGCTCGCAACGACACTCAGGGTGGGACGTCACCACGCTTCGCGACCGCGGGTGGGGCGAGCGGCGGCTGGCTGAGCGCGTTCTCGCTGCTCGGCTTCGTGCTTGTCGAACATCGCCTTGGCGGCGGCCTGGCGCTTGGCGCTGAACTCGGCGCGGTTGTCGCCGCACCATTGGAAGGAGCCGGCGCGCGGCGCGTTCGCCTTGCTGAAATGCGGCATCACGTAACGGGCATAGAGCTCGTAGGAGCGCTTGGTCGCCTCGAAATCCGCCCAATTGTGCGCCTGCTGCAGGAAGACGCCGAACTCGCCCTGCTTATCCTGCAGCCGCTCGATCAGTGCGATCGCGTCGTCAGGCGTGCCGCAGACGCCGTAGCGGTTCTCGATGAACCATTCGAGCGCATCCTGGCCTTGCGGCACGATGAAGCGCGGCTGGTTGTTGTTGAGGTAGCCGAGATAGCGCTCGAAGCCCCAGCGGGCGTTCTTGAAGGCCTGTTCGCGGGTCTCGGCGATGTGCATCGGGCCGACCAGGCGCAGGCGGTTCGGGTCCATCGTGCGGCCGTGCTCGGCGGCGACATCGCAGGCGATCTGCCAGTTCGAAGCGAGCGCGTCATAGCCGAACGGGTTGGTGGCGGCGACGCAGATCATGCTGAGATCGTATTTGCCGGCGAGGCGGCCGCCCGACGGCGTCACCGCGCTGACCACCGCCACTTCGGGGTATGGCTTGGTGTAGGGCAGCAGGTGAAGCCGCGCCCCTTCCATCGTGTACCAGTCGGTCTTCTCGGTGACGATCTCGCCGCGGAACAGCCGCAGGATCGCGTCGAGCGCCTCAGCCATGCGGTCGCGCTGGGTCATTGGGTCGATGCCCATCATGATCGCGTCGGAAGCGAGGAGACCCGGCCCGGCGCCGAACATGACCCGGCCGCGCGTCATGTGGTCGAGCTGGACGATGCGGTCGGCGGTCATCATCGGGTGGTGGTAGGGCAATGAAACGACGCCGGTGCCGAGCCGGATGTGGCGGGTGCGCTCGGCAGCAAACGCGATGAAGATCTCGGGCGACGAGATGATCTCGTAGCCGGCGGAATGGTGCTCGCCGATCCAGGCCTCGTGAAAGCCGAGCTTGTCGAGCCAGGCGATCAGGTCGAGATCGCGCTCGAGGCAGGCGGTCGGATTCTCCTCGTTGGGATGGAAGGGCGGCAGGAAGATCCCGTGCCGAAGGTTGATCTCGCTCATCGCGGCCTCGCTATGGTGCTGGTCAAGACAGTAGCCGCTCCGCGCCGCAGCGCAAACATGCCAGGCGGAGCCCGGTCAAGCCGTCGGGCGGGTGAGCGAAGCGTAACCCGCCACAGACGCCGTGGAAGAATGTCGGGTTCCGCTGCGCTCCACCCGCCCTACGGGGGCATTGCATGCCTGGCACGCATACCCCTGCTGCATCGCAAAATAAGCGTTCGGCGGGATTTTCGTGCTAAAGCCTTGTCGAGATTATCGAAGGAGCCGCCGCCGCCATGAGCTTGTCCCCCGAGGAATACCGCGAGCACCTTGCCACGACGGCCGTCCGGGCCGGTTTCAGCTTTGGCGACGTCGTGCTGCCGCAAAGCCATGAATTTCACCTCGGCCGGATGCGGTTTCACTACCTCGATTGGGGCAACAAACATCTGCCGACGATTGTGTTTCTGCACGGGGGAGCGCTAAACGCCCACACCTGGGATCTCGTCTGCCTGGCATTGCGCGACGACTACCACTGTGTCGCTCTCGACCAGCGCGGCCATGGCGACACCGACTGGTCGCACGAGGCTGATTATTCGATGGGCGCCCAACTCTCCGACACCAAAGGGTTCGTCGACCATCTCGGTCTCGACAAGTTCATCCTGATCGGCATGTCGCTTGGGGCGATCAACTCGCTTGCCTTCGCCGTCAACCATCCGGAACGGCTGAGCAATCTGGTGATCATCGACGCCGGGCCAGAGATGCGCCGGCCGGGGTCGAGCCGCATCCGCGATTTCGTCAACGGCGTGGCGGACACCGTGACGATCGAGGCGATCATCGAAAAGGCGTTGGAATTCAACCCGCGGCGCGATCCCAAGATTTTGCGCCGCAGCCTGATGCACGCCCTACGGCAGCAGCCCGACGGTACCTGGAAGTGGAAATACGATCGCCGGCGCTTTCAGGTGCTTGACCAGGAAAAGCATCGCACCGAACGGGCCGCGCTCGCCGATGGACTTTCCCGCATCACCTGCCCGACCTTGATCGTGCGCGGCGGCGACAGCGACGTGTTCCACGAGGAGGATGGCATCCGCCTGGCGCAACGTCTGCCGGATGGAAAATTCGTCACCGTGCCGCGCGCCGGTCACACCGTGCAGGGCGACAACCCGAAGGATCTTGTCGCCGAATTGCGCCGGTTTCTGGGGAAGGCGAACTGACGGCGCGCTATACGGGCGCCGCCGGTATGTCGTGGGCGGCATAGGAAACATTATCGCGATCCTCGGCACGCCAGGCAAAATTGATTGTCGCATTTCTCCTTGCCGCCCCCACCGACCCGCCCCCAATAGGCGCTGGGATACTCGCCGTGCGCCAACGGACCGGTGACGACGACAACCACATGCCCATGCTCCTCGGGATTGGCCTGCTCCGAGCCCTTCAGGCCGCCGAGCACGAGCTTGCCGGCAGCCGCGCTCTCGCTGGCGGCCACCCCATCCTCAAGCGGCATCCATCCGGGATCATTGCGGAGCGTGTCGACAATCGCGTTTGCCAGCCCGTTCAGCTCCACGCCTAGCTGGTTCGCGACCGCGCGGGCAAACTCGCTGCGATCATTGGCATGGGCAGCAAAACACGCCTCGCAGGCGTCTTTCACCCGATCTGGCATCGTTTCTCTCCCTTGAGCCAATCGAACTGCGGATTTGGGCGCCGCCCTTTCGTGTGCGAGGTAGCTGAAGCTCGTTAAATCTCCGGTTAGTCATTTGGCTGATTGGTGGTTTCACCATCCGCGCACGGCGGAAAGGTCGCCACAACGTCGAAGGTTCCGTTGTGGTTGTCGATTTTGTCAATCTTGGTTGGATTATCGAGCTCATATGCAGCGACGACTTCCGCCACTTTGCTCGCAGGGACGGCGTTTCGCCGCCACACTCCACATGGATCCATCTCTAACCTCCCTAGGGGACGGCAAGGTCACTAATGGCCAGCTTTCGTTTAGCCGCAAGCGTGGGGCCGTAGAGGAGCGCCTCGACGGGCACGCCAGCTGGTAAATTTGCCCTCATCCATTGCCGCAGCTTGGCCAGGTGCGCCTTGTCTACTGGCTTGTCGATACCCGATGGCCAGAGATAGTCGCGCACCCGCTGACCGGACGAATCCTCCACAAAGACGCCGGTCCGGAGCGTGTCCAACGCGTCGTCCTTCGCGTTTCCGGCGTCCTTGTTGACGGCGTTGATCGCGGCGGGGATGCTTCCGGCGTTCTTGTAAGCATCGAGATCGATATAGGCCTGAATCAGCGGATACTGCTCGTCAGGCAGCTTCACGCCGGCGACGATCGGGGCCTTCGCCAGAAGGCGGTCGGCCTCCATCTGCGCTAGAAGCGCCGGTATCGTCTTTTGGTAATAGAGATCCTTGTTGATTGCGGTGTTCGCACCGATGACGCCGGCGGACGCTGCGCCCAGCGCCGATTTGGTCGCGGCACCACCGGTTGTCGCTGTCAGTCCCGCGAGGATCAAACCGATCAGATCACTGCCGAGCGTCACTGCGTTGCCATCGCCGTAGAGACGCTTTTCAAAATCGGCGAATGTGATGTCGTAGGCGCGCATCCGCGCGAAGATGATCTCATTCCTTATGTTGGTCTTCTGACCGGGCGATGCGTGAGAGTATTCCAAGTCCTTGGTGCCATCGAAATAAGGGACCAGGCGATTTAGCGTGGCATCGGTGTCTTCCGGATCCTTTGGATAACCGAGAAGCGGCGCGCATGCGGCCAACACAGCGAGGCACACCACAGCTGCCGACCGTGTCACTGCCGCGAGTTGCGGGCCTTTCAGTCGATGAATGTGCATCTCGATCCTCGCGGGCTAAACGGCGCTTTTGCGGAGTCCACTGCGGAGCCCGAAATGTTGCGCGGCCACTCATGCAACCGGCGGTGGCAGCAAGGGGATTGCAGCCTGGACCGATTCCTGCAGATGGACGAAGTTTCTCGGATGGAGGACGAAGAATTTGGTGGCGTGCAGATAGCTTTCGATGTCGTGCTGCGAGACCCGTGGGCCGGACGGCGGCGGCACGCCGAGTTCAGGAGTGCCCGAGAGCAATCGAGAAAGCATATTCGGTGGGCCGGTCATGTTCACCCAGAGGGCGATGTAAAGGATCGCAATGCCGTCGATCGTCAGGCTGCGGGTCTGCGCCGCTGCGATGCAGGAATCGACCCCGTGCAACACGATCTGCAGCAACCCGTCATCCATTTGGTCAACCAGCTTTCGGCCGTCGGAAGACGACAGGGCGGCATTCGCCAGATCGGTGTCCTCGGGCGAGAGCGGGTTGCCGTTCGGGCAGGACTGGCCGACCAAGCCGAGGATGCGCGCCACGGTCCCCTCGTCGGCGCCGCGAGCTCGCAACGCCGCGGCGAGCGTCGCGCGCGCGACGTGACTGACATTGGTGTCGCCCTGGAACACTCCGAAACTCGCACCGCTGGTGCCGAGCCGCGCATAACTCAACTCGTACTGCGAGGCATTGCCGATTTCGTTCTGCTTGATTGCTTCCTTGATGGCGGGGATCAATGCCGTATCGACCATCCTGCCCTCCCTGTGTGCGATCGTAGAGGCAAAGTTCTGCCTGTCGATCATTATCAACGTATGCACGAATCATCGTACGCCGCCCTCGATATGGGCTGCAACCAACAGATGAGACGAAGACGAAAGGACCGCGCTTGGGATGTACCTCAAGCGCGCGACCTTGCCGATGCGGTGTCTGTTAGCGCCGTCGAAACAGATCGCGCCGCCCGGGCTGACGATCTCGCCGATGGCGCGGCGAGGAGAGCGACGTGTTCGATGAGGAAGGTGTCGAGCGCCTCGCCACCCGGCTACCGCACGGGCGCAACGCGACGATTTGGCGGGCGATACGGAACTAACGGAAGGACGAACCGGCGCCCGGCGAATGTTGCCGGGCGCCGGCCTGAACGTGCGGAGCTTACTTGTGCGTCGACGAGCCGCTGCCGGCGGTGCTCGCGGTCTTGAATTCGAAATTGGCCATCTGCTTCAGCGAGTCCTTGGTGGCGGCGAGCACCAAATGGTCGTTCTTGCCGCGCTTCAGCTCGGCCATCGGCACGGCGACGCGCTTCTCGCCGGCGCCGAGAAAGCCGCCGACCCCGAGCACGACATCGGCCACCTTGCCATCGGCATTGAGCACCAGCTCATCGACCGTGCCGATCTTCTGGTCGGCCGGATCGTAGACCGCCGAGCCGATCATCTTGCTCGCGCGAATCTGGTCGTCGCGCATGTGACGGCTCGCCTGAATGGTGGCCGGCAAAGTGTGCGGCGCCGCGGCCGGAGCGGTCGCAGCCGGACCTGCCGCGTGCGGGGCGGCAGTGACGGGCGGCATAGCGGGGCTCGGTGCGGTCGTGGTTTGCGCGAACGCGCCGACCGGGAGGGCCAGTGCGGCCATCAGAACGGCGGTGGTGACGGAGTTCTTGAGCGTCATGGATGATGTCCTCTCGCTTGCCTCGGCAGCGGTGCGCTGCAAGACAGGCCGAGAACGAGGGCTCCGTCCGATCTATTCGCTTGTTTGAATAATTCCTTGGTATTGCCACAATCATTAAGGGCCAACTGAAGGGTAATACTAAGAATACACAAGGGCCGCAGCGCCGTTGCAGCACCACGGTTCATAAGATAATCTCACTTCGTATCTGGGACTTGGTCGCGGCTTGGTAACGACTCGCGAAAGTGGCTCCGGGCCGCAACAACAACGGTGCGTGGCTGCGGTTTATTCCGCAAGGCGCAGCGGAATTGCGCTGGCTTCTCGCGATGTACAATTGAGCTGGATAGCGCTTATCGCGCTTTGGAAGCGGGTTGTTGCGCCGACCGGCAGTGGCCGATTTCGAGTTTCTCGCCCTCTCCGTTCGGGCCGCTGCCCTCGCTCCAGATCGCGCAGCCGTTGCCTTCCCGCCGGATGCGGACGACGCGGAAGATGTAAGTCTTCGTGTTGGACCCGTAAGTCAGGCTGATCTCGTCGCCGACGGCAATCTGCTCCGGCACGGCGATCTTGTGATAAGTGGCGCAGCGGGTATAGACGACCCAGCTTCGGCACTTCGTGAATGTGCCGGACCCGGGAGTGGTAACGGTGTCGACGGCAGCGGCCGACAGCGCAGTCGGCGCCGTACCGGACAGCAGAACAACCGCCGCCAGCGCAGCCACGACACGGCGGCACCATCGTCTCGCGATACTCACGATTGCCGCTCTCGAACTCCGCGGGGCGTGCGCTGATGGCAAACGGACAGCCATGCCGCCGCGGTCGAATGAGGTTGAAACTGACATTCCGCGATTATAGGGCCGGAGCTCAGCCGGAGCGCACAACCTTCCGGATGCGATGGTTGTTGGTGTCGCCGATATAGACCGCGCCATCGGGGCCGACGACCGCGCCGTGCGGGCGGTCGAGGCCGGCTTCCGCCGCCGGACCGCCATCGCCACCCCCGCCCTTCCGGCCGCCGGCGATCGTCGTCACCACCCCGGTGCTATGGTCGATCCGACGGATTGCGTGGTTCTCGGTGTCGACGATCAACAGGCTGCCGTCACGGTCGATCGCCATTTCCTTCGGCGCGTCGAACACCGCGGCGAGCGCCGGCCCGCCATCACCCGAATAGCCGCGCCCGGTCGTGCCGGCGATCGTCGTGATGATGCCGGTCGCGGCATCGACGGCCCGCAGGCTGCTGCCCTGGCGTTCGAGGATATAGACGGTGCCGTCGGGGCCGAGCTTGACGGCGCGGGCGCCGAAGATGCGGGCTGCCGCGGCCGGGCCGTCATCGCCGCCATGCTCCGGCTGGCCGGTGCCGGCGAAGGTCGCGATCGTGCCGGACGAGAGATCGACGATGCGGACCCGGTGGTCGGCGACATCGGCGATGTAGAGATGGCGCTGTTCGGTGTCCAAGGCGAGGCCGTTCGGCTCGCCGAGTCCGGCGCGGGCGGCCGGCCCGCCATCGCCGGAATAGGCCGCCTCGCCGGTACCGGCGAGGGTGGTGATGCTCCCATTCGCGGCGTCGATGCGGCGGATTCGGCGGTTCAGCCGGTCGGCGACAAAGATGTTGCCGGCGCGGTCGATCGCGATGCCGTAGGGCTCGTTCAAAGACGCGCGGACCGCCGGACCGCCATCGCCGCCATGGCCGGCCTCGCCATTGCCGGCGACGGTCGTGATGACCCCGCTGCCGGCATCGACCCGGCGGATGCGGTGGTTGAAGGTGTCGGAGAAGAACAGATTGCCGGCGCTGTCGAACGCAACGTCGAACGGGCCGTTCAGCAATGCCGCCTTGGCCGGGCCGCCATCACCGGCGAAGCCTTTCTCGCCGGCCCCGACCGCCGTCGTGATCCCATATTCCGCCATCACCGCCCTCTCGTTCGTTGAGATAAAGATTAAAGCTTTACCGCAGAGGACGCCAAGGATGCGCAGAGGAGCGAGGGCGGATTTCACCACGGAATCACGGAGGGCACGGAGAGATGACCAGGACCGCGGGCCTCTGGCCCGCATTGCGGGCGGGACGCCCGCGATCCTATTTTTCTCTGTGTCCTCCGTGCCTCCGTGGTGAATCCTTAACCCCGCTTGCGCGAGGCACACCGGAAGGGCTCAAATGCCGGAAATTACCTTTCGGAGGATCGAGATGAGCGATGGGAAGAAGCCAAGGCTGATCGGCATCAATCATGTGGCGATCGAGGTCGGCGACATCGACGAGGCGCTCGACTGGTACGGCAAGATCTTCGATTTCAACCTGCGCAACCGCCATGAGCGCAGCGCCTTCATCGACATGGGCGACCAGTTCATCAACATGACGCGAGTCCCCGATTACAAGCAGAGTGGCGTCGAGCGCCGCCATATCGGCTTTGTCGTCGACGACCGGTCGAGCGTCAAGGCGCGCGCCGAGGCGGCCGGCGCCAAGATGGTCGAGGGCCCGTTTCTCGATTTCCTCGACCCGTGGGGCAACCGCATCGAGGTCATCGAGTATTCGAACATCCAGTTCACCAAGGCGCCGCATGTGCTGCGCGGCATGGGGCTGAGCCTCGACAAGAACGCCAGCGCCAAGAAGGAGTTGGCCGAGAAAGGGATGGCGCCGGAATGAGTGGCCAAGGAAGCCCGATGCAGCTGAGCCTGATCGTCCGCGGCCAGCACCCGCCGGGCGATACCGCGGCTCATCTGCGCGACGATCTGGAGCTGGTAAAGCGCGCCGAGGAGGTCGGGTTCGACGGCATCGTCAAAGGCTCGCATTACAGCGCCCACCCGTTCCAGTCGGTGCAGCAGATCCCGTTTCTCGCCCATGCCGCGGCGATCGCGCCGCGGCTGCGGCTGATCTGCGGCCTGGTACTGCTGCCGTTGCACAAGCCGCTCGATCTCGCCGAGCAGCTCGCCACCCTCGACATCCTGTCGAACGGCAAGCTCGTCTTCGGCTGCGGCATCGGCTACCGCGATGTCGAGTTCAAGGCGTTCGGCGTGCCGCGCGCCGGGCTCGGCAAGCGCTTTGAGGAGGGCCTCGAAGCGGTGAAGCGGTTGTGGACCGAGGATTTCGTGACGATGAAGGGCTCGCATTTCGAGCTCGACGGCGCGACCTGCACGATCAAGCCGGTGCAGCAGCCGATGCCGCCGATCTGGATCGGCGCCAACGCCGATGTCGCGATCCGGCGCGCCGCGCGGCTGGCCGATTGCTGGTACATCAACCCGCACAACACGCTGACGACGATCGAGCGGCAGATGGACCTCTACAAGCGCGCGCTCGACGAATACCAGCGGCCGTTCCCGAAGGAGGTGCCGATGCGCCGCGAGGTGTTTGTCGCGCCGACCCGCGCCGAGGCGATCCGCCGCGCCCAGCCCTATCTCGAAGAGAAATACAAGGCCTACCGCGCCTGGGGGCAGGACAAGGTGATGCCCGAGGGCGACGATTTCGACCACGGCTTCGACGAATTGCTCGAGGACCGCTTCCTGTTCGGCTCGCCCACCGAGGTCGCCGAGCAGATGATCCGGCTCAACCGCCGGCTCGGGGTCAACCACATCGTCGCCTCGGTGCATTGGCCGGGCATGCCGAACAGCCTCGCCCTCGACCAGCTGCAGATCCTCGCCGCGGATGTCATGCCGCAGGTGCGGCACGGCTTGTAATCCCGTGTAGGGCGGAAGAGCGAAGCGTATTCCGCCACACTCGATCTGCCTCTGAAATTAATGGCGGAATGCGCTGCGCTTTTTCCGCCCTACGACGAAGGAGAATTAGATGAGCCAGGCACTTGAAGGCATCCGCGTCATCGACTTCACGCACGACCAGGCCGGTCCGTCCTGCACCCAGATGCTGGCCTGGCTCGGGGCCGATGTGATCAAGATCGAGAACCCGAAGGGCGGCGACCGGGCGCGCCGGCTGTGGAACAGCGACAATCCGAATGTCGACAGCTTCTTTTTCCTGCTGCTCAACAGCAACAAGCGTAGCACCGTCATCGATTTGAAGAGCGCGGAGGGCAAGGAAATCGCCCGCCGCCTGATCAAGGAGGCCGATGTCGTGGCCGAGAACCTCGGGCCCGGCGTGATGGACCGGCTCGGCCTCGGCTACGACACGGTCAAGGAGCTGAACCCGCGGGCGGTCTTTGCCTCGGTCAAGGGTTTCGGCTCCTACGGCCCGTACAGCGGCTACAAATGCTTTGAGCCGGTGGCGCAGGCGACCTCCGGCGCGATGAGCGTCACCGGCGAAGCCGGCGGCACGCCGCTGGTCAACGGCGCCAATATCGGCGACAGCGGCACCGGCATGCACCTTGCGATGGCGATCCTCGCGGCGCTGGTGCAGCGCGGCCGCACCGGCAAGGGCCAGCTGGTCGAGGTGGCGATGCAGGAGGCGGTGTTGAACCTGACGCGGGTCAAGTTCACCGGCACCCTCGCGACCGGCGAGCCGCTGCGGCGCAGCGGCAATCGCTCGCCGACCGGCGGATACTCCGACCTGATCCGCTGCGCCGGGGGTGGCGTCGACGACTACATCTACATCATCGTGCCGCCGGACAACCCCGAGATGTTCCACGCCGCGATGGACGTGATCGGCCGGCCCGAACTGAAGGAAGACGAGCGCTTCAAGACCCCCGCCGCACGCGCCAAGAACGGCATCGCGCTGACCGAAGTGCTGGAAAGCTGGACGGTCTCGCGCAACAAGCACGATGTGATGAAGGCGTTTGCCGGGCGCGGCATGGTGTGCGGCGCGGTGCTCGATACGGCCGAGGTGCTCAAAGACGAGCATCTGCGCGAACGCGGCACGATCGTCGATCTCGACCATCCGACGCGCGGCCGGTTCTCGACGATCATCAGCCCGCTGCGGCTGTCGGATTCGCCGGTCACGCCAAAGCGCGCGCCCTTGTTCGGCGAGCACAGCGAAGAGGTGTTGAAGTCGCTCGCCGGCTACACGGCCGAGGAAATCGCGGCGTTGCGGCAGAAGGGCGTCGTCACCCAGGGCTGACCCACGGCGAGCCCTAGCCCCCACCCCTGCCCTCCCCCGCTTGCGGGGGAGGGAGTTCTGGCGGCAAATGGATAAACGCATGACCATCACGATTTCCGCGATTTATCGCTATCCGGTGAAGGGGCTCAGCCCGGAGACGCTGGGCAAGGTGACGCTGATTCCGGGGCGGTGCCTGCCGCATGATCGGCGCTTTGCGGTCGCGCTGCCGTCGACGCGATTCGACCCGGACCGGCCAGAATGGCTGTCGAAGACCCATTTCGTGATGCTGATGCGCGACGAGAAGCTGGCGCGGCTGCACACCCGGTTCGACGGGGCGACCGATGAGCTGATGGTCGAGCGCGACGGAAAGACGGTGTTGCGAGAGGGTCTCGGCGACGCGGTGGGGCGGCGACGCACGGGGGCCTTTTTCGACGAGTTTCTGTCCGGCGAGATCGAGGGACCATTGCGCGTCGTCGAGGCGCCGGGCCACGCTTTTGCCGATGCCCGGCGCAAGCCGAACGCGACGACGGACCAGTATGTGTCATTGATCAACCTGGCGAGCATCGCGGCCCTCGAACGGTCGATTGGCGCGCCGGTCGCGCCGCTGCGGTTTCGCGCCAATGTCTATTTCGAGGGAGTGCCGGCCTGGGGCGAATTGGATTGGCTCGGCTCGGAGATCACGGTGGGCGGCGCGCGGCTGCGGGTCATTTCGGCGATCACCCGCTGCGCCGCGACCCAGGTCAACCCGGCGACCGCCGAGCGCGACCTCGACATCGTCGGCGGTCTGCAGCGCGGCTTCGGCCACAATCTGATGGGGATCTACGCCGAGGTGACCGAGGGCGGCGAGATCGCGGCCGGCGACCGGATCACAATCCGGCCTGCTGGCTCCTAGGGTCTTGTCGGTTCCCGTTCGTGGCCGGGCTTGGCCCGGCCATCCACGAGCCGCGCGAGTGATCTCGTGGATACCCGGCCCAAGGCCGGGCATGAACGAGTAAAAGGCTGCCGAGTGAAAAGGGCCGCGTCCCCGGCCGGTGCATGGCCGGCTCGCGCCGCGGGTGGGCACATTTCGGCGGCGGGCGGCCATTGGCATGTTATAGTTGCGACAATTCGCAGCAATTCGCGCGGCAAGATCGAGGAGGGACAGCGATGGCGTACGACGTATTGATCCGCAACGGCCACATCGTCGACGGTTCCGGCATGCCCGCTTTCCACGGCGATGTCGCGGTCAAGGACGGCAAGATCGTCGAGATGGGCAAACTGTCCGGAGCGGCCGGCCAGACGGTCGATGTCGAGGGCCGGGTAATCAGCCCGGGTTTCATCGACAATCACTGCCATTACGACGCCCAGGTCACCTGGGACCCTCTGTGCTCCTTCTCCTGCGACCACGGCGCGACCAGCGTCGTGATCGGCAATTGCTCGCTGTCCCTGGCCCCGGTGAAGAAGGGCAAGGAAAAGCGGATGGCCGAGTTCCTGTCCTATGTCGAAGCGATCCCGATGGAGGTGCTCGGCACGGTCGAGGTCGATTGGGAATCGTTCCCGCAATACATGGACAAGCTCGACCGCAATCTCGGTGTCAATGTCGGCACGCTGATCGGTCACACCGCGGTCCGCTATTACGTGATGGACGACGAGTGTCAGACGCGCACCGCCACCGATGACGAATTGAAGGCGATGCAGGGCGTCGTGCGCGACGGCATGGAAGCCGGCGCGCTCGGGCTGTCGGTGTCGCGCAACAAGGGCCATTACGATCCGCAGGGCGTGCACATCCCGGCGCTGTGGGCAGACGAGAAGGAGATCTTCGCGCTCGCCGACGTGTTGCGCGAGATGGGCACCGGCATCATCCAATCGGGCGGCGGCCGCGAAGCCGAGATGCGCGACGGACTGATGGCGCGGCTGTCGGAAGCGACCGGCCGGCCGGTCGTCTACAACAATCTCGGCCAGAGCGTGCGCCGCCCCGGCGAGTGGCAGAAGCACATGGACCGGGTCAACGAGACGGCGGCGCAAGGCATCCGCGCCTATCCGCTGTGCTCGCCGAACACGACGACGCAGACCTTCAACATGAAGAACACGCAGGTATGGCGCGGCTCGCCGACCTGGCACCCGATCCTATTGGCCTCGGACGACGAGAAACTGCGCGCCTATGCCGACCCCGAGGTGCGCAAGAAGCTGCACGAGGAAATGATCGAGTGGACGGTCGAGATCCCGGGCGGCACGATCGCGCGCGACTGGTACAATTACATCTGGGTCGAGGAGCCGAAGCTCGACAAGAACAAGTGGATGGTCGGCAAGACCCTCAGCGACATCGCCAAGCAGCAGAACAAGGGCATCATCGACTCCTTCCTCGATCTCGTCGTCGAGGAGAAGCTCGAAACGACCTTCATGCAGGCCGAGAACAACGTCGATGTCGAGGCGATGCGGCAGATCCTGAACTATCCAAACGCCCTGATCGGGCTGTCGGATGGCGGCGCCCATGTGCAGTTCCACGGCGGCTACGGTTTCTCGACGCGGTTCCTCGGCGAGTGGGTGCGCGAGAAGCAGATCATGAGCCTCGAACAGGCGGTGCGGCGGTTGACCTTCGACTCGGCCTCGACCTTCGGTCTCTATGACCGCGGGCTGCTGCGGCCAGGCATGAAGGCCGACATCACGATCTTCGATCCCGACACCGTGAAGCCGCTGCCGGAATTCATCGTGCACGATTTTCCGGCCGGCGGCTGGCGCTTCAAGGAGCCGGCGGCGGGGATCTACGCCACCTTCGTCAACGGCCAGATGCTGATGAAGGAAGGCAACCACACCGGCAACCTGCCCGGCCGCGTGCTGCGCAATTCGCGCTACCAGGCCGCGCACGGGTAGGCGCTGACAAAGCAGAAAACGACGAGGGCCGGTCCCGCGGGACCGGCCCTTTTTTTAACAACGCTTCGACGCGAAGGACGCAAAGGGTACGCAGAGGACGCGAAGGCGACGGAGTCCTTTGCGTGCTTCGCGTCTCCTTGCGTGCTTTGCGTTCCCTTTTATTTCGCGGCGGCGGCGTGGACGGCGCCGCCGCGGAAATGCGGCATCACCTCCTCGGCGATGATGTGGAACTGCTCGACCATGACGTCCTTCGGGGTGGTCAGCGGCGAAGAGAAGTTGATGTGCTCCATGCCGGGGTACTTCTCCTCGACGCCCTTCAGGAAGGCGACGAGATCGTCGGAGGTGCCGGCGAACCACGAGCCGAGCCCCATGAAATGCTCGACCTTCGGCACCCCGGCGGCGTCCCAGTTGCCGCGCCGAGCGACGGCCGCGATCTGATCCGGGGTCAGCCCCGGCACGAAGCCCAACGGCGCGAACATCTTGACGTGCTCTTCATAGAGCGGGACCAGCCGGCGCACCGCCTCCTCGCGCGTCTTGCCGATATAGCCGTGCACGCCGACCATCAGATTCTCGCCGAGCTTCCACTCCTTGCCGGCGCGTGCCGCGGCGTCCTTATAGGCCTGGATCGGGCCGCCCTGCATCGTCGCGGCGCCGCCGCCGACCGCGCCCTTTATGTTGTGGCGGACCATGAAATCGAGGCCGCGCGCGCTGGCGCTGACCACCGGCTGCCAGCATTCGACCGGCCGGTTGACCGGGCGCGGCACCAGAGTCAGCTCCTTCAGCTGGTAGCCGCGATACGGCACCTCCGGCGGCAAGGTGTAGTGCTTGCCCTTGTGCGAGAAGCTCTCGCTGTTGAAGGATTTGAACAGGATCTCGACCTGCTCCTCGAACAATTCGCGATTGGCGTTCTGGTCGATGATCGGCGCGCCGAAGGTCTCGACCTCGCGGCTGTGATAGCCGCGGCCGACGCCGAACACGGTGCGGCCCTTGGTCAGCAGATCGGCGGTGGCGTAATCCTCGGCGAGGCGCAGCGGGTGCCACATCGGGGTGATGTTGAAGCCGCAGCCGATCTTCAACTGCTTGGTGACATGCGCCAGATGCACCGCGCACATCAGGATGTTGGGCAGGCACTCATAGCCCTCGTGCTGGAAATGGTGCTCGGCGAGCCACAGCGTGTCGAAGCCGAACTTGTCCATCGTCTTGGCGATCGTCTCGAGCTTGTCGTAGACGCCGGCGAGCTGGTCGTTGGTGAAGCGCCGCTCGTTGGCCGGGGTCGCGTTCTGGCCATGATCGGGAAAGTCGATGTGGCCGGCATAGACGGTGGCGAATTTGTTGATCATCGGGGGTCCCTCGTGCAGTTTTGAACGCTGTTCGAAATCTGGCGGCAGATTACGGGTTCGCGCCGCGTTAATCCATCAGCTTGCGGGTCAGGTAGGTGAACTCGAGGGCGGTGCGACGCGCCCGCTCCTCGAGATTGGCCGCGGCGGAGTGCCCGCCATCGACATTCTCGTAATAGAGGAAGGGTAGGCCCATCGCCTGCATGCGGGCCGCCATCTTGCGGGCATGCCCGGGATGCACCCGGTCGTCCTTGGTCGAGGTGACGAAGAACGGCTCGGGGTAGGCGACCGCGGACTTTAGGTTGTGGTAGGGCGAGATGCTGGCAAGGAACGCCGCCTCGTCGGGCAGGTCCGGGTCGCCGTATTCGGCGATCCACGAGGCGCCTGCAAGCAGCTTGTGGTAGCGCAGCATGTCGAGGAGCGGCACCTGGATCACCACGGCACGGAACAGATCCGGCCGCTGCGTCAGCATGACGCCCATCAGCAGCCCGCCATTCGAGCCGCCCATGATGCCGAGCCGGCGTGGGCTGGTGATGCCGCGGCGGATCAGATCCTCGGCGACCGCGATGAAATCATCGAAGGCAAGCCGGCGGTCGGATTTCAGCGCGGCACGGTGCCAGGCCGGGCCAAACTCGCCGCCGCCGCGGATATTGGCGATCACGTACACTCCGCTCTTTTCGAGCCACAGCTTGCCGGCGGCGCCGAGATAGGACGGGGTCAACGACACCTGGAACCCGCCATAGCCGTAAAGCACGGTCGGGGCCGAACCATTGACGGTGAGCGCCTTCGGGCGGATCACGAAATACGGCACGAGCGTGCCGTCGGATGAGGTGGCCTCGAACTGCTCGACGACATTGCCGGACGCATCGAAGCGAGGCGGCAGCGATTTGACCGGCGCCGCCCCTTCCGTCCCCGGCTCGACCAGCCACAGCGTGTTCGGATCGAGGAAACCGGCGACATCGACGAAGGCGCGGTCCTCGCGGTCGGTCGAGGCGGCGATGTGCACCGACGCGTTTTTTGGCAAGGGCATCGGGCTCGCGTGCCACGCCCCGTTATCGAAACGGCAGGACGCGGCGGCGCCCTGGACGTTGCGGTAGATCGTCACCAGCAATCGGCTGCGCGTCGCCGCGGCGTCCTCGATCGACTCGCGCGGCCCCGGCGCAAGGATCAGGACGGGCCGCACGCTCCGAGGATCGGCGAGGCAGGCGGCGAGATCGAGCGACACGAGCGCGCCGGTCGGGAAATCCGGCCCCCAATCCTCTTCCAGCGAAAAGACCAGCTGGCCGGCTATGAAGGCGCGGAAACTGGAGCGCAACGGCACCGGCACGCGGAGCGGACCGCGATCCGTCAGCAGGTAGCGCTCGCCTTCGAAGAAACTCACCTGGCGATTGATCCCGATGCCGCGAACGGTACCGTCCGGGTCGCGCAACACGGAGGCGCCGACGCTGACATCGTTTGCGGTGCCCGCGAAGACCTGTTCGGCGGCGTCAAGCGGGGCTCCGCGGCGGAGCTTTTTCACGATAAACGGATAGCCCGACGCGGTCAGCGTGCCGGGACCCCAATCGCGCGCCACCAGCAAGGTGTCGCCGTCGAGCCAGACGGCGCTCTGCTTCGCTTCCGACAGGTAAAAGCCGTTTGCGACAAACCTCGCGGCAGCAAGATCGAATTCGCGCAGCTCGCTGGCGTCCTTGCCGCCATCCGACAGGGCCACGAGGCAATGGCGATAATCGGGCGGCAACGACATCGCGCCGTGGAACACCCAATTGCGCTGTTCGGCAGCAGCCAGCGCGTCGATATCGAGCAGCGTTTCCCATTGCGGCTCGGCGGTGCGGAACGAGTCGAGCGTGGTCCGCCGCCACAGCCCGCGGACATGGGCCTCGTCCTGCCAGAAATTGGCAAGACGGTCGCCGAGGAAATTCGGATAGGGGATGCGGTCTGGCGCGCTGATGACGGCGCGCGCCTCGACGAGCAATGCCGGATAGCGCGGGTCGCTTTCGAGCAACGCCAGGCTGCGCGCGTTCTGCGCCCGCACCCAAGCGAGCGCCGCGAGGCTGTCGATTTCCTCGAGCCAGAGAAAGGGGTCGCTGTCGATCATCGTGCCCACTCGAATTGATGCTCTCGCTCGCCTTATCAAGACCGCTTTGCTCTGGCTTGTCCCGGGCATCCATGTCTTTTTTGCGCGATCGTCGCGGCCTTACGTCGTGGATGGCCGGAACATGCCCGGCCAAGGCGTATCTCAGGTTTTGCAAAGCGTGAAGAGACAACGCATTCCGCGTCACCGGACAGCTTGATGCTTGAATAGGCGTGGCCAATCGATCGGTAACCCTTGTCGCGACGTCCGCGCGGGGCTAGCGTCATGGCCTCGCCCCCAAGAAGGATTCCCCCATGATCGTCGAATTCCGCACCTATACGCTGAACCCCGGCACCACGCCGCAATTCGAGGAGCGGTTCGCCGAGGCCTTGCCGGCGCGGGCGAAGGTATCGCCGCTCGCGGCTTTCTGGCACACCGAGGTTGGGCCCTTGAACCAGGTCATCCATGTCTGGCCCTATGAGGATCTGGCGGCGCGGACCAAGCTGCGCGCCGAGGCGACAAAGCTGCAGGGCTGGCCGCCCAACGTCCGCGAATTCGTCGCCGACCAGAAGGCGCAGATCTTCATTCCGGCGCCGTTCTCTCCGAAATTGGAGCCGCGCCAACTCGGCGGGATCTACGAGATTCGCATGTACACGCTGAAGCCGGGCGCGATCCCGAGCCAGATCGACCGCTGGTCGACCGCGATCGACGCGCGGACGAAGCTGTCACCGTTGGCGTTTGCTGGCCATTCCGAGCTCGGCGACCTCAATTTGTGGTGCCACATCTGGGCCTACAAGGACGCCAACCACCGCGCCGAGATCCGCGAAAAGGCGCGCAAGGAAGGCATCTGGCCGCCCAAGGGCGGGCAGCCCGGCACGATGATCAAGCAGGAAAACATGCTGGTCGTGCCGGCGTCGTTCTCGCCATTGCGCTAACCGCCGGCCGGTTTATCCGTTCAAGGGAAAGGGCGCTCTTCGGAGCGCCCTTTTTCGTCGTGAACCCGGTTCTCAATGTCAGGTCTGATGCAAAGGAGCGACAGCATGACGGTGGAGCTGCCAAAGCCGATTGCCGAGTATTTTGCCGCGGCCAACACCGATGACGCCGAGCGCGTCGCCGCCTGCTTTACCGACGACGCAATCGTGCATGATGAGGGAGGCGACTATCGCGGGCGCGCGGCGATCCGCGACTGGGCCGAGGAGGTGCGGCGCAAGTACCATTTCCACGCCGAGCCGACGGCGGTCGAAGAAGCGGTGGATCGAACCACTGTCACCGCGCATCTGACCGGGAATTTCCCCGGCAATCCGGTCGATCTCGGTTACCGGTTCAAGCTCGCGGGCTCGCGGATCGCCGCCCTGGATATCGGCTAAAAATTGGACCGCCGCCGTCCCGACGGCATTTGGCCGGCGAGACGCCGGTGGTCAGGTTCAAATCCGGCGGATGATTGATTCCGGACGCTAGCGTTGCCGCCAGGCAGGCTCCTGCCGGCCGGTATCGCGCGGCGGCAACGGCATGCGCGCCTCGAGCCGCTCGAGCTCGATGCGGGTGCGGGCCCCGGCGCGCAGCAGCCTATCGGTAGCCTCACGCAGCGACGCGCGGCTCTCCGGCGTATCCTCGACCAGCGCCATATCGAAGGCCGACAGAAAGGCGGCGATGTCGGAATCGACGCGGGCGCGCAGCTCGGCATCGATAAAGGCGCCGCCCTCCTTGCGATGCTCCGTCTGAGCCTCGCCCCGCCCGAAGGGACCCTGCTGCCTGCCATTGACGCGCAGCGGCGCACCGGCCGGCGGCACAGCATGACGATGCTGCGCTGCCGGGCCGGGATAATGATGCGGTGTCGGAGCTGGCCATGCCGGCCGCTCGCCGCCATTTTGCGGCGTGTGCTGCGGCATCGATGGCTGAGATCCCTCGGCAAGGCGCGGCTCGCTTGGCTGGGAGCCGCCATTGGCCGGCGCTCCATTGCCGAGCGAGAGGTGCAGCCGGCCGCGCGGATCGGCGTTCGCCGGCCCCTGGGGCGCCGAACCGTACGATGCAGGCACATGCGAGGGCTGAGGATCGGCCGGACGAGGAGCGGGTGACGGCGCGCTCGGCGCGAACGGGTTTGCGACCTGCGGCGCGCGCTCGCCAACGATGGGGCCGAGGCCGGGACGGACAAATTCGTTGCCATTGCCCGGACGAATTTCGAACCGGCGATCGCCGGCTGGCCCGACTTGCGGTGCGGCCGGGTTGGCATGAACCGGCGCTGGCTCCGGCGGCCGTGTCATCGAGGGATACGCGGGCGGCGCGGTTTCCACTGGCGGCATTGCCGCCGAATCGCGATTGCCCGCGGCGTCGGCGCCGTTTCCCGCAGCGGTTTTGATCAATTGCGGCTCGCCTGCCGCAGCGGACCGCGGCGTCTCGCCGCCGGCCTGACGCGCCCGGCTGCGGCTGACGACATAGCTGATCGCCGGTGGTGAACAGTCATAGGTGCGCGCAATACTTGAAAGCGTTTCCCCCGCTTCGTATCGGGCCATAATCAATGGCCAGTCTGATTGGGGTATTTTCCCTCTTTTGCTCGATTTTTCCATTACAAGACCTTGAGTTACCTAACCTTTTGTGGCGCCAATCAGCCGCCGGACACCGCTGATACGAGATAGATTCTGCGCAATGCGGACGGACCGAAAGTTCGGGAGTAGAGCAGACGGTATTTTGACGGCGGTACCGGCCGGCATGCTGCCGAAGCCTTACGGGGACATCGAAAGCTGCCCCCGTTTTTCTGAATGCCGAGAATAGCCGCACACAATAGAACAGTGAAGCTTTTTATTCGTTCCAACCTTGGGTTTTTTCGAGATTTTTTGCATGTGTGTCACCGGCCGGATTCACACCTGGACGATTTTTCCCGGGTTCATAATGCCCTTTGGATCAAGCGCTTGCTTAATGCTGCGCATCACCTCGAGGGCCGGGCCGTGCTCGGTGACCATAAAATCCATTTTGCCATAGCCAATACCGTGCTCACCAGTACACGTGCCTTCCATTGCCAAAGCACGCGCCACCATTCGATCATTAAGGCGACTCGCCTCGGCGATTTCTTCCGGCTTCTCTGGATCGATCATAAAGATCAGATGAAAATTGCCGTCGCCGACATGCCCGGCCAGCGCCGAGGGAATCGTCGATTGCGCAAGATCGTCTTTTGTCGCGGCGATGCATTCGGCGAGCCGCGAAATCGGCACGCAGACATCGGTCGGCCAGCCCTTCGAGCCCGGCCGCAACGCCAGCGCGGCATAGTACGCATCGTGCCGCGCCTGCCACAATTTCGAGCGCGCCTCCGGTGTCGTCGCCCAGCGGAAATCGTCGCCGCCATGCTCGGCGGCGATCGCCTTGACGATGTCGGTCTGCTCGGCGACGCCAGCCTCGGTGCCATGAAACTCAAAGAACAACGTCGGTGCGACTTTGTGATCGAGTTTCGAATATTTGTTGATGGCGTCGATTTGCGCCTCGTCGAGCAATTCGATGCGCGCCACCGGCACGCCGTTCTGGATCGTCAGGATCACCGTATCGACGGCATCGCCGATCGTCGGAAAGGCGCAGACCGCCGCCGAGATCGCCTCGGGGATGCCGTAGAGCCGCACCGTCACCTCGGTGATGATGCCGAGCGTGCCCTCCGAACCGACGAACAGGCGCGTCAGATCGTAGCCGGCGGCCGATTTGCGGGCGCGTTGCGCCGTGCGGATGACCTTGCCGTCCGGCAATACAATCGTAAGCGCCAATACATTCTCGCGCATCGTGCCGTAGCGCACCGCGTTGGTGCCCGACGCGCGGGTCGCCGCCATGCCGCCGATCGAGGCGTCGGCGCCGGGATCGATCGGAAAGAACAACCCGGTATCGCGCAGGTATTCGTTGAGCTGCTTGCGGGTCACCCCGGCCTCGACGGTGGCGTCGAGATCCTCGGCGTTGACGCGCAGCACCTTGTTCATCTGCGACAGATCGATGCAAACCCCGCCCTTCAATGCCGCGACATGCCCCTCGAGCGAGGTGCCGGTGCCAAAGGCGATGACCGGCGTCTGGTACTCGGCGCACAGCGCGACGATCTCGGCGACTTCCTCGGTGGTCTGCGCGAACGCGACGGCGTCGGGCGCATGCGGTGCGTGGTAGGATTCGTCCTTGCCGTGCTGGGCGCAGACCGCCGCCGAGGTCGACAGACGGTCGCCGAGGCGCCGCCGCAAGGAGGCCAGCAGGTTCGGGTTGAAGGGCACGCGCTCAAAGGCGGTGGCAGTCATCAGTAGCCGTAAATGAAAGGTACAGGCGGCGAGCCATACTCCGGGCGGGCCGCGCCATGCAAGGGTGTATATAAGCGCAAATGGCGGCTTTGCATCCCCGCCCTCTGCCCCTGCGCCATCGAGGCGGCTTTGAGGATCAGTGGTGGTGCCCGGCGGGGTGCTGGTGGTCCGGCGTGCCCGGCGGTTGCGCCGTCCCCGGCTGCGGCTGAGCCTCGTGGCCCTCGTGATGGTGCTCGCCTTGCCCCTGACTCAGCGCGACCAGTTTGGCGTAGTCTTGCTCGGTCATCCCCGGTAGCTTCTCGATCAAGGCGACCGTCGCCCATAGCTCGTCGTCGCTATGGTCGCGCCACGCCGGCATTCCGGTCATCCTGATCCCGTGCTTGACGATCCAGAACAACTCGCCCGGCGCGTAGACGCCAGCCGCGTCGGCCAGATTTGGCGGGTGCGGAGATAGTCCTTCCGCGACGTCGCCTCGCTCCACGCCGGGTGCCCCGTGGCAGATGACGCAATGCTCGGCGAAATGGGTGACGCCAGCTACGATCTTAGCCGGATTATCAAGGCCGACGGGAACGGGGTAGTGTCTCAGTTT
>Ga0210400_10000543_pt1 | contig 41735 bp, 44 predicted proteins | sample IncBWH26MmetaG_FD_155456 | JGI IMG/M metagenome (GOLD analysis project Ga0210400, IMG submission 155456) | Forest soil microbial communities from Barre Woods Harvard Forest LTER site, Petersham, Massachusetts, United States - Inc-BW-H-26-M | ecosystem: Environmental > Terrestrial > Soil >... | reverse complement strand
AAGAAAGTGATCGACGTCTTGGGCAAGGGCGCGGGGTCGAGCTGGTACTTCGTCAATCGCGCGCCCTTCATGGCGAACAACAGTTTCCCGGCGGGATTCCGCGTGCGCCTGCACGACAAGGATTTGCACATCTGCCGCGACATGGCGGCGAAGCACGGCGGCGTATTGCCGGTGGTCGAGTCGACCATTGAGCAGTATAAAATACTGATCGCGGATGGTTTCGGCGATGAGGACATCTCGTCCATCTATCGCCTCAAGACCAAGCTGTTCCCGCCGAAGCCCGAGTCCATGTGACGGCGCGGCTACGCATCGCCACCCGCAAGAGTCAGCTGGCCCTGTGGCAGGCGGAGCATGTGGCGGCACTGTTGCGCTCGGCTCACCCGGAACTACAGATCGAATTGGTGCCGCTGCTGACGCAGGGCGATCGCATCCAAGATCGCTCCTTGGCCGCCATCGGCGGCAAGGGCCTGTTCATCAAAGAGCTCGAGGTCGCTCTCGAAAATCTGCGCGCCGACATCGCCGTTCATTCGATGAAAGACGTGCCGGCCGAACTTCCTCACGGACTCATCATCGGCGCGGTATTGAAACGGGCGGATCCGCGGGACGCGCTGGTCACGACGTCAGGCATAGCGCGGCTCGAGGACCTGCCGCACGGCGCCGTGGTGGGTACGTCGAGCCTGCGCCGTCAGGCACAGATCCGAGCGTTGCGCCCGGATCTGCACATTGAAGCGATGCGCGGCAATGTGGACACGCGGTTGCGCAAGCTCGATGCGGGCCAACGCATGGACGCCATTGTTCTTGCGTGCGCCGGTTTGATTCGCCTAGGCCTGGAATCCCGTATCACCGCGCGCCTCGATCCTAAAGTGTGCCTGCCCGCGGTCACCCAGGGGGTGATCGGCATCGAGTGCCGGCAGAATGATTCGCGCACGGTCGATTTCTTGCGGCCGCTCGAGGACCCGGCGACACGCAAAGTGATGGATGCCGAGCGCGCGTTCGCGGCGCGTCTGGGCGGCAGTTGTCAATCGCCGATTGCGGCGTATGCGCAGCTTGATGCGGATCGCATCACGCTGCGTGGACTCGTGGCGGAGCCGGATGGTTCGCGGTTGTTGCACGATAGTCTGACGGGCAGCGCGGAAAATCCGGCGGCCTTGGGCCGGCAACTCGCGGAGCGCATCTTGGCGGCCGGCGCCGGCCCCTTGCTTGAACGCTTGCGTGCGGGCTAGGGGCTGCCGGAATGCCGCAAGGCTCCTAAGTGCCGCCCCTCCACGGAGTAGGCGTCCTCGTCACCCGACCCGAACTGCAGGCGATGCCGCTGTGCCGGCTGTTGGAATCTCTGGGCGCGACGACGTTGCGGCTGCCGGCGGTCGAAATCAAGCCTCTCACGGACCGGCGCGCGCTGACGGAGCAGCTGGGCGTGCTCGAGAATTTCGACCTCATCGTTTTCACCAGCGCCAACGCGGTCCGATTCGGGGTTTCCTTTCTCGATCAAAAGCGCGGTCTCACGCTTGCGGCATTGGGACCGGCGACGTCGCGTGCCTTGAACCAAGCGGGCTACCGCGTGGCCATTCAACCTGATTCCTTCGACTCTGAGGGTCTGCTTACGCATCCGCGGCTGGAACATGTCGCGGGCCACCGTATCTTGATCATCACGGGAACGGACGGACGGGACCTGCTCCCACAAGAACTCACGCGCCGCGGCGCGACCGTGGTCAGCGCCGACGTGTACGAACGTGTGCCGGCAACTCCGAGCGCGGCGGTGCTGCAGACGGTACAGGAGCGCCTAACGGCGGGAACATTGCAGGTGATCACGGCGACCAGTCTTGCGATCGGCGCCTCGCTGCTCAAACTGGCGCCGCTCGAGTTGCGCAGTGAATTCGAACGCGTGCATTGGTTGGTCCCCGGCGAGCGCATCGCTACAGGGTTGCGCGAGCTGGGATTGCAGGCGCCGCTGCTCAAGGCGGATTCGGCTGAGGATCAGGACTTGGTCGCGGCGCTCGTGCGCTGGCGCTCGAGCGTATCCGGCGCATAGTCGAAGGAATCGAAATACAACCGGCTCGTATCGCAGCCGCGCGCGGCATACTCGCGTTGGATGGCGGCGATCATCGCGGGCGGGCCGGCGGCATACACTTCGATCGCTTCGAGATCCGCAACTGCTGCGAATGCGGCGTCGTGCACCCAGCCGGTGAGTCCGCGCCATGCGGGCGTGGGCTCCGAGAGCACCGGCGTATAGGTCAAAGATGCGGCGCGGTGGCTCAATTGGGCGCGGTGGCTCAATTGGACGCGGCGGCTCAATTGCTCGAGCGTCGCGTGCGCATACAGGTCGCACTCGCTGCGCACGCCCCAAAAAAGCTGCATGTCGCGCTCAATACCGTTTTCGGTGACGTGGCGCAAAATGCTCACGAGCGGCGCAATGCCCGTGCCGCCGCCGATCAGCAGCATGGGGGGCGGCGCGTCGGCCGGCGCGGCACGATAGGTGAACTTGCCCAACGGGCCCTCGATGGTCAGCAGGCCTTCGCGCATGTCCTCGTGAAACAGGCGGTCGGTGAATTCTCCGCCCGCGACCCGCCGGATATGCAGCTCGAGGGGGCGCGCATCATGCGGCGGCGATGCGATGGAGAAACTGCGGCGTCGACCGCCCGGGAGCAGGATGTCGATGTACTGGCCGGCCTCGAATGTGAAGGCTTCTGCGATGGGCAGGCGCAAGAACAATCCCATGACATCGTGCGACAACGGGATGGAGCGCTCGATGCGGCACGGCAGGCGCTTGGGGCCTGCGGCATCCGCTGCGCGCATCTCAAGAGTTTGCAGCGTCAAATCCGTGCGCGCCCGCGCCTGGCAAAGCAGGATCAGGCCGTCGGCGATGTCGGCGGCGGAGAGCCCCAACGGCGGTCCATTCGGATAGCGGATTTCCCCGTGCACCAGACGCGCCTTGCAAGCACCGCAGTTGCCGCCCTTGCAGCGGCTGGGCAGGTTCAGAGCGGCATCGGCGGCCGCTTCGAGGAGCGGCTGATCGGCGGCGGCCTCAAAGCTGCGGCTGGAATTGACAATGCTGATGAGCACGATGTTATCGGCCGCGGGGAATATTCAGATGGACTCCTCAGGCGCCGCGCCGCCGGTGGATCTTACGCGCTCGGGCTCGGCTGACTGCGCTTGCTGTCCAGCCACTCGTGGATGGGTTCCCACTGCTTCCAATCCGGCCAGGCGAGATATTCCGGCAGTTCGAGCACCCCTAAGCCCCGGGAGTAGGCGCGCACATAGTTCTGCGCTTCGCGCAGGTGCCCGAGATACGGCACTTTGAGTTTGCCGAGGTATTGATCCAACTCCTCGTACACCAGTGTGTGCTCGCGAACGCGGTTCGCCATCACCGCTAAGCGCGCTTGCTTGCGCGACACCTTGCCGATTTCGAGGAGCTCGGCCATGAAGTGCCCGCAGGCCTTCATGTCGATGCTCGAGGGCAGCACCGGCACGATGATGGTTTCGGCGCGCCGCACCAGTTCGTTCAATTCCGTGCCGTGAACGCGGGCCGGCGCATCGATGACGAGAATGTCGGTGTTGCGCGGCACGTTGCGCAGCCCGTCCTCAAATGCGGCGGCGCCGCTGATCGCCGGCACGTCGGCCGGGCGCATCGCCAGCCAATCGAGGCTGGAACGCTGCGGGTCATAATCTGCGATGCATACCTTGTGCCCGTCGCGGGCGAAGAACACGGCGATGTTGGTGCTGAGCGTGCTCTTGCCGCAGCCTCCCTTTGCGTTCAATACCATGACGTGGCGCATAATCCCCCGGCTTTGTTGTTTGTAAGGTAGAACTCTAACCGAACATGGCGCAACCACCGAGCGGAAATTCGCGGCATCGGCTATGCTCCTCGGTATGCGCATCGAGTTTTTGAAGATGCAGGGCTTGGGCAACGATTTTCTGGTGTTCGACGCCGCGGCGATCGACGCCGACACTCACCTTGATAAAAACACGCTGCGCGCCCTCGCGGATCGGCACACGGGCGTGGGTTTCGATCAGGCGCTGATGCTCGAATCGCCCCGCGATCCCGCGAGCCGGGTCTTCTATCGAATATTCAATTGCGACGGTACCGAGGTCGAACAGTGCGGCAACGGCGCGCGTTGTATCGCGGCACTGCTCTACGCGCGCGCGCCCGAACTGGGTCGCGACCTCATCATGGGCAGCCCCGGCGGACGCGTGCGCGCCCGCGTCCGCGACGACGGCCTGGTGTCGGTGGACATGGGCATCCCGGTGTTCGAGGATCCCGTCGATTTTTCCTTGATGATCGAGGGCAAGGACATCGCCATGAGCGCGCTGTCCTTGGGTAATCCTCATGCGGTGCTGCGCGTGCCTGATGTGAAGACCGCTCAGGTTGAGTTGTGGGGGCCCAGCGTACAGCGCCATCCGCATTTCCCCCATCGGGCCAATGTGGGCTTCATGCAAATTCTCGGCCGCAATCATATATTGTTGCGGGTGTTCGAACGCGGGGCCGGGGAGACTCAGGCCTGCGGCACGGGAGCGTGCGCGGCGGTCGCGGTGGGCGTGCGCCAGGGTTTGCTGGACGGTGAAGTAAGAGTGGATCTGCCCGGCGGCACGGCGATGGTTTATTGGGAGGGCCCGGGTCAACACATTTGGCTCACCGGGCCGGCAACCACGGTGTATACAGGTTCAATCGATTTAACGCGATTCACGGGAGCCAAACAATGACGACGAGTCACGCGCGCGGGATCAAGCAGGACGCCCTCAATGACAACAATGTCGCGGACTATTTGCTGACCTATCCGGACTTCTTCGAGCGCAACTCGCAACTCTTGACCAAGTTGCGTCTGCCGCATGTGCGCGACGTCGCGGCCACGGTGAGTTTGGTGGAGCGGCAGGTCGAGGTGCTGCGCGAGCGCAATCAGGCGCTCGAGCGCAAGCTCAAGGAACTGCTGGATGTGGCGCGGGCCAACGACGCGCTGGCCGACCGGATCCACCGCCTCTGCCAGCGGCTGATTCGCACTCGGACTTTGGCGGAATCGGTCAGTGCCATCGAGACCTCGCTGCGCGAGGACTTCGACGCGATGAATTCGGTGCTGGTGCTGTTTCTCGAGGAAGCACGCGCGCTCGTGCCGGCGATGGGCCGATTCCTGCGGGTCGGCACGGCGGGCGACGAGGACCTGCGGACTTTCGACTCTTTGCTGAGCTCGGGCAAGCCGCGCTGCGGGCAGGTCCGCGACGCACAGCGCGACTATCTGTTCGGCTTGGAGTCGGTGGCGATCGGTTCGGTGGCGCTCACGCCGTTGGGCCAGAAGGGCGCGCTCGGGATATTGGCGATCGGCGCGAGCGATGCGGAACGCTTTCATCCCGGCATGAGCACTGAATTCTTGGTGCGCATCGGCGAGCTCGTGACTTACGCGCTGATGCGCTGAGCTGGGAGCCTGCCGTGGACGCCGGCGAACACGAGCGGATCGAGCGATTTCTGTCGCATCTTCACGTCGAGCGCCGCATGAGCGGCCATACGGTGGCCGCCTATCGCCACGACTTGCAGGCCTTGGCCTCATTTTGCGCGCGCCGCGCGGTGCGCCGCTGGTCTGGCTTGAATAATTTTCAGGTGCGTGCCTTTGCCGCGGCCGAGCATGCCGGCGGCATCGCGCCGCGCAGCATTCAGCGGCGCTTGTCGGCGGTCCGGTCGTTTTACGAATACTTGATGCGCGAAGGCCATGCCAAAAACAATCCGGCGCTCGAGGTGCGCGCGCCGAAGACCAAGAAGCGCCTCCCGGCAACCTTGGATGCCGATCAAATGGCGCGGCTGCTCGATTTTCGCGCGGACGATTCGCTCTCGGTACGGGACAAAGCCATGATGGAATTGTTCTATTCGTCGGGCCTGCGCTTGAGCGAACTGGTGGGACTGGACGTTTCCGCCGTCGATTTGAAGGACCGAACGGTGCGGGTCCTCGGCAAGGGCAACAAAACGCGCATCGTGCCGGTGGGGCGCTACGCGGTCGAGGCGTTGAAGCGATGGCTCGAAGAGCGCGCCGCGCTCATCCGGGGCAAGCCCGGATTGGACCCCGCGCATGCAGCTCCCATGTTCGTGGGAAAATCCGGGCGGCCACTGTCGGTGCGTGCGGTGCAGTTGCGGGTGGGCGCGTGGGCGCGCCGCAGGGGCTTGTCTATGCATGTACATCCCCATATGTTTCGCCATTCCTTTGCGACCCACCTGTTGGAATCGAGCGGCGACCTGCGCGGCGTGCAGGAATTGCTGGGACACGCTGACATCAGCACCACCCAGGTTTACACGCATTTGGACTTTCAGCATCTGGCCAGCGTTTACGACGCCGCCCATCCGCGAGCCCGGCGCCGACCCCGAACGGCTTGAAAGGGCTTGAAGCCGGCCCCAGGTAGCAAGGATTCCCATGATCCACGATCCCAAGCGAATTTACGGCACCACCATTCTGGCGGTACGGCGCAACGGCCGCGTCGCGGTCGGCGGCGATGGCCAGGTGACGTTGGGACAGAGCGTGATGAAGTCCAATGCGCGCAAAGTGCGGCGGTTGTACGGCGGCAAGGTGCTGGCCGGGTTTGCCGGGGGCACTGCCGATGCGTTCACCTTGTTCGAGCGCTTCGAGGGCAAGCTGGAGAAATTCGGCAATCTCACGCGCGCCGCCATCGAGCTGGCGAAGGACTGGCGCAGCGATCGCAGCCTGCGGCGCCTGGAAGCGCTGCTCGTCGTGGCCGATGCCGAGAGCACCTACGTCATCTCGGGCACGGGCGATGTCATCGAGCCCGAACATGACCTCATTGGCATCGGCTCCGGCGCGGGTTTCGCGCAAGCCGCCGCGCTGGCATTCATGCAAAGCGGCGACTTGTCGGCGCGCGACATCGTCGAACGCTCGCTCAACATCGCCGCGGACATCTGCATCTATACGAACCGCAATTTGACCATCGAGGAACTGTAGTGCTACCGAGTGCTCAAACAGGCTCTTCGCAGATGACCCCGCGCGAGATCGTCGAGGAACTCGACAAGCACATCGTCGGCCAGAGAGCCGCGAAGCGCGCGGTGGCGATCGCCCTGCGCAACCGCTGGCGGCGCCAGCAGGTCGCCGAATCGCTGCGGCACGAAATCACCCCGAAAAACATTCTCATGATCGGTCCCACGGGGGTGGGTAAAACCGAGATCGCACGCCGCTTGGCCCGGCTCGCCAAGGCGCCGTTCATCAAGGTGGAGGCCACGAAATTCACCGAAGTGGGCTATGTTGGACGCGAAGTTGATTCGATCGTCCGCGATCTTGTTGAGATCTCCGTCAAAATGACGCGAGAAGAGGAAATGGCGAAGGTGCGTCATCGCGCCGCCGATGCGGCGGAGGATCGAGTGCTCGACATTCTGTTGCCGAGGGCTTCCGCGGGTTTCACCGGGGATGGAGGTGCCAAAGACAACGACACCCGGCAGCGCTTTCGCAAAATGCTGCGCGAAGGCCAGCTGGATGATCGCGAGGTCGAAATCGAAGTTCGCGCCCTGCCGGTGGGCTTGGAAATCATGGCGCCGCCCGGCATGGAAGAAATGACCCAGCAGCTGCAGGGGATGTTTCAGAACTTGGGGCAAGGGCGCACCCGCAGCCGCAAGGTCAAGATCAAGGAGGCGTTGAAGCTCCTCGTCGATGAAGAAGCGGCGAAGATGATCAACGAAGAAGAATTGAAGCTGCGTGCCGTCGAGAACGCCGAGCAAAACGGCATCGTGTTCATCGATGAAATCGACAAGATCGCGCGGCGGCAGGAGACCATGGGCGCGGACGTGTCGCGCGAAGGCGTGCAGCGCGACCTGCTGCCCCTGGTCGAAGGCTGCACGGTGAACACCAAGTACGGCACGGTCAAGACCGACCACGTGCTCTTCATCGCGTCCGGCGCGTTTCACATGTCGAAGCCCTCGGATCTGATCCCGGAATTGCAGGGTCGCTTACCGATCCGCGTCGAACTCGAACCCTTGGGTATAGGCGATTTCGTGCGGATTTTGACGGAACCCGACGCCTCATTGTGCCGGCAGTACTCGGCGTTGATGGCCACCGAAGGATTGACGCTGGAATTCGTGGAGTCCGGCGTGCAGCGGCTTGCGGAAGTGGCCTTCGAAGTCAATGAGCGCACCGAGAACATCGGCGCGCGGCGGCTGCACACCGTGATGGAGCGCCTGCTCGAGACCGTGTCCTTCGACGCGGCGGACCGCAACGGCACCCGCGTCGTGATCAACAGCGAGTACGTGGAGGGCAATCTGGGCGAGCTGGTGAAGGATCAGGACCTGTCCCGGTACATCCTATGAGCGCGCCGCGGGCACCGCAGCCCACCGACATCAAGCTGCGCACCGAGTCGCGGCTGCTCGACGTGCGCTTCGATGACGGTTCGCATTTCGAATTGCCGTTCGAATACCTGCGCGTGTTCTCGCCATCGGCCGAGGTGACGGGTCACGGCGGCGGCGAGGGTGCGCTGGTGCTGGGGAAGCAGCATGTTGGGATCAGCGGGGTGGAACCGGTCGGCAACTATGCCCTGCGCCTTTTCTTCGATGACGGCCACAATACGGGGTTGTACTCCTGGAGCGTTCTCTACCTGCTGGGCAGGGACCGCGCCGCGAACTGGGCGCGTTATCAAGAACGCTGCGCAGAGGCTGAATTTGCCGGGAAACTCAAGGCGCCGCCGGCACTGTGAATTTGACCGGGCCCGCCCGCATGGCCTTGGGGGATGGGAAGCTTCGAGGCACGGAAGACGCAGTGCCTCGAAGCTTCCCATCCCCGTAGGCCTTTCAGGCTCGACGGTCAAGCTCATGGTGCTGTCTCTGGTAGTGCCGGCGTAGTGATATCGATCGGCTCGAGCACTCGTCAGGGAGGGTAAGAGACTCAAGGCCCTGTTGCTTTCGGGCCTTGAGCCTTCTTACCCTCCCCGGCGAGCGCTCAGCCCCAGTCGGCTACAATGCGCCGGCAGGACTTCCCAGAGGCGCCATGGCTGATTCCGATCGCATCGTGGATTTTGGCTTCGAAAAGGTCGCGGCGGCCGATAAGGCCTCGCGCGTGCGCGCCGTATTCGAGAGTGTCGCCAGCCGGTACGATGTCATGAACGATCTCATGTCGTTTGGCGCGCATCGATTGTGGAAGCACTTCACGCTGTCATTGACCGGATTGCGGCCGGGCCAACGGGCCTTGGACGTGGCGGGCGGCACGGGCGATCTCGCCGCCGGGCTGCTCCGCCAAGTCGGCAAACGCGGCCGCGTGGTGCTGTCGGACATCAATCCGGCAATGCTGGAGATCGGCCGCGACCGCCTGCTCGATGCGGGGTTCGTCGGCAACGTCGAGTGCATCGTCGCGGATGCGGAGTGTCTGCCCTTCGAGGACAACGCCTTCGACTGCGTCACCATCGGCTTTGGCCTTCGCAATGTCACCGACAAGGCCGCGGCGCTCAAGTCCATGCACCGTGTGCTGAAACCCGGCGGTCAATTGCTGGTGCTGGAATTCTCGACGCCGGTGGCGCCGGGATTGAAGCCGATTTACGACGCCTACTCGTTCAAGGTATTGCCGCTGCTGGGCGGACTCATCGCCAAGGACTCGGATAGCTATCGATATCTCGCGGAGTCGATCCGCATGCATCCGGATCAAGAAACCTTGCTCGAGATGCTGCGCACCGCGGGCTTCATCCAGGCGCGCTATCACAATCTCAGCGGCGGCATCGTCGCCGTGCACCGCGGCTATAAGGGCTGACATGCCCGCGACTCCCGCCTGGCTGGCGTCGGCCGAAGCCGTCTTGAATCGCAACATCGCTGCATCGAGCCAGGCGCAGGCGCTGGTGCGGCGGCTCGAGGGCACCAGCCTGCAAGTCGATGTCGATGGCATCGCACGCGTTCGCGCCGCCTGCTTCGGCGGCCGGGCGGCATTGCTGGCGGGCGATGATTCGCCGGCCGACGCCGTGATTTCAGGTTCGGTGCCGGCGCTGCTGCAATTGCTGAAAGCAGGGGCGCCGGGCGCGCAAATTCGGTCGTCGGTGCAAATCCGCGGCGACGCGGAGATCGCCAACTTGTATCGCGATTTGTTCGCGGCGGCGCGTCCGGACCTGGAAGAAGAATTGTCCCGCTGGGTGGGCGACCTGCCTGCCCGGCACCTCTCGCAGCTGGCCAAGAGCGTGCGGACCTGGGCGCGGCGCGCGCGGCGCACGGCCGGCGAAAACATCGCCGAATACCTGCAAGAGGAAGGCCGCGACCTGGTCACGAAAACAGAGCTGGAAGAGTTCCTGCGCGGCGTCGACGGCGTGCGGGACAGCGTCGATCGGATCGAAGCTCGCCTGCTGAGGATCGAGCAGCGCGTGAAGGGCGCCTGATGAAGCCGCGGGTGCTCGCGCGGCTGCTGCAGATTCAGAGGGCGCTGGTCCGGCACCGGCTCGATGAGTTCGTGCGCGCCACTCACCTGTATCGGCCGCTGCGCTACCTGTTTTATATCTCACCGTGGACCTGGTTCCAACGCCGCATCGGCGGGATGCGCGGCGAGCGGCTGCGCCTGGCGCTCGAGGAGTTGGGGCCGATTTTCGTCAAATTCGGCCAGGCGCTCTCGACGCGCCGCGATCTGCTGCCGGTCGACATCGCCGATGAGCTGGCAAAACTGCAGGATCGCGTGCCGCCGTTCCCCGGCGACATTGCCGTTGCCATGATCGAAAAGACCTTCGGCCGGCCGCTTGCCGACCTATTCGGCAGCTTCGAGCACTCTCCCCTGGCCGCGGCATCCATCGCGCAGGTGCACGCGGCCACCCTGAAGAACGGCGATGAGGTGGTGGTCAAGGTGCTGCGCCCGGGCATGCGCGAGGTCATCGATCTCGATCTTGAAGTGCTCGACACCCTGGCGGAATTCGCCGACGAGTACTGGATCGAGGCGCGGCCCGTGCGGCCCGTTGAAGTCGTGCGCGAGTATCGCAAAACCGTCACCGATGAACTCGACCTGATGCGCGAGGCCGGCAACGCAGCGCAGCTGAAGCGCAATTTCGCGGGGTCGCCGCTGCTCTACGTGCCGCAGATTCACTGGGATTACTGCCGCCAGAACGTCATGGTGATGGAGCGCATCCACGGCATCATCGTCAGCCGCGTCGAGGAGTTGCGGGCGCGCGGCACGGACATTGCGAAACTCGCCGAGAACGGCGTCGAGATCTTTTTCACGCAGGTGTTCCGCCACAATTTCTTTCACGCCGACATGCACCCCGGCAATATCTTCGTGCAGATCGACGATCCCAAGAATCCGCGCTACGCGGCGGTCGATTTCGGCATCGTCGGTACGCTGCAGCCGCGCGACCAGCACTACCTGGCCGAGAATTTCATGGCTTTTTTCAACCGCGACTATGGGCGCATCGCGCAGCTGCATATCGAGAGCGGCTGGGTGCCGAGGGCTACGCGGGTCGACGAACTCGAGTCGGCGGTGCGCACGGTGTGCGAGCCCATTTACAACAAGCCGCTCAAGGAGATCTCATTCGCGCAGGTGCTGCTGCGGCTGTTCGAAACCGCGCGGCGTTTCGACATGCAGGTGCAGCCGCAGTTGATCCTGCTGCAAAAAACCCTGTTCAACATCGAGGGCCTGGGCAGGCAGCTCTACCCTGAGCTCGATCTGTGGAAGACCGCGCAGCCGGTGCTGCGCGAGTGGATGCGGGAGCGCGTCAGCCCGCGCACCATTTTCAGGGAGATTCGCGCGCATTGGCCGGACGCGTTGCTGACTCTGCGGCAGGTGCCGCGGATCCTGCAGACCGCGGTACGCGAGGCGGCGGATGGCAGTGCGCCGGCCGTCGACAAGGAATTGAAGCGGCTGCGCGTGGAAATGCAGGCATCGGCTCTGCGGCGCGACTTGTGGATTGCCGCGGCTGTGCTGTGGCTGTCCGGCTTGATTTGGCTGGCGCAGACCCAGCAATATCGCTGGTTTGGAGGGCTGCAGATGATCGCTGCCATCATCCTGTTCGTGAGACTTCAGCTGAGCAGGCCGCGAATCGAATGAGAATTCTCAATTCTCCCCATCACGCGAGACCGCGCACCCACCTTTTGTCGAACGGCAACTATTCGGTGATGCTGACGGCGGCGGGCTCGGGGTTCAGCCGCTGGCGCGACATCGCCTTGACCCGCTGGCGCGAGGATCCCACCTGCGACCCCTGGGGTTACTACATATTTTTGCGCGATGTATTCAATGGCCACGTGTGGTCGGCGGGATTCCAGCCCATCGGGCGGGAATCGGAAATCTACGAGGCGGCCTTCTTCGAAGACCGCGCGGAAATCCGCCGCAAGGACGGACCGATCCGCACGGTCATGGAGATTTTCGTGTCGGCCGAGGACGATGCGGAGGTGCGGCGCTTGTCGCTCACCAACGAAGGCAGCGGCGTGCGCGAGATCGAGCTCACCTCTTACTCCGAAGTGGTCTTGAGCCCGCCGGCAGCCGATTCCGCGCATCCGGCTTTCTCGAAAATGTTCGTGCAAACCGAGTTCGCCGCCGAGCGCGGCGCGCTGCTGGCGGTGAGAAGGCCGCGCGATCCCGGACAAGCCCCGTTATGGATGGCGCACTTCCATTCACTGGAAGGCGAAGCCGTCGGCAGCCTGCAATTCGAAACCGATCGCGCTCGCTTCATCGGCCGGGGACACGATCTGCGCAACGCCGCATCCATCATGGACGCGAGACCCCTGTCCAATACGGTGGGCACGGTGCTCGATCCGGTGCTGGCGCTGCGGCGCCGAGTCCGAATCGATCCGGGTGAAACCATTCACGCCGCGTTTTGGACCGGCGTCGGCGCGAGTCGCGCGCAGGCCTTGAGCCTGGTCGACAAGCTGGGCAGCGAAGCGGCGTTTCAGCGGGCGAAAACCCTTTCCTGGGCCCGGGCGGAAGTCCAGCTTCGCGACCTCAATGTCAGCGCCGACGATGCGCAGCTTTTTCAAGACATCGCCGCGCGCATACTGTATTCCGACGCCTCGCTGCGCGCCCCCTCAGAGTTGCTCGGCCGGAATCAGCTGGGCCAGGCCGCCCTGTGGCCGCATGGGGTGTCCGGCGACTTAGCCCTGGTGCTGGTCCTCATCGAGGCCGAGGCGGGATTCGAGGTGGTCACGCAGCTGTTGCGCGCGCATGCCTATTGGCAATCCAAGGGCCTGGGCGTGGACTTGGTCATTTTGAACACGGCGACCGCCGATGCCGCGGAAGCGCTCGAGACCGCGCTCGAGGCCGCGGTCAAGGTCAATCGCACAGGGCAGGGAGCCGTGATTGCGCTGCGTGCCGATGCCATGCCGGCGGAGCATCGCGATTTTCTGCAAGTGGCGGCGCGGGCGGTGTTCATGGCCGGCTTGAAGCCGCTGCGCGAGCAGCTCGGGAGACCCGCGGAACCGCCGGGCGCCGCGCGCCTGCGCCGCGAAAACAACAGTGAGGATTCCCGCACGCACGCGCCGCACTTGGTGCCGGTGCTCGAGTATTTCAATGGCCTGGGCGGTTTTGACTCAGGCGCGCGCGAATATGTCGTCGTGCTCGACGACGGGCAATGGACTCCCGCACCCTGGATCAACGTCATCGCCAATCCGCAATTCGGCTTTCTCGCGTCCGCCGACGGCTCGGGCAGCACCTGGTCGCTGAATGCGCAACAAAACCAGATCACGCCCTGGTGCAACGATCCGGTCAGCGATACGCCGGCGGAAGCGATTTATATCCGCGACGAGAATTCCGGCGATCTCTGGAGCGCCACGCCGCTGCCCATTCGCGAGCGCTCGTCCGTGTATGTCGTCCGGCATGGTTTCGGCTACACGCGCTACGAGCACACGTCCCACGGCATTGCGCTGCTCTTGACGCAATTCGTGCCGCTCGAAGATCCGGTCAAGATCTCGCGGCTCAAGATCCAGAACGTCTCCGATGAGCCGCGCCAACTATCGGTCACACACTACGTGGATTGGGTGCTCGGCAATCAGAACAATCGGGCGGCTCCCTTCATCGTCACCTCCATCGACCCATCCTCGCGCGCCCTTCTGGCGCGCAACCCCTGGACGGCGGATTTCAATTCGCGGGTTGCCTTCATGGACATGGCCGGCCGGCAGCAAAGCTGCACGGCCGATCGAACCGGGTTCATCGGACGCCATGGTTCGCTCGCCGAACCGGCGGCGCTCTTGGGGCCGCAAGCGCTGGCCAATAAAGTCGGCGGCGGCTTGGACCCCTGCGGCGCGATGCAGACCAAAATCAGCTTGAGTGCGGGTGAATCGCTCGAGCTCACGCTGTTTCTCGGCGAGGAAGCGTCCGCGGGCGCGGCCGCCGCCCTGGTCGAACGCTATCGAAGCACGGATCTGGATGCGCTGTTCAAGAGCGTGACGGATTTCTGGGATCGCACCTTGAGCATCATTCAAGTCAAGACGCCTGACCGGTCGATGGACATCCTGGTCAACGGCTGGCTGCTGTATCAAACACTCAGCAGCCGTGTCCTGGGACGTACCGCGTTCTATCAGTCGAGCGGCGCTTACGGCTATCGGGACCAGCTGCAAGACGTCATGGCACTCTGCGTGTCCTCGCCGGGCACGACCCGCGAGCACATTTTGAGGGCCGCCGCCCAGCAGTACGGCGAAGGAGATGTGCAGCATTGGTGGCTGCCCACGTCCGGCCAGGGAATCAAGACGCGGGTGTCGGACGATCGGCTGTGGCTGCCCTTCGTCGTCGCTCACTATCTGGAGGTCAGCGGCGATGTGTCCGTGCTGGATGAGCAGGTCCCCTTCTTGCTCGGCGGGCCGCTGGCTCCCGGAACGCTGGAAAATTTCTCGGCGCCGGCCTCGGGAAATCCCGCGCCGCTATTCGAGCATTGCGTTCGCGCGCTCGACTCGAGTTTGGGTTTGGGCGCGCACGGTCTGCCGCTGTTCGGCACCGGCGACTGGAACGATGGCATGAATCGGGTGGGAATCGCAGGGCGCGGCGAAAGCGTCTGGCTCGCCTGGTTTCTCTACGCCGCATTGATGCGGTTTGCACCGATCGCCGAGGCACGCGGCGCCAAGGAGGCCGCGGCCGGCTGGCGCCGGCATGCCCTCCTGCTGCAGCAGGCGGTCGAACGCGAAGCCTGGGACGGCGACTGGTATCGGCGCGGCTACTACGACGACGGCACGGTCTTAGGCTCTGTCGTAAGCGACGAATGCCGCATCGATTCCGTGGCGCAATCCTGGGCGGTGATCTCCGGCGCCGCTCCTCGCGATCGCGCGCTTCGCGCCATGTCCGCCGTCAATTCCCAGCTGGTGAGCCGCAGCGACGGACTGGTGAAACTGTTCACGCCGCCGTTCGACCACGGCGCCAAGGATCCCGGCTACATCAAGGCCTATCCTCCCGGCCTGCGCGAGAATGGCGGGCAGTACACGCACGCGGCCATGTGGACCACCTTGGCATTCGCTCTGTTGGGCGACGGCGACCGAGCCGGTGAATTGTTCTCGTTGCTGAATCCCATCAATCATGCCGGCACGCGTGCCGGCATCCATCGCTACAAGGTGGAACCGTACGTGGTGTGCGCCGATGTTTACTCAGCGCCGCAACACGTCGGACGAGGCGGATGGACTTGGTACACCGGCTCATCCGGGTGGATGTATCGCACGGCAACGGAGGGCATCTTAGGGATAAAACTGCGCGGCACGACGCTGGTCATCGACCCCTGCATTCCCCGCGCCTGGCCCGGATTCGAATTTACTTACAGGCACGGAGCGTCGCGCTATCGCATCGCCGTGAAGAATCCGCGCGGCGTGAACCGCGGTATCGCGCAGGCTACGCTCGACGGCAAGGATTTGGGCGGCGCCCGCGGCGAGATTCAATTGGTGGACGACGGCCGCTATCACTACGGCGAAATCACGCTCGGATAGGCGTTTTCGCCGACTCGCAGCGAGCCGGCCGTTGCGCCGCTATTCTCCCGCTCGCGGCTTTTCCTTGAGCGCGCTCATCACTCTGGCCACGAGCATCTTGGCCACGGGGCCGGCCGGCACGAACCGCAGCAACCGCAAGGCCAGCATCGGCCGCGCGATGAGCAAACCTCCGGCCAGCGCGCCCAAAGTCCCCAAGCCCCGACCGCTCAGCAACATCTGCATGGTGCGGCTGCGGGGAAAACCGGCGTGTCCATTCGCCGCCGTTTCACCGCTTTTGCCCTCTTCAGGCGGTGGATCGAGCCGTCGGCGCAGTTCTTCGCGAGACTGCGCAAGCCGGGTCAGGATCAGGTCTCTCGCTGCTGCGTCGCGGTCCGCCACGCTCAATCCTCGTCCGAGGACAAAATCCGCTCGAGAATCACGCGATCTTCCTGCCACGCGCGGCGCACATCGGAGAGCAGCGGCGAGCTGGCACGCGCCGCGCGCGCCCGATAGACGGCGGCGCCGATGGCAACCACGAGAAATCCCCCGGCCATCCACGCAATGACGGCGATGCGATACGGCGTGTCCCAGGCATAGGCGATCGCACCCAGGCAGGTCAGGAAAACGGCAAACAAAACGCAGATTGCAACGATTGCCACGGCGACGACTTGTTCCGTGATTTCCCGCTGGGCACGCGCGAGATCAAGACCCGCAAGTTCTATATAGGCGCCGATGTGGCGCAGCAGCGCGGGAGCGGCTTTGGGCAGTGACCATAACGCTCGCACGGTCGCGCCAGACCCTTAAGAACGGCGCGTCGCCAGAATTCCCACCACCGCGCCCACCAATGCCGCAATGCCAATCGCCTGCCAGGGGCTTTCGCGTACATAGTCATCGGCGGTGCTGGCGACGTTTTGCGCCTGTCTTCGCAGAGTCTCGGCGCTATCCGCGAGGCTCTGCTTGGTCGCGTCAACCGCGCGCAGCACCCGGCTTCGCACGCGAACGACATCGGCATCTTTCAGATCAGCGATGCGCGCCATCAGGTCTTCGACGTCCGCGATCAGATTTTTGATCTCGCCGGAAGCCGCGCTCTTGATATCGCCAATGCCATCGCTCAATTCATTCTTCAGACGGCGACCGGCGGCGCGAGCCTGGTCCGCCGTGTTCTCGAAATTCGCTTCCATTTCGTTCTCCTTAAGTGGATGGGCCGGCAATACCCATTGCCTACAAGCGCACCGCTGCGACTATGCGGATGATCCTCTGGGTCAGCCATCGGCTCGTCCAGGGCCCGCCTGTAGGAATACCCCCACATGTTAAACTCGTTGCCTGCAACGCGGGCGCTTTAAATGAAAATTCTCGGTGAGGATCTTGGTGGGGTCGGACGCTGGTACCTGGCGCTGCCGCCGATTCTGCTCATAGGCTTCCTCATCGGCCTGTTCTTCCTTGCCGATGCCGGCCAAAGCCGCCTCAACAGAGCCAACGAACGCGCGCACACCTCGCAGCTGCGGCAGCAGGCGCTCAACGAGTACGCAGGCCTGATTACGGATGCGGAATCCGCTCAGCGCGGGTATTTGCTGACGGGCGAGACGGCATACCTGGCCCCCTACGCCGCCGCGGTCACCCAGGTCGAGCAGGCCCTGGATCGACTGCATGACGCGTACGGGGGCGACGACAGCAGCAGCGAATTCCACCAGCTGCGGGTCTTGACGGGCAAAGAACTCGGAGAACTCGAGGACGGCGTCGCGCTGTTGAAAAAGCACGGCATTTCTCCGGCGGCCAGCATCGTCGGCACGGATGTCGGCAAGCGCACCATGGACTCGATCGTCGCCATCGTCGGCAATATGCGCGGCGAAGAAGCCGCCGAGGCGGCGGCTGCCAACGCTGAGTGGCAGCGGGACTATCGGCTCTCGCGCTGGGTGTCGGCGGCAGGCGCGACTCTGAATATTGGCTTGGTTTCGCTCGCGATCTGGCTGGTTTTGAGCGACATGCGCCGCCGCGCCCGCCAGGCCGCCGCGCTGCGCGACCAGAAATTGGAACTCGAGCACCAGGTCGAAGCGCGAACCAGCGAACTGACCGCGCTGTCGACGCACCTGCAGGGAGTGTCCGAACAAGAAAAGTCCGCCCTCTCGCGCGAGCTGCACGATGAGCTGGGCGGGCTCTTGGTCGCTGCCCGCATGGACTTGTCCTGGCTGCAGCAGCGATTGCCCACCTCGGATCCTTCCATCGAGCAGCGCTTCAAGCGCATTCACGACTCCTTGAGCGCCGGTGTGGACTTGAAGCGTCGCGTGGTCGAGGAACTACGCCCGACGCTGCTCGACAACATGGGATTGTTCACGGCGCTGCGCTGGCAATTCAAGGAGACCTGTCGGCGCACGGGACTGCGCTGCACCGAAACCATTCCCGATTTCGAGCAAAAATTCAGCCCGGATGCGGCCATCGGCGTGTTCCGCGTCGCGCAAGAGGCTTTGACCAATATTTTGAAGCATTCAGAAGCGAAATCGGCCGACTTGTTCATCTCGATCGACCGGGACACCTTTACCTTGCGCATTTCGGACGATGGCAAGGGCATCCCAAAAAACCGGCTGGGCACCAGCACCGCGCACGGCTTGGTCTCGATGCGGCACCGGATCGCGGGCCTTGGCGGAACCTGGGAGCTTTCCACTCCCGGCTCCGGCGGAACCGTCCTCTGCGCGCGCATTCCCTTGGTGAGAATGCTGCCGCAACACGCGGCGGAAGGCGGCGAGCACCTGCTCGCTCCCAATCTGACGCCTCGAGCGTCGGCTTTATAGGATCAATGCTTCGACAGGTGCGCCTCGCAGAGCTCATGCAGGACTTCAGGCAGACGGCCGTAGTCGCGGGCCTTGTCCAAAAAATGCGTCGCGCCGAGTGCGATCGCCGCATTCTTGTATTCCGGCAGGTCATAGTTCGTCAGCACGATGATTCGCGGCTTTTGCTGCGTCGTCGCCAGCGCGCGCATGACGCCAAACCCCGTGCCCTGCTTCAGGTGCAGATCGAGAATGATCACGTCGACAGCGTCGCGCTTGACCGCGGCGAGAGCCCCTGACTCGCTGTCCGCCGTGCCGATCAGTTCGACATCGGAAATCTGCCGAATCGCCTCGGTCAACCTTTCAGTCAATACTTTCGAGTCCTCAACCAGCAATACCCTCAACGAGCGCACCATTAACATGTCGCCCAGGAAAAACGCTTGCGGTGTTGAAAAGTGCTCACGACATGCCGCTTATTGAATGAGCCCGTTGCGCAGTGCGTAAGACGTTATGTCGGCGTTGGCGGTGAAGCTCATTTTTTCCAATATGCGGCTTCGATAGGTGCTGACGGTCTTGACGCTCAAGCTGAGCTCATTCGCAATGTCCGATACGCCCCGGCCGGCCGCCAGCTTACAAAAAATTTGGAACTCGCGCGTGGACAGCCGCGCATGCAGCGGTTTGTCAGGATCGCCGTCGAGATCGGCCACCAGGATTTCGGCGAGCGCGGCGCTGACGTAGCGTCGTCCGGACAATACGGTGCGCACCGCCTTCATGAGTTCTTCGGGAGCACTGTCCTTGGAGAGATAGCCGCTCGCGCCGGCGCGCAGGACATTCACGGCGTACTGCTGCTCCGGCAGGCCGCTCATGACCAGAACCCTGACGCTGGGATGCCCGGTTTGAATGTGCCGCAATATGTCCAACCCGCTGCGATCGGGCATGTGGATATCCAGCAGCACCAGGTCCCATTCGGATTCCCGCAGCGCGTCGAGTGTTTCGTTGCCGCTGGCGGCTTCTCCCACCGCATTGATGCTCGAGTCGGCCTCGAGAAATTGTTTGAACCCGGCTCGGACCACCGCATGATCGTCAGCGATCAGTACTCTTGACACGTTTAATTCCCCTAGAATCGAGCGCTAGGAATTCGCGCATTCCTGTCTTTGTGAATAGCCGTTCAGCTTGTTATACAGCGTCTTCAAGCTGCATCCCAGCGCGTCGGCCGCTCGGCGTTTGTTGCCCTTGAAATAGTCCAGAGTGGCCTCGATCAAGGAGCGTTCCATATCATAGATGCGCGAACCGACGCGAATCTCCAGTCGCTCGCGATCCGCCGCGGTGCCGCTGCCGGCCGATGGCTGCGCGCCGGCCGTCTGCTCGTTGCGGGCGGCGTTCTGGATGAGAGGCGCCAATTCCAGAACGCTGTCGCCAAGAATGAAGGCGCGCTCGATGCAATTCTTCAACTCGCGCACGTTGCCCGGCCACGAATGCTGCCTGAGCGTCATGCGCGCATGCGCCGAGAGACGCTTTTGCGCGCCGGACTGTGCGTTGAGTTCCGCCAAGAAATGATTCGCGAGCACCTCGACATCGTCGCCGCGATTGCGCAGCGGCGGCATGTCGATCGGAAATACCGCGAGCCGATACAAAAGGTCTTCGCGCAGCTGGCCCGCTTGTACCGCGGACAGGGGACAGCGGTTGGTGGCGGCAATCACCCGAACATCGGAGGTGTATTCGGTATTGGCGCCGACACGGTAAAACCTGCGGGTCTCGAGCACTCGCAGCAACCGCGTCTGCATGTCGAGCGGCATTTCGGTCACTTCGTCGAGCAGCAGGGTGCCGCCATTGGCACGCTCGAAAACGCCGGCGTGCGCGCGCACCGCGCCGGTGAAGCTGCCTTTCTCGTAGCCGAACAATTCCGCCTCGATGAGCCCTGGCGGGATGGCGCCGCAATTGATGGCGATGAAGGGCTTGCCGCGCCGCGCGCTGCATTCGTGGATCATTTGCGCCGCCAGCTCCTTGCCGGAGCCGCTTTCACCGGTCAAGAGAACGCCGGCTTCAGTGGGTCCCACGCGCTCGATCAGGCGAAATACCTCCTGCATCGCGACGGAATTCCCCATCAAGGAGTCGATCGCCATGGGAAGGGGTGCGGGACGTTCCGGAACGCTGTAGCTCACGCTGTTCATTACAAATCTCCTGCTGATCGCGTTCGTGTAATCGTTACACGTGACACAAGATAATTTGTAACCTGTGCAGCTTATCGTCGCCAGGGCTGTGGGCTGATCCTCAGCTCGGAATTCGCGCTGAATCCTGTCAGTGTTTGTCCGACACGCGTATGCAACCGTTTGAATGTAAAGGCCGAACTGGCACGCCTAGAATTGCGGCGGTTTCGCGTTTCTCGTCAAACCCACGACTGGCACACGCTATGCACTCTGCATCGCCGCACCGCAACGCCAACAACTCGTGAATTGCGGTTCGAGTTGCTCGCCGCACTGCGCGCATACCCACGGAGCACCCGACGGTGCGGCCGCGGCCTTCTCCAGCGCCCGCAGCGCGGCCGATTCCAACTCATCCGCCACCATCAGCTGCGGCCAGGTCTCCAGCATGGGCAGATCGCCGAGAGCGCCGGCCAGGTATTGATTGCGCAACTCACTGTCGATGCCGGCCGCGATCAGCACGTTGCGGGCATGCGCGACCTGCACGAGGGATGCGGCACGAAAGACTCGCTTCACGGTCAGGCAGACTCCGCGCGCAGGGATTTCAAGAACGCGCCCACATCCTCGCCTTTTTCCAGCACTTCCACCAGCGCCGAGCCCACGACCACGCCGTCGACGTGCGGCGCGAAACGCGCCACTTGGCGCGCGGAGCGAATGCCGAAGCCGGCGCACACCGGCACAGAGGAAAGCCGCTTGACCCGATCCATGTATTCGAGGACCTCGAGCGGCACATCGGCGAATTTGCCGTCGGCGGATTTTCCGGTCGTGCCCGTCATGGTCACGGCGTAGACAAATCCCCTGGCTTCCCTGCACAGCATCGCCAAACGCTCCGGCGGCGTCACGGGCGTCACCATCTGCACCAGCGCCAGCCCTTCTGCCTCGAGCGCCTCATGCAGGTCGCCGCTTTCCTCGAAGGGCAGATCCGGCACGATGAAGCCGGCGACGCCCGCCAGCGCTGCGGCGCGCGGCAGCTCGCGCATGCCAAAAGCCAGCAGCGGATTCAAATAGCTCATCAAGAGAATGGGGACGCGAGGGCGCGGCTCGATCGACTTCAATTCCTCGAGAATCCACGGCAGCGTCACGCCGTCGGCCAGCGCCGCGAAGCTGGCACGCTGAACGGTGGTGCCGTCCGCCATCGGGTCGGTAAACGGAACGCCGATTTCGACCACATCGCAGCCGGCGGCCACCGTGGCGAGATTTTCCTTGAATTGCCGGCGGCTCGGGAAGCCGGCGGTCAAATAGCCCACCAACGCCGGACGCCCCTTCGCGACGGCGGCCTGAATGGCCGCACCGATGCGCTCGCTCGGCGCGATCATCAGGGCCGCTCTACCGGCTGCGTGTTCGGTACCGGCCGCGTGTTCCGCAAGAGCGGCGTATTCTGCAAAATAGGCATGTCCTTGTCGCCGCGGCCCGAGCAGCCGATCAGAATGTGCGCCCCCGGATTCCTCATCGCGAAGCGGCGGGCGCCGAAGAACGCATGCGCACTCTCGATGGCCGGCAGAATGCCTTCGTATTTCGCGCACTCGGCGAGTGCGTCCAGGGATTCCGAATCGGTTGCCGACTCGTAAGTCACCCGGCCGCTCTTCATGAGGTACGCATGTTCCGGACCGACACCGGAATAATCCAAACCCGCGGACACCGAATGTGTTTCGCGCACCTGGCCGAAGGCGTCCTGCAGAATCAGCGTGTAGCTGCCCTGCAAGACCCCGGGTGTGCCGAAAGTCAGCGATGCGGCGTTGTCGCCCAAACCTGAGCCCCGGCCGCCGGCTTCCACGCCGAGCAGTTGCACGGCCGCATCTCCGAGGAACGGATGGAACAATCCGATGGCGTTCGAGCCGCCGCCCACGCAGGCCACGGCGACATCGGGCAAGCGCCCCGCGGCCTCCAGCATTTGGGCACGCGCTTCGCGGCCGATCACGGACTGCAATTCGCGCACGAGGTAGGGATAGGGATGCGGCCCCACCGCGGATCCCAAGGAATAGTAGGTACCGTCGGGATCGGACACCCAATCGCGCAGCGCTTCATCGATCGCAGCGCGCAAGGTTTTGTCGCCGCCCGTCACCGGCACCACCGTCGCACCCAACAACTTCATGCGATCCACATTGGGCGCCTGCCGCTCGACGTCGACCGCTCCCATGTACACGACGCAGGGCATGCCGAGCCGTGCGGCCGCCGCCGCGCTCGCGACGCCGTGTTGACCGGCGCCGGTCTCCGCGATGATGCGTTTCGCGCCCAAGCGTTTGGCGAGCAACGTTTGGCCGACGGCGTTGTTGATCTTATGCGCCCCGGTATGCGCCAGGTCCTCGCGCTTCAGCCAGACTTGCGCTCCCCAGCGTTTGCTCAACGTCGGCGCATGCGACAGTGCCGTCGGGCGGCCCACCCAAGTCTTGAGTTCCCGGTGGAATTCGGCTTGAAATTCAGGCTGATGCAAGTACCGATCGATGCCGGCTTGCAGCCGATCGAGCGCCGGCGCCAGGGTTTCGGGTACGTAGCGGCCGCCGAATGCACCAAAGCGGCCCTTGGCATCGGGCAGGCTCGCGACCGACGGCTCAGCTCGCAACAATGAACTCATGATTCGCTCTCCATCTGCGCGGCCGCAGCGCGCGCGGCACGCACGAACTCGTGGATTTTCGCGGGGTCCTTGACGCCCGGTTCCGATTCGACTCCGCTGCTGACATCGACGCCGAAGGGCCGCACGGCCTGAATGGCCTCGGCGACATTTTGCGCCGACAAGCCGCCCGCCAAGATCACTTCGGTCTGCCGCGCGAGTTCGGCGGCCCTGCCCCAGTCCGCCAGCTCGCCGATGCCGCTCGACGGACCCTCGAAGAGCATCCGTCCCGGCAACGGATTGGGTGTCTTGCGGCCGAAACGCACTACCGGCAGCACCTTGATGTGGGAAGGAATCTTCAGCTCCCGCAAGTCCTCGACGTCGGTCTGGAAATAATCCGGTTTGAGAATCCGGCATATTTCGTCGACTTTCATTTGCAGCGGATGCTGGGCCACCGCGATGCGCAATATACCCGGCGGCGCGAGCGCGGCGAGTTGCGCGGCCTGCCCGGGCGTGACCTGCCGCGGACTGGGCGCAAAGACGAAGCCGATCGCGTCAACCTTGGCGTCCGCCGCCGCGCTGACCGCATCGGCACCGGTGATGCCGCATATCTTGATCCACATGGCGCCGAGTGTAGCCATTTAGGCTTTCACTGTCCGGGTCGCCGCCAATATTTCGCGCAGTAATTGACCCGGGTCATCGCGGCTCATGAGCGCCGTGCCGATGAGCGCCAGCCGGTACCCCAAACCCATCATGCGCAGGGCATCGGCCACCGTGGCGACGCCGCTTTCCGCCACGGCCGGCCGATCGCGCGGCAACTGCGGCGCCAGGGCCTCGAAGCGTTCGGGCACTACTTCAAGTGTCTGCAAATCCCGGCTGTTGATGCCGACGAGAATCTCGGCGCCGGCGGCCGTGCTTGGGCGCGGCCGCGCGGCGAGCAATTCTCGCGCGATGAGCAAATCGGCATGATCGAATGCCTCCAACAGCACGAACAGAGCATGTTCGGCCGCCACGTCGAGGAGCTGCATCAATTGCGTACGCGACAGCATCCGCACGATCAAGAGCACTCCGCCCGCACCCGCCGCGCGCGCCTCCAGCACCTGATACGGGTCCACCAGAAAATCCTTGCGCATGGCCGGCACGTTGAACGGCGCCAACGCCGCACTTGCCTGCCGCAAATGCTCGAGCGAACCGTCGAAACGCGAGGGTTCCGTCAACACGGACACGGCGGCGGCGCCGCCTCGCGCGTAAGCGGTGACCCGCTTCAACCAATCCTCGTTGGGCGCGCCGAGCCGTCCTTGCGCCGGAGAATTCAATTTGAGTTCCGCGATGACGTCGAACTCCTGGTCCGACAAGCGCAATCGCGCGCCGGGCGGTGCGGTCCTCGCTCGCCGCTCGAGCTCGGCGAGGGGCTCGTGCGCCATCGCCTGCGCGGCACGCGATGCGCTCGAGCGTCCCATGTCGTCCAGGAAGCCGCTCACGCGCGACTCGTCGCGGCGGCTGGGTGCAGCGCGAATGCACGCAGGCGCTGCAGCCACGCCGACGCCTTGCCGCTGTCGACGACGGCGCGCGCCAGTGCAATGCCGCCCGCGATCGATTGCGCGCGGCCGGCAATCATCAGAGCCAGTCCGCATTGTAGTACCAGCGTGTCGAGATGCGGACCTTGATCGCGGCCCTCGAACACGTCGATCAGCGCCTTGAGATTCGCCTTCGCGTCGCCGCCCTTGAGCTCGCGCGGCGCGCAGCGCGCCATCCCAAACTCCTCTGGATTGATCTCGCGGCGCGTGATTTGAGCACCGGCGACGTCGAACGCCAGGAAGGAACCGATGGGCGTCGCTTCGTCCCAGCCGGAAGCGCCATGCACCACCCAGGCCCGCTCGATGCGCATGCCCGCCAGGGTGCCCGCCATCAATTCAGCGGTCTTTGCATCGTAAGCGCCGACCAGCAGGTAGCGCGGCGCGGCCGGATTGGTCAAGGGTCCCAGCAGATTGAACACGGTGCGGATGCCGAGCGCGCTGCGTATCGGCGCCAGCGCCTTCATGGCGGGATGGAAGTAGGGCGCGAACAGAAAGGTAAATCCCGTGGCGACAAAGCACTCCGCCGCACGGTTCTCATCCAGCGGCAGCGTGAATCCGATGGCCTCGAGCAGGTCGGCACTGCCGCTGCGGCTCGAGATGGATCGATTGCCGTGCTTGACGACGGGCAGTCCGCAGGCCGCCGCCAGCAACGCCGCGCCCGTCGACAGGTTCAAGCTGCCCGAGCCATCGCCGCCGGTGCCGACGATGTCGATGGCATCGACGCCTTCCGGCAGCGCGGGCTTCAACGCCAGCGCGCGCATGGCGCCGGCGAAACCGCGCACTTCGTCGGCCGTGACGCCTTGGGCGCGCAGCGCCGCGAGCAGCGCACCCGCCATGGCAGGCGCGAGATCCGGCGCGGTCAAAAGGCGCAGGAGAGAGGCGGCTTGTGCTTCGCTCAAATGCCGCCCACCCAGCAGATGCTCCAGGATCTCGCGAGGATTGTTCATGCTAGGAGCCTGTCTGACTCTTCAAAATATTGCCCTTCAAGAAATTGCCCATGAGCGCCGGGCCGTCCGGCGTGAGCACGCTCTCGGGATGGAACTGCACGCCTTCTATGCGTAAGGATCGGTGGCGCACGCCCATGATCTCGCCCTCGGCCGTTCGCGCCGTCACCTCGAGCGCGGCCGGGATGGAAGCGGGCTCCGCGATCAGCGAATGATATCGGCCGGCCTCGAAATTCTGCCGCATCCCCAAGTACAGCCCCTTGCCATCATGCTGCACCGGCGACACCTTGCCGTGCATGAGGCGCGCGGCACGGACCACCTTGCCGCCGAATACCTCGACCAGGGATTGATGTCCGAGACAAACGCCGAAAATGGGAATCCGCCCGGCGAACGCCTCGATCATTCGCATCGAGACGCCCGCATCCCGCGGCGTGCCCGGGCCCGGAGAAATGACCAAGTGCGTATAGTTTCCCGCCAGTGCCTGCTCCACGCCGATGGCATCGTTGCGGTGTACATCGACTTCCGCTCCCAAAATCAAGAACGCCTGCACCAGGTTGTAGGTGAACGAATCGTAGTTGTCGATCAGCAATACATTCGCGGCCATCTATAGGCCCTCCGCCGCCAGCTCCAGCGCCCGCCGCAGTACCGCGCTCTTGGCCAGCAGCTCGGCATACTCGGCTTGTGGGGAACTGTCGGCGACGATACCGCCCCCCGCCTGATAACTGTAGGTATCGCCGCGAAAGACCAGCGTGCGGATCGTGATCGCCTGATCCATGTCGCCGTGCTGGCCGAAGTAGCCCACGGTGCCCCCATAGAGCTGGCGGGCCACCGGCTCGAGTTCGTCGATCAACTCCATGGCGCGTACCTTGGGAGCGCCCACCAGCGTACCCGCGGGGAAGGTTGCGGCAAACAGGTCGAATGCGTCTCGCCCGGATTTCAAGCGGCCCTTCACGCCGCTCACCATGTGCATGACATGGCTGTAGCGCTCGATCACACGGTAGGGATCGACGGACACGGAGCCCGCGACCGCCACGCGTCCCAAATCGTTGCGCGCGAGATCCACCAGCATCACGTGCTCGGCATTCTCTTTCGGATCGCCCAGCAGTTCCGCTGAAAGCGCGGCATCGCTCGCCTCGTCGGCGCCGCGCGGCCGCGAGCCGGCAATGGGGCGCAATTGCGCCTGTCCTTCGTGGCATTTCACGAGCGCCTCCGGCGAGGATCCCACCACGGTGATATCCCCGAGCTCGCAAAAAAACATATAGGGCGAGGGATTGAGCAGCCGCAGCGCGCGATAGGCTTCGAACGGCGCGATGGATTGGCGCCCTTCGAATCGCGACGCGAGCACCAGTTGGTACACGTCGCCCGAGGCAATATATTCCTGCGCCCGCCGCACGCGGGATGCATGCGCTTCCTCGGTCAGCGAGGGCGAAGCATGGGAGAATTTTCCAGGCGCGAGCTGCGTGGGCACGCCGCCGCGCAGTGCTTGAATCACGTCGCGCCTCAACGCCTGCCGATCGGCCTCGGTGCCGTCATGCAGAAGCGCGACACCGCGCGTCAGATGATCGAATACCAGCAGCGATTTCGGCGCGACGTAGTGCGCATGCGGCGCTGCCGTCGCGTCGAGACTTCGGCCCGGGAGGCGCTCGAAATAACGCACCGCATCGTAGGCGGTGTATCCCACCAAGCCCCCCAGCAAGGGAACGCCGGGAATTTTCGGGTTTGGACTGGGAGCGAGCGTCAACGCGCCGCGCAGCACGCCGAGGAATTCCTGCTTGTTTTTGGGTCTTGGGGCAGGCACGCCGCCGACGTTCACGCCCTGGGCGTCGATCTTCACTTCGAGACAGTCGCCGAAGCCGAGGAACGAATAGCGCGCCAAACGCTCGCCGCCCTCGACGCTTTCCAACAGGAAGCGGGGGCGAAACGGCGCAAGTTTCAGATACGCCGAAACCGGCGTATCCAGATCGGCTGCGATGTCAAAAGGCGGTTTCATGCATGCAACACACGAGCAATAAAAAACCCATCGCCACTTGTCGCGGAGATGGGTTCTGGATGACAAAAAGATCGAAAACTAAACGACCAGCCCATTCCCTATGGGAAACGCCACCACCAGGTGTTGCGAAGAATGTGCGCGGTCGACATGCAGTGAGTATCGCCGCCTTCTGCGGCCAGCGTCAAGTCGGGGCCCGCGACCTGCACTTGCGCCGGCGAACTGCATTTGCGCCGACGATTTGCGCCGACGATTTGCGCCGACGATCTATTTTTGCGGCGGCGATCTATTTACGCCGGTTTCCAGGTTTTTCTTGTATTTGCGGGTCAATTCGACGAATCGGGGCGTAAGGCCGATATCTTCATAAACCGGATCGCCGTGGTCATCGCGCGAGATCACTTTGGGGCCCTTTTCGTAGGGCATGGCAGCGGCAATCTCGTCCAACCCCGCGCCGAGCAAATCCGTCACGATCTCCTCGATCGACTGCCCGGGAAACAGCTCAGCCAGGGCCTGTAGTCTTGCCGCATCGTCCAGCGGCAAGCGAACGGCGTACTCCTTCGCAGTCTTGGGAGGGGCGGCCGTCTTCTTCCACCGATCGAGCAAGGGCTTGAATTTCACGACTACTCCGCCATACCGGACTAAAGCGACCGGCTATTATAGACCGCGGGGACATTCCATCAGCGCCCAATCCAAGTCACGACCCATCAATCTGCCGAGTTCGGGCAACTCGCCGCACTTAGCGTCGGGGCAATCGCCCGATGGCGGCGCCGGTACCGCGGGCACCTGGCGCCGCAATCTCGCCGGCGTATTCGAATACAGCAGCCGCGCCCTGGCGCTGGTGTGGAGCACCAACAAGGCATTGAGCGTCACGCTCGCCATCCTCACCCTGATAGCGGGCGTGTTGCCGGCGGGCGTGGCCTTCATCGGCGCGCAAATCGTCGATGCGGTGATTCACGCCGCGGATTTGCACCATCGCACGGGCACCACGTACCTCAACGATGTGGTGCGCTATGTTGCGCTCGAAGCGTTGCTGGTTGCGGCCACCGCCATGGCGCAACGAGGAATTTCACTCGCGCAGTCGCTGTTGCGCGCACAACTGGGTCAACGCGTCAACGTCATGATCCTGGAAAAGGCGCTGACGCTGGATCTGACGCAGTTCGAGGATTCCGAATTCTATGACAAGCTCACGCGAGCGCGCCGCGAAGCCTCCAGCCGTCCGTTGAGCCTCGTCATGCGCACCTTCGCATTGGGTCAGAATGCCGTCTCGCTCATTTCCTTCGGTGGCTTGCTGTATCGCTTCTCGCCCTGGGCGGTGCTGCTGCTGGTGTTGGCCGGATTGCCGGCGTTCCTCGCGGAGGCGAAATTTTCGGGCGAAGCATTCAGGCTGTTCCGCTGGCGCGCGCCCGAGTCGCGCATGCAAATTTATTTGGAATCGGTGCTGGCGCGCGAAGACTACGCCAAGGAAGTGAAGCTCTTCGACCTGGGACAACGATTTCTCGATCGCTACCGCGAGATTTTCACCCGCCTGTACCGCGAAGATCGCGATCTCACCTTGCGCCGCGACGCCTGGGGCTTCGGGCTGGGGCTGCTCGGAACCGCGACCCTGTACGGCGGCTACGTCTGGATTGCCGTGGAAACCGTGCTGGGCGCGATGAGCGTCGGCCAGATGACCATGTACCTGATGCTGTTCCGGCAAGGACAGGCGGCGGTCAGCGCGGCTTTGTCCGCGGTCAGCGGGCTGTATGAAGACAATTTGTATTTGTCGAACTTGTTCGAGTACCTGGAGCAACCGGTCGGCCGCGGCAGCCTCAAGGGACACAAGCTCGCAGGTCCGGATCCCGGCGACGGCATTCGCTTCGAGGACGTCGAGTTCGTCTACCCGGGCGCCGCCACGCCGGCCCTGTCGGGAATCAATTTGCACGTCCGCCCCGGCGAGAGTCTGGCGCTGGTCGGGCAAAACGGTTCCGGCAAAACCACTCTGATCAAATTGCTCACGCGGCTTTACGATCCGACGCACGGTCGGGTGTTGCTCGACGGTCTCGACCTCAAGGAATGGGACGAGACGGCGCTGCGCCAGCGCATCGGCGTCATTTTTCAGGACTTTGCGCGCTACCAAATGTTGGTGGGCGAAAATATCGGGGCCGGCGACGTACGCGCCTTCGACGATGAGGCGCGCTGGCGCAGCGCCGCCGCCAAGGGCCTCGCGGCGGACTTCGTCGAGCAGCTTCCGGGCGGCTATCACGCCCAGCTCGGCAAGTGGTTCAAGGACGGGCGCGAGCTGTCGGGCGGGCAGTGGCAAAAGATTGCGCTGGCGCGCGCCTTCATGCGCAGCGATGCCGATATTCTGGTGTTGGACGAGCCCACCGCGGCCATCGACGCCGGCGCGGAGGCCGAGGTTTTCGAGCACTTCCGCGAGTTGACCCGCAATCGCATTGCCATTGTCATTTCCCACCGTTTCTCGACCGTGCGCATGACCGACCAGATATTGGTGCTCGAGGAGGGCCGCATCGTCGAGCGCGGCAGCCATGAATCGCTGATGGCGGCTGACGGCCAATATGCGAAGCTGTTCACTTTGCAGGCGCGCGGGTATCGTTAAGGCCTTCTCTTGGGGTTGGATCATGCTCACCATATCGCGGCTACTCTTGGCCTCCACTGCGGCACTCACCATGGCCGCCGGCGCATCTTCGGGCGCCGGTCCCGCTTCAGGCCATGACGTGAAGCTGGGCAGGTACCGGGTTGTACTGCAGACGCCGGGGGGCGAGCTGCCCTTCGGTCTGGAACTCCAGAAGGGTTCGGGGCTCGTCGGTTACCTCATCAACGGACAGGAGCGGCTGCTGCTTAGCGACGTGAAGATTAGCGGTTCGCATTTGGAAATCCGCATGCCGGGATACGAGAACGTGCTGACGGCGGATGCGGCGGGAAATGAATTGCAGGGCGAGGTTTTCCTGGTCAAGCCAAACGGCAAGAACCAGCATGTTCCGCTGCGCGCCTCCTTGGGAAAGGACTATCGATTCTTCGCCAACGCCGCGAGCGACGCTGCCGATGTGTCGGGCCGCTGGGCGATAAAATTCATCGACGACAGCGGCGCGCCCGAAGTGGCGGTCGGCGAGTTCAGCCAATCGCACGATGTCGTCACCGGGACGATCCTGACCACCACCGGCGATCATCGTTACCTGGCAGGCCAGGTGAAGGGCGATGAGCTGTATCTATCCACCTTCGACGGCGCGCACGTGTTTCTCTACAAGGCGAAGATCGCCGCCGACGGCAGTCTTGACGGAGACTGGTGGTCCGGCCTGGCCTACCATGAAAAATGGACCGGCAAGCGCGATGCGGCCGCCCGGCTCCCGGATGCCTATGGTGTGACCGCCATGCGCGACGGCGTCAAGCAATTCGATTTCGCATTCCCGGATCTCTCGGGGAAAACCGTGTCATCCAAGGATCCTCAATTTCGCGGCAAGGTGCTCATCGTGGCGCTGGCCGGCAGCTGGTGCCCCAACTGCCATGACGAAGCGGCATTCCTCGCTCCGCTCTACAAGGACTACCGCGGCAAGGGCCTGGAAATAGTCTCGCTGCAGTTCGAACATTTCGGCGACTTCGAGCACGCCGCGCAAGCCACGCAGCGCTTCCGGCAACACTACGGCATCGAGTACACGACGCTGATCGCCGGCGTCTCGGACAAGGACGAGGCAGCCAAGAAGCTACCCATGCTGAAGAGCTTCATTGCCTTTCCGACCACCGTCTTCATCGACCGCAAGGGCAATGTGCGCAAGATTCACACCGGATACACGGGTCCCGCCACCGGCGATCACTACATTCAGTTCGTGAACGAAGTGAAGACCACGCTCGATCGGCTGCTCGCGGAGACTTGAGCGTGCCTTCCTTCGATGTGGTATCGGAAATCGACACGCATGAATTGACGAATGCCGTCGATCAAGCCGTGCGCGAATTGACGCAGCGGTTCGATTTCAAGGACACGGGCGCCAGCTTCGAGCTGGAAGAAACCACGGTGACCATGAAGGCGCCGGCGGATTTTCAATTGAAGCAAATGTTGGAGATCTTGAAGCTGCGCATCGCCAAGCGCGGTATCGATGTCGGCTGCCTGGAGGTCAAGGACCCGGAAGTCAATCTCGCCAGAGCCAAGCAGCTGGTGATTTTGAAGCACGGCATCGACGCCGAGGCCGGCAGGAAGGTCTCGCGCCTGATCAAGGATTCGAAATTGAAAGTGCAGGCGCAAGTCCAAGGCGACAAGGTCAGGATCACCGGCAAAAAGCGCGACGACTTGCAGGAGGCGATCGCCTATCTTCGAAAGGCGGATGTCGGCGTGCCGCTGCAGTTCAGTAATTTCCGCGACTGACCCCGCTTGGGATGCGGAGCGCGGCCTGGGACGCCGCTCACGCCCTGCGGATGCCGGTCAGGGCGGCTGCAGCAGTTGCCGATAATCCTCCTCAGGCATGCCCGGCATTTTGCGCACGAACGCCACCACATCCCAGATCGCGGCATCATCCAGGGTTTTACCCCAGGCCGGCATCGCGGACATTTTGATGCCGTGTTTGATGATCCAGAATGCGCGCCGGGACTCCTGTATGTCCTCCTGCGCCAGGTTCGGCGGATGCGGATAAAGCCCGGCGCGAAGATCCGACTTGGACACCGTCGGCGCCAGGTGACAACCCACGCAGAGCGACGCGTAATACTTCGCGCCGGCTTTGATCATCTCGGGAGTCGCCGCGAGTTGCGGTTCGATCGAACTCAAGCGTGACTCGATGGACCGATCCCGCAATTGCACGATGAGGGCCAGCACGGGCTTCGTATGATGATCGTCGGCCCCGATGTTGTAGAGCCCCGACTCGACGAACAGCGCCGCGCCGAGAGCCGACAGCAGAAGGACGGCCCCGACGGCGAGGGCTGCTCCGAACACGGCCGGCTTTGTCATTCGACGATCCTCGTCATTTTGCGATCCTTGCCATTTTACGATCCTTGTCATTTGACGATGATGGTGCCGACCATGCGCGGATGAATCGAGCACGTGAAGCGATACGTACCCGGCTTGTCGAACTTGAACGAGAAACTCTCGTCGGTGTCGAGGGCGCCGGAACGAAACAGCCCGGTGTCGCTCACCACAGTGTGCGGCTCGTCGTCCTTGTTGACCCACGAAACCTGCGCGCCCGCTTCTATGGTCAAGGTCGTGGGACTGAACATGAAGTCCTTCACTTCGATTTTATTCGGAACGGCGGCCTCGGAAGCCGCCCATATCACTGCCATTGCCGCCGCCATCAGCGGCGACCTGATCGCCTTGAATTTCATGTCGATTCCTTGGTGAAACGCTGCAGGGCTCAAGACCCTAGGCAATCGTTGTGTCGTTGAGGGACAGCGCGGACGGATGCTTCACGACCGACACGCTGGTAATTCCGAGCATTTTGGCAAGTTGCTCCGCGGGTACCTTGAGTGGACCCGGACCTGGACCTTCACCCGCCGCCGGCTGCGGATAGGCGGTCGAGCGAGCCGTATGAAACGTGACGTTGCCTTCCACTTTCTGAACGATCTGATGGATGTGCCCGTTCAGCACGGTGACCGAGCCGAATCGGCGCAGCTGACCCATCAGTTGTTCAGCGTCACCGGTTCCCCAGCCCCAAGGTTCGTACACCGTCCACAACGGCATGTGCGCGAAGACCACGATGGGCGTGCTCGCTGACCGAGCCTTCAGATCCGCGGCAACCCATGCGAGTTGCTCCGTGCCGAGGTTGCCAAGGCCGCCCGGCTTGAACTGCAGGACATTGATCAGCCCGATGAAATGCACACCGGCGTGATCGAAACTGTAGTAACCCTTGTTGTCGGAAGCTTTGCCAAATCGATTGAAGTACTCGGTCACCGTCGCGTCGCTGGTGTCGTGCTCGCCGGGAACGGTGTGCATCTCACTGGTCCGCAAACGCGAGAACAGCTGCTCCGCCAGATCGAACTCCGCCGGCTTCGACAAGTGCGTGATGTCGCCCGTGTGAATGATGAGCCCCGGTTGTTCCGGCATGCCGTTCACCAGCTGAATGGTTTGGCTCAAGGTGCCATTGACGTCAGGATTGGCTTCCTTGTTGAAGCCGATATGCGTGTCGCTGATCTGCACGAACAGCGGCTTGCCGAGCTTCGCCGTTCCATACTTGTTGTCGGCTGCCCTCGCCAAATCGATGGGCGTGAATACGCCCCCGGACAAGGCGAACAGGGTTCCCGCTCCGCCAAACGCCATGCATTTCAGTGCATTGCGGCGCGACAACGGCGATTGATCATCCGACATGGCTCTCTCCTTTAAGTTGGGGTTCAGGAGAGAGGACTTCGGGACCGGAAGGTTTATTCCATCGCGAGCATGTCAATCCCCGCGAGTTCCCGTCCTTGGCAGCCCGCGTGACCAGCGCGCAAAATGCGAACGCGAACTATTTTTGAAAACAGGTATTGCCTCAAGGAGTGGCCCATGGGGACAACAATGACGGGCGCGACCCGCCTTCTCGCACTTTCCGGTTTCATTGCCTTGGCAGCGGCGGCTTGCGCCACCGATACGGTCGTCATTACGGGAAGGGCGCGACCGCCCATATCACCCGCCGACGTGAAGATTTACTCGCGGCCTCCGGCGTCATTCGAGGAGATAGCCATTCTCAACGCCTCGAAGAACAGCGCATTTACCACCGGTGGCCAGAAAACGGTCGACAAGGTGATCGCCGGTCTCAAGGATCAGGCAGCCAAGCTGGGCGCGAACGGCGTGATTCTGCAAGGTTTCTCCGACAGCCAAACCGGCTCGGTGGGATCAGGCGTCGGATCGAGTTCGGTCTCCAGCAATTCCGCCGTCGGCGTGGGCGTCGGCGGATCCTTGGGGATCTACAAAAAGACCGGTCACGGCGTCGCCATTTTCGTGCCGCCGGGCTCGCCGTGAGCGCGGGCTTGTGGCGGTGAGCGCCAGCTCGCCGCGGTGAGCGCGGGCTCGTCGCCGGAAACGGCGTTACGCTTGTTCGCGCAGCAAGCGCACCAGTGCCAAGAGCTCGTCCCAGCCGGTGTCGGACACCGCGCAGTATTGAATGTCGCCCTGTTGCCAGAAGGCGAGATGATAGCCGCTGCGCGTCGTGTTGCTTGGGCCACGCGCGCCCGTCGCCGCCCAGGTGAACACATTGATGACATGCGCGCCGTGCTGGTACACCACCACCGCGGAGCGCTGATGGTCGATGTAGTCGGCACGCCCGCCGATCAATTGATAGCCCTGCGCTTCGAAGTCGGCGACGGCAGGCGAGACGTCGGCGTGGCCTGCGAACCACGGCTTAACGGTGTGCTTGTCGGTGGACACCACATCGATCAAATGCGCCGGCATCAGCGAGCGCACATGCGCACTCACCAGCTCATTGCTCAAGGGACTGACGATACCGGGCACGACCAAGAAAAATGCGACGCCCGCCGCGACCGCGGCGCCCCCGATGCCGCTCAAGGCTCCGCTCCAGAACCATCGTTTGCCGGCGATCAGAGGTTGCCGCGCGGGCCGCGTGGCCCGCGGTTTCAGCGCCGTTGCGGTGCCGCCCTCCGTCAAAGCGCCTTCTTGGTCAAGCGCTTCCGAAATCCGGGTCCGCAGCGCCGCCGGTGCGGCGTCGAAGCTGATGCCGCGTCGCAAAGTACTGCGCACCTTTTCCAGATCTTGAAGCAGTTCGCGGCATTCGCTGCAATGCTCGACATGCCGCTCAATCTCGGCGGCGGCAAGCGCATCGACCTCGCGGTCGAAATATGCCTGCACCCGAAGCGATTCAGCGCACTGCACGCGGGGCTCCTTCCACTTCCTGCAACCACTTTGTTTTGAGCGCGGCACGCGAGCGCGCCAAGCGGGACATCACCGTGCCGATCGGCACATTCGTGACTGCCGCAATCTGCGCGTAGTCCATTTCCTCGATTTCCCGCAGCATCAACACCGTGCGATGTTCCTCCGGCAATGAGGCCACCAGCCGCTCGAGCACCTGTTTTTGGTCCGACAGAATCGTCTCGCTCTCCGGCGTTGCGTCGTTCGCTATCATGACGTGACCATCGGCTGCATCGCTCTCCTCCGGAAGTGGCACAAAGGCTCGTCGCTGCTGCTGTTTGGCTGCCGTCAGGTGGCAATTGCGCACGATGGTCAGCAGCCACGCCTTGGCATCGGAGCCTCGCAGCGCATCAAAGCCCTTGAAAGCACGCAGAACGGCGTCCTGCACCACGTCATCGGCCTCGCCGGAACGGCACAGCCACCGGGCGAACCGATACGCGGCGTCGAGATGAGGCAACACCTGCCCCTCGAATCGAGCGCGCTTGTCATCCATAGGGTTAAGACTCACGGCGGAGCCATTTTATTCCTTGTTCGCGAAAACCTTTGCTTTCGAACGACCCTCAGTCCCGGAAGAAATAGGGTACCGCAATCAGCACCGCGCCGATTGCCACGAGCAGCAGCGCATTGTTTACAAAATACGGAAATACCATCAGCGCGATACCGCACAACAGCGGAATCGGGGCCCTTTGCTTTCGCCCATAGATGAAAAACCCGAGGCCTATCGAGCCAAAGAGCAATCCCCACAGCAGCCAGGCTTGAATGCATCTCTCCTTTCCGGGATCTGTCCTTTCCTGGACTTACGAGTATAGCTGGCCGATCGCGTATCCTTGACGGCACAACAATATGGGGGTTCAAGGTGAATCGAACGTTGCGCGCAGCCCTGACGCTGGCATTTCTCTGGTCCGTAGAGTCCCCCGCCGCATGGGCCCAACACCCCTTCCTCTCCGATGCTGAGTGGCAAACCCTGCGCGATGAAGCCAGCGGCACGGCACCTTACGAAAATCTGCGCGCCCTGACCCGCTTGCATCGCGTTCCGGCTACGCCCGAGTTCGATCAGGCGGCGAATCTCATGCTGGAACGAGCGAAAGAATATGGCTTGCAGGACGTTCATGCGGAACAATTTCCCATCGATGGCAAGATCCGCTATGGGTTGATGCGCTCGCACATTGCTTGGAGCGTCGAAGGCGCAAGGCTATGGCAGATCGAACCGCAGCACACCTTGCTCGGCGATTGGTCGACCGACCCGATTCGGCTGGCCGACTACAGCCACAGCGCCGACGTCGAGGCGCAGCTCGTCGACGTCGGTGCGGGGTCATCTGACCCGGACTACGCCGGCAAGGATGTGCGCGGCAAAATCGTGCTCGCCGACGGCGTGTTGTCGGCCGTGCAGCGTCTGGCGGTGGCGAAATACGGCGCCGCCGGCATCGTCAGCGACATGCCCAATCAATCCACCGCCTGGTCCGGACTCGATACCGGCATCGTGCGCTGGGGTCACTTGGACGGCTCGCTGCCTCAAGGGTTTGCCTTCATGGTGTCGCGCGCGACCGCGACCGGCTTGCGCGCGCAAATCGCGGGTGGCCATCCGGTGGTGCTCGGCGCGCGTGTCAAAGCCGAGGTGGGCGCCGGACATTGGACCGTGGTGACCGGCACCATCCCCGGCACCGATGCAGGCGCCGGGGAGGTCGTCTATAGCTGCCACTTGGATCATCAACGCCCCGGGGCCAATGACAATGGCAGCGGCTGCGTGACCATTCTGGAATCCGCGCGAGTGCTCAGCCGGTTGATCGGCAACGGCAGTCTCAAGCCCCCTAAGCGAACGCTGCGCTTCATCTGGGGTCCGGAGGTGGAAGGCACCATGGCCTATTTGAGCGGGCACCCAGCCATCAGGGCATCGATGCGCGCCGATATCCACATGGACATGGTGGGCGGCGACTTGTTCAAGAACAAATCCGTGCTGCATGTGACGCAGACACCCTGGTCGCTGCCCACGTTCATCACCGACATCGGCGCGGACTTCGCGGAGACCATTCGAGATGCCGCGACGGCCTACACGGAGGATGGCGGCCACCAGGATGCCGCGGTCGTGGAGGATCGCGACGGGGCATCCGGCACCCGCAATGCCTTTTTTGTGGACGAGACACCGTACGCCGAGGGCAGCGATCATGATGACTATGACTCGTCCACCATCGCCGTGCCCTCTCTTTACCTGCGCGATTGGCCGGATATCTACATTCACACGGATCACGACACCCTGCTGCAAATCGATCCGACCAAGCTGCGCCGCGTCGCACTGCTGGGCGCCGCCTCAGGCTATAGCTTTGCAACGCTCGATGCGGGCAATGCCGCTCTCGTCCTGCCTTTTCTGGCGGCGCGCGCCCAGCAACGGCTGGCGCAAGGCTTCAACCGCGCGCTGCAGCTCACGCAGCGGCCGGAACTGCCACCCCAAGAAGCGCTGTTCGAAGCCCGCAATTTGCTGTCGCAAATGCTTCACCGCGAGCAGGCAGGTTTGCGATCATTCGCCGTCTTCACACACGGCAATCCTCCGGAACTCGCGGCGTCCACTCGAGCGCTTGACGCTCAAGCGGCGACATTGACGGGCTGGCTGATCCAAGCCGCCGCAACGCGAGGATCGCACGACGCAAACTGGGCACCGGCATGGCGCGCGCAGGCGGAAGCCAAGCGAGTACCGCGCCGCATCGGTGAGTTCGGACCGCTGACCTTTCAGAACGATGACGTCTTGCGCGATCGCTTGAGCGAAGAGCGGCTGCGCAAAATCAAGCTCTTGAGTGCCGGGTCCAGCCGTTTCGTCAATGTCCAGGATCGCAGCGCGCTCTACGCCTATGAGATCGTGAACTTCGTCGACGGGAAGAAATCAGTCGCCGACATCCGAGATGCGGTGTCCGCGGAATTCGGACCTATCCCGCTGGACATCGTCAGCGATTATTTGAATGCCTGCGAAGAGGCGAAAATCATCGCGTTTCGATGAGCTAGCGGCGCGGAGCACTCGGCCCTGCGGCCCTGCGGCACTGGGCTACGCGGCAAGCGGCGGTGCGGCGATCCGCTACTTCGGCGGTGCGGCGGCCCGCTACTTCGGCGGTGGTGCGCCCGCCTTGCCGCGCTGCATACCTTTCGAGAATACCACCGTGCCGTCGAGCTTGACGATGATGGCGTCGATGTCCTCGATGCGGTTGTAAATCTCCATGGCCTTCTCCGGCCCCAGGACAAATGCCGTCTTCGACAACCCATCGGTGCGCGTGGCATAAGGCCCGATGATGGTCGCGCTGCGCACCTTGCTCGCTGAGTGCCCGGTATGCGGATCGATGATGTGATGGTAGCGAACCCCGCCTTCATCGAAAAACCGTTCATAGTCGCCGGACGTGGAAATGGCCGCATCCACGAGCGGAATGCTGGCAATGACCTCGCCCTCGCCTTTGCGCGGATCGCGAATCCCGACCATCCACGGCTTGCCGAAGCGATCGCCGATAATCCGGCTATCGCCGCCTGCGGATACGTACGCGCGGGTAAACCCGCGCGCCTTCAGGACATCGATGCCGCAGTCGACCGAATAGCCTTTGGCGATCCCGCCCAAATCGATGCGCACGCCTTTCTGGGAAAACTGCACCGTTTGATTCTGATGGTCGAGAATCACATGCCGATAGTCGACCGCGGGCAGCGCCTTGGCGATTTGCGCATCGTCAGGCCGAATGTGCTTTGGAAAGTTGTACATATAGCCGACGCTGGCATACGTGATGTCGAAGGCGCCGTCGGTAATGACCGAATATTCCTTGGCCTTCACCAGCAGATCGAACAATTCCTTGCCGATATGCATCGGGCCATCGGCGGCCTTGGCGTTGACCTGGGAGACTTCGCTGGTGGGCTTGTACGTGCTCATCGACTCATCGATGTGCCGCATTTCGTCGAGCACCGCATCGATGGCGGCTTCGGCCTTCGGCTTGTCTTCCGACCAAAGTTCCACGGTGATACGCGTGCCCATGATGCCGTCAGTGACACGATTCACCCACTCGGCGTGGGCTGGAGCCGCGGCGGCCGCGAGCATGAGCGCGCCGAGAGACAACATTGGAATTTTGACGTTCATTGCCGAAGCCTAGCGGGTTTTGCGGGCGCTCGCGCGCCATTGCATGATCACCAATGCGCTTCCGACCATGCCGCCGAGGTGGGCGAAATGCGCGATGCCGGAGAGTGTTCCCGTTACGCCAAAGAAAAGCTCGAGGCTGGCAAAGATCGTCGCGAACAGCCATGCCGGCATGGGAATGGGAAGAATCAGAGGAATGATCTTGCGCTTCGGAAACAGCATTGCGTACGCCAATAGCAGGCCAAAAACGCCGCCGGACGCGCCAAGGGTGGGGCCCAGAGGCGCGGCGACCACAAACGGAACCAACAACTGCGCCAGCGCCGCCGTCACCACCGACGCAAAATAACAGGCCAGCAACCGCGCGGATCCAACGTAACGCTCGACTTCCGCGCCGAACATCCAAAGTTGCAGCATGTTGAACAGCAGATGAAACTTGCTGTTGGTATCGTGCAGAAAAGAATAGGTGACTAATTGCCAAACGTGGAAATACACGTGGCCTTCGAGGGGCTGCAGCGGCCACAACGCCAGAAGTATTTCAAGCTGGTCGCTGGTCGCGAGCTGCAACACGTACACCGCAATATTGGCGGCGATCAAGGCGATAACTGCGGTAGTTTTCATATGACTCACTTATTCTAACTCGTCATGGACACGCATCCCCTCAAATCCGTATTTCTTGATTACGACACCGTCTCCAATGGCGACCTCGATCTTGAGCCGCTGCGCGAAGCCTCGGGCGAACTGCTCTTGTACGAGTCGAGCGATACAAAAATTGCCGAACGGATTCACGACGCCGACGTCGCGCTGTTGAACAAGCTCGACCTGACTCGCGAGCTCTTGCGGGGCGCACACCGCTTGAAACTGGTGGCGCTTGCCGCCACCGGCACCAACAACGTGGATCTCTCCGCCGCGCGGGAACTTGGGATCGCGGTCTGCAATGTGCGCGCCTATTGCACGGCCTCGGTGATCCAGCATGTGTGGGGATTGATCTTGAGTCTCACCCAACATGTGTATGAATTCTCGCGCCTCTCCAAGGACGGATCGTGGGCGCGAGACGAAGCCGGCGCGGTGTTGTCTTACCCCATCCGCGAGCTGTATGGCCGGACCTTCGGCGTGGTGGGCTGGGGCGAACTCGGCCGCGGCGCGGCGCGCATTGCCGAGGCCTTCGGCATGCGGGTCAAAATCGCCAATCGACCGGGGAGCGCGCCTCAATCAGGTCGCGTGCCGCTCGATGAGCTGCTTGCCACCGCCGACATTGTTTCCCTGCATTGCCCGCTGAACGACGCAACCCGCGGTCTCATCGGTGCGCGCGAACTTGCGCTCATGAAGCCCGACGCGCTGCTGATCAATACGGCGCGCGGTGCGCTGATCGACGGCGCGGCGCTTGCCGCCGCGCTCAAAGCCGGGCGGCTGGGAGGCGCAGGCATCGATGTGCTGCCCCAGGAGCCGCCGCCGGACGGTGAGCCGTTGTTGGACGGCCAAATCCCCAATTTATTGGTGACGCCGCACATCGCCTGGGCGGCGCGCGAAGCGCGCCAGCGCTGCATCGACGAGATGGCAGCGAACATCCGCGATTTCCGTAATGGCGGGCGGCGCGGCCGCGTGGTCTAGGAGCCTGCCCAAGCTCTCCGCGTGAGCAGGCTTCTAGCGGCGCGCGCTACCCGCACTTCGTCTTTGGACGTTTGGGACGTCAGCCGCGCGCGGCCCGCTTTTCCCGCTTGGCGGCGCGCTTCTCCTCCAATGTTTTGGTCGGCTTCTTCTTGTCTTCCTTTTTACGATCCATACCCTTGCCCATGATTCACTCCTCTAGGTTAGGTTGTTGACATCAATCCTTCGCGCGCCGGCGAGCCGCTATTTTTGGCTTCGCAGGCCGTGCCTCCCGCGGCCCCGCTCCGGGATGACGCCCAAGCGTCGCGCGCGGCGGCTTCGGAGGTTTCTCAGCTACGCGGCTGATCCGCAACTCGCGGCCTGCCACCCGCACCTTCTGCAACTGCTTGAATATCTCCTTTGGCATGCC